>Ga0307970_1002056_pt1 | contig 10144 bp, 3 predicted proteins | sample OrgLakmetagen712_FD_202093 | JGI IMG/M metagenome (GOLD analysis project Ga0307970, IMG submission 202093) | Saline water microbial communities from Organic Lake, Antarctica - #712 | ecosystem: Environmental > Aquatic > Non-marine Saline and Alkaline > Saline | place: Antarctica: Organic Lake... | reverse complement strand
GCTCACTGGATCCCACTGGAACGGATAGCCAGCTCCGAAATCAATTGAGAATCGCCTACAAGGCTATTAAAACCAACTTAGATGCGGAGCTTGGGAACGTAATTCCGGCGGACTACATTTACTTTTATTCCGCAGAAGAACTTCAGCAGCATCGAATGCTGCCGAAAAAAGTCTATCAGAAGACCATGCTCTGGATTAATGGGTCGAGTGACGAAAAGCTTATGGCCCGTGCTTGTGGCCTGGTGTTCCTGATTAATAAACTAAGCAGTCAGAACGATGAAATTGGGATTCGTGCCAATGTGGATTCTCTGGCAGACCTGCTTGTCGAGGACTTGGCCAGCGGCAGCAGCAGCCTTCGAAGTAAGCTTCCGGGGCTCCTGGATAACTGCGAACTGCTAATGAAAGTTGGCGACGAATATCGTATTCAGACCGAAGAAAGCTCTGCCTGGACTGATGAATTCCTCAGCCAGCGGGCTGCGCTTTCCAACGAAGCTCACCGTATCCATGCGGATCGGGACGATCGCATTCGCCGCATGTTCAGCGAAGTGGCCCGCAAGCTTTCCCTGGTTCAGGGCGACTCGAAGGTCACCCGAGACATACACCCAGTCCTCGATGCCCAGTTGCCGGATGATGCCAGCGAGCGCATTTGTGTATGGGTACGTGATGGTTGGAGCAGTGATGAAAACTCTGTGCGCGCGGATGCCCGGCAGGCAGGTAACCAGTCGCCTACCATCTTTGTGTTTATCCCAAAGCGGTCGGCGGATGATCTGCGCCACCACCTGATCGAATATAAAGCAGCTAGTGCCACCCTGGAGAAACGCGGTACGTCCAATACTCCGGAAGGCACAGAAGCTAAAGCTTCAATGGAAACCACCAAACAAGCTGCAGAAGGAAAAATCCGGGGACTTTTAACCGACGCCTTCGCAGGTGCCCGTGTGTTCCAGGGGGGTGGTAACGAGATTCTTGGCAATGACCTGCAAGACATGATCCTGGAATCGGCGAACAATGCGCTTAAGCGTCTCTACCCGAATTTCCACATTGCCGACCATAGCGGTTGGCAGAAAGCCTACGAAAAAGCGCAAAAAGGCGCGCCGGACGCTCTCAAGGCCGTTGGCGATGATGGCGCGCCCGCCAAAAACCCGGTATGTAAGACCATTTTGGGCTTCATAGCCGGTGGCAAAAAAGGTGCAGACATTCGTACTCAGTTTGAGTCTTCACGTTATGGCTGGTCCCGCGATGCTATTGATGGCGGCCTTCAGGTATTGCTGGTTGTTGGGCTGATTCGTGCGCAGGATGAGCGTGGCCAATCCCTGGAGCCGTCTAGCCTTGATCGCAAGAGCATTGGAAAAACCATGTTCAAGGTTGAATCGGCCATTGTTACAACGCCACAGCGTATTCAAATTAAAAAATTACTGCAAAAAGCGGGCATCTCAACCAAACAGGGTGAAGAACTGGCCCATGGTGCATTGTTCTTGCAGACGGTATCCGAACTGGCAGAAAAGGCCGGTGGTGACGCACCCAAGCCCGAACGCCCGGAAACTCAGTTTCTGGATGAAATTCGTCTCACCTCCGGTAATGGGCAATTGTTATCTTTGTACAATCGCCGGGAAGAGCTCATCGAGTGCATTGATAACTGGACATCACTCGCCCAGCGAATTCAGCAACGTTTGCCGGACTGGATGGTACTTAAACCTTTGGTTAACCATGCAGCAGGGCTGGACGGCGCCGATGTATTTCGCGCTCAGGTAAAAACCATTGAGCAGCAACGGCAATTACTGGCCGACCCGGACCCCATTGCGCCTCTGATCACCAGTCTCACTCAGAGCCTGCGTGAAGCATTGAACAAACTGAACCAGGCATATCAGGCCCGGCACGACCAGGGAATGAAACGGTTGGATACCGATGGCAACTGGCAAGAACTGGAGCCGGAGCAGCGCAATCAGCTGCTGTCAGAGCAAAAGCTCACACTGGCCGACCAGCCAAAGGTAACCGTGCAGTCTACTGAAGAAGTGCTGAACACGCTGGACCAATGCTCACTGGCAGGGCTTGCAGATCAGGTAGCCGCACTTTCCAGCCGCTTCGATAATGTAGCGGTTTCGGCTGCCGAACTGTGTGAACCGGAAATCCAGTTTGTGTCAGTACCTCGCCGCACTTTGAAAACGGAAGGTGAAATCGATGCCTGGGCCGAAGAAGTAAAGGATCAGCTCAAAACGGCTCTCGGAAAAGGCCCGATTTCCGTTAAATAAACGATCGACAGTTTTCACCTGTTTCTAGCCGAGAATGGCAGGTATTGAAGTGAGCATTGGGTCAGTTCAATGCTCACTCTATCGCTTGATCCGCATCAAAGATCGATTGGATGGACCAAACATGCAGCCACTGGACAAAACTCTGAGAAACCAATTGGAACGTGCCGTTAAAGCGGCCCGGGATGCCGCCGAAAACGGCGCGCATGCGGCGCTGGAGCAGCTGGGTGTGGCTGATCCCGCCCCAGCCGCCCACCTGGCTGAAAGCGACCGGGAGTTTCGCCGTCGGCTGCGAGCCCATGGCCGTCAGTTGGGCGACTCACTCAACGGAGGTAAAGTTCAGAGCATGGACCGCTTGATGGAAGAGGTGGCCTACGAGCATTGGCATCGCATGTTGTTTGCCCGCTTCCTGGCCGAAAACAACTTGCTCATGTACCCCGACCCAGACGAGCCAGTAGCCATTACCCTGGAAGAATGCGAAGACCTGGCCGCCGACGAAGGCGCTGCCAACGGCTGGGAACTGGCCGCCCGCTACGCTGCTCAAATGCTACCGCAAATTTTCCGGCTGGATTCCCCAGTGTTCCAGCTCACCCTACCGCCAGAGCACCAACAAGCCTTGGAGCGATTGGTCTCTGGTTTGAAACAGGAAACGTTCACCGCCTCCGACAGCCTAGGCTGGGTGTACCAATTCTGGCAGGCAAACAACAAAGAGCGCATCAATAAATCGGAAGTAAAAATCGGTGCCCGGGAATTGCCCGCCGTGACCCAGTTGTTCACTGAGCCCTACATGGTCAGCTTTCTGCTCGATAACAGCCTTGGCGCCTGGTGGGCAGCCCGCAGGCTCACGGAAGATAACCTGAAAAACGCCCAAACCGAAGAGGAACTCCGGCAGAAGGCAGCTATTCCCGGCGTACCTCTTGAATATCTACGTTTTGTTAAAGATGAAAAAGGAATCTGGACCCCAGCCTCCGGCACCTTCAATGCCTGGCCAGAAAACCTAGCCGACCTGAAAACCCTGGACCCCTGCTGCGGCTCCGGCCATTTTCTGGTGGCCGCACTCCTGATGCTAGTACCCATGCGCATGGAGCGTGATGACTTGACTGCTCAGGACGCTGTGAATGCGGTCTTAAGAGAGAACATCCATGGCCTAGAGCTCGACCAGCGTTGTTTAGAACTGGCCGCTTTTGCGTTGGCTTTGACCGCTTGGAACTATCCGGGCGCTGGGGGTTACCGCCCCCTGCCGGAGTTGCAACTAGCCTGTACCGGCCTATCGGTCAGCATGGCCAAGGAAGAATGGAAGCAGCTTGGCCTCGGCAAGCATAACCTCACCATTGCACTGGACTGGATGCACGATACATTTAAAGACGCGCCGGTGCTGGGCAGCCTGCTTAACCCCGCCAAAGCTGATGCCGCCAAACTGGTGAAGTGGGATGAATTGTCTGCGACCCTGAATCAGGCATTAGAGAATGAACAGCGGCAGGAACATGGCGAAGCTCGGCACGAAGTCGCCGTGGTGGCCCAAGGCCTAGCCAAGGCTGCAATGCTTCTGGCCGACCAATACCAGTGGGTGATTACTAATGTGCCGTACCTTGGGCGTAGCAAACACAGCGCAAAGCTATTAGATTTCTGCGAACGATATTACCCTGCTTCAAAAAGTGACTTAGCGACGGTTTTTCTTGATCGTTGTTTGGAGCTTTGTGTTGATGGCGGGACATCATGCGTCGTTCTGCCCCAAAACTGGCTTTTCCTCAGCAGCTATCAAAAATTCCGTGAAAAGCTGTTGAAAAATGAAACTTGGCATTTGATTGCTCGTCTCGGCCCTGGGGCATTCGAGACCATCAGTGGAGAGGTTGTTAAGGCAATATTGATCAACCTGAGTCGTAAAAGTCCAGGCAAGAGGCCAGACGATCTTTTTGAAGGTGCCAATGACGGGAACCAGCTTCTTGGCGTGGATGTATCTGAGTTACGCACCGCAACGGAGAAGTCTGAGCGGTTGGTAGCCTCTGAAATTAAAACCGTGAAACAAGCAAAGCAGCTAGACAATCCTGATTCAAGAGTAGTCCTTGACGATGTCGTTAACAGTGGTGAGCTCCTAGCGAAGCAGGCAGTCCCATATCAAGGACTAATTACGGGAGACAGAAATTCGTACATATTTAATTTCTGGGAGATTGGCGAATTCAACGAAGAATGGCAATACTTTTTGGACGGTTATTCGGGAGAGGGCATTCCCCTAGGGCGTGAACAAATAATTCATTGGGAGCACGCTAAAGGAAGGCTGTACAAATTTGCTCATGAGAACCGTAGCCGGCTTCATGACATGCATGAAAGCGGAAATTTAAACTGGGGAAAAAAAGGAGTTGCCATAACCCGGATTGGTCTCAGGGCCACACCGTACTTCGGCGAGAAGTTTGATAATAATCTAATAACGATCGTACCAAATGATTCTAGTGACGTTGATGCACTGTGGAGTTACTGCTGTTCAAGCGAATATAGAGAAGCAGTTAGAGCTTTGGACCAAAAGCTTAGCTTGACAAACGCCACGGCAGGGAAGGTTTTTGTAAATCTAAATGAATGGAAAGGTAAAGAAACGCTACCTGAACCATTTTCTCATGACCCATCTCAGTGGCTTTTTCATGGACACCCTGATCGCTGCAACGAACCACTTCAGGTCGCCGTTGCCCGCCTACTCGATTATCGTTGGCCAGCCGAGCTGGATGAAGCAATAGAGCTGGCCGACGAGCAGCGTGCCTGGGTAAATCGCTGCGAAGCCCTGCTGCCCTTCGCCGATGAAGACGGCATTGTCTGTATTCCCCCGGTACGCGGTGAAGCCTCCGCCGCTGACCGCCTACTCAACCTATTGGCAGCCGCCTATGGCGAGGCTTGGTCCACCGATGTGTTGACCGAACTCCTCAAACAGGCCAACCACGCGGGCAAAACCCTGGAAACCTGGCTACGCGATAAGTTTTTCACCCAGCACTGCAAGCTCTTCCAGCACCGCCCCTTCATCTGGCAAATCTGGGACGGCTTGCCAGACGGCTTCTCGGCCTTGGTGAACTATCACAAGCTGGACCGTAAGAACCTGGAAACTTTGATCTACACCTATCTGGGTGACTGGATCAGCCGCCAAAAGCAGGATATGAGCAACGGCATCGACGGCGCCGAAGAACGCCTCGCCGCCGCTGAAACCCTGAAGAAAAAGCTGGAACAGATCCTCGAAGGTGAAGCCCCCTACGACATCTTTGTGCGCTGGAAACCCATTGAACAACAACCTATCGGCTGGACCCCAGACCTCAATGACGGCGTGCGCTTAAACATCCGTCCCTTCGTGGCTGTAGCGGACATAAAAAAGAAAGACGCCGGCATCTTGCGCGACAAACCCAACATCAAATGGACCAAAGACCGCGGTAAAGACGTGGAATCGGCCCCTTGGTTTCACGCATTTGGCGGTGAGCGGATTAATGATCATCGTCTGACCCTCGAAGAGAAAAAGACGGCAAGAGAGGAGCGTTCAAAATGACTGCAGAAACGTACACTAAAGCACAGTTCTGGAAGTGTGCATTGCAAGTCAATCCTGCCGGATATATTCAATATCGCGGGACGAATCACGAGATGTCAGAGGATGAATATAACCGGAAGCTTTTAGATGTCGCCCTCGAAAACGACATAAAGGTCATTGGAATTGCTGATCATGGAAATGTTGATGCCGTAGACTCAATTCGCACCTTAATGAATGAACATGGAATTATCGTCTTCCCAGGGTTCGAGATTGCGTCTACTGAAAAGGCACATTTTGTTTGTCTATTCTCTGAGGACACAACGACCATACAGCTAAACCGCTACCTTGGAGAGCTTGGGTTGTCAGACCCATCGGATGGCGTCCGTCCGTCCCGCTATGGCGGGCAGGAAATTCTTCGACGAGTCGAGGATCTCAAGGGTTTCACCTACGCGGCTCACTGTACTGATGCAAGCGGAGTGCTTCGCCAGAACCTTGTGCATGTTTGGCAAGACTCTCTTTTAAAGGCCGCCCAGATCCCAGGCACGCTGGAAGACCTGAAGAATGATCAGGGTCACGGTTATCGTCAGATCCTCTTGAATAAGGATCCAAACTATCGCCGTGAAGCCCCTGTCGCTATCATCAATGCTAAGGATGTCGCGTGCCCGGATGATTTGGCCAATCCGGGGGCTTCATGTCTGATCAAGATGACCTGTCCCTCGTTCGAGTCTTTTAAGCTGGCGTTTCAAGATCCTGACTCACGGGTGCGGTTGAATAGTGATCGCTCCGAGAAATACTTTTCCCGAATTGAAAAACTAAAGATAACTGGAGGTTATCTGGATGGAATTGAAATAGATTTTTCGGAGCACTTAAATGCTGTTATCGGTGGCAGGGGTACAGGGAAAACAACTCTGCTAGAAAGCCTGAGATTTGTTCTGGACGCTGCCCCAATTGGTCAGACGGCTAGAAAACAACATTCTGAGATTATTAAGGAGAATCTTGGCCGTTCCAAAGCCAGGGTGGAAGTAATTATCCGCTCATCTCACATGAATGGGCGCCGGTTTAAAGTGGCTCGGCGCTATGGTGAAGATCCTGTTGTAGTTGATGAGGAGGGAAATCCATCCAGTTTTACGCCGAAAGAGCTTTTGCCGGGAATCGAACTGTATGGGCAGAACGAAATTTATGAAATAGCTCAGGACTCAGCGAGCCAGAGTCTGTTGCTCACACGTTTCTTGGACACCAGCAAAGAAAATGATGAGCAGAAAATTAAGGAAGCTTTAGCTAGGCTAAAGGAAAACCGGGAAAGGTTGCTCGGCGCCCAAAGCTCGGTTGCAGACTTGGAGGATGAAGTAGCTCGCATTCCCAAGTTGGAAGAAAAAATAAAGCAGTTCAAAAGCCTCGGAATTGAAGAGAAGCTAAAAGTAGTTCCTCTTTTGGAAACAGAAAAGCGCCTACTGCAACGCGTAGAAGAGGAAGAAGTTTCAAATTTAAATCAAGCTTTCCAGTCGATAAAAGATAATCTCCCCGACTTAACTTTCCTAAGCGACACCGCAATAGGAGCGTTGCCGCACAAGGCGGATCTTACATCTATTCGTCAAAACATCGGGGAACTCAAAGAGAAAGCAGAAGGGCTCCTCAAACAATGGGATACGTTATATGAGACGGATCGCCAAGCTATTGCAAGTTTGGTGGGCAGTGTCCGGGAAGCTATAGCAAAAGAGGATGAAAACCTCGAAAAAACTTTCAGAGAGCTCCCTGCGACTGAAGGAAAGACAGGCAGGCAGGTTGGAATAGAATTTCAGACTTTGCTCAAGGATGTTGAACACATCCGACCAAAGAAAGCCTTGATCGAAACCAGCAAAAAACTCCTGGCGGAACTTGCAAGGCAGCGTCAATCGATACTAAACAATCTTTCGGAGATTCGTTCGGAACGCGCAGCCCGCCTTGAACGAGCCTTGAAAAAACTAAGCCGAAAGCTCCGAGGAAAGATGAGATTGACTGTCGATCCGGAAGCGGATCGACAGCCCGTGGTTGATTTTCTATTAGCTTGCAACATGGAGAATGTTGCGGTGGGGCGCCTTAGGTGGATTCTGAATGCGGAGGACTTCTCACCAGTTAGGCTGGCTCAACGTATCCGTGAGGGATCTGAGGCGCTGCAAAGCGCAGGATGGGGAATAACCCAGAGCGTAGCTGGGACGATGGCTCGACTTTCCCAGGAGAAATTACTTTGCCTGGAAGAAATCGAGTTGCCTGACCGTGTCTCCATAGAGTTAAACACAGCGCATGGCGAAGCTGAGAATTACCGCTCTCTCGATAGATTATCAACGGGACAACAATGCACTGCTATTCTTCACCTCCTTTTACTGCAGAATAAAGATCCGTTGGTTATGGATCAGCCGGAAGACAATTTAGACAATGCTTTTATCGCAGATCGTATCGTTACTGAATTGCGTTCAGCCAAGATTTCCCGGCAATTCATATTTGCAACGCATAACGCAAACATTCCGGTATTTGGTGATGCCGAGTGGATTGGTGTCTTAGAGGCAGCTGATGATCGAGCAACGATGCCGCCTGAATATCAAGGAGCCATTGACGTTGGAAGCATTAAGGAAAAGGCCGCAGTGATCCTTGAAGGCGGAAGGGACGCATTTAATCAACGCAAGTATAAATACGGGTTTTAACCGATCATGCTGAAATCAGAGCTGCTTGAAATTATCGCCAACGGAGAAAACTCAGGAGTTGAGTTCAAACGCGATGATGTGCGTACCGAGCAAATGGCGAAAGAAATTGTCGCTTTCGCTAACTTCGAGGGTGGACGTATCTTGTTGGGGGTAGAGGATGATAGGACGATTTCTGGCTTGCAGAGACATGCCACCCAAGAGTGGATCCTGAATGCGTTTCGGGACAAGGTTCACCCTCAGATCATTCCATATTATGAAGAAATTGAAGTGGAGCCAGGTGTTCGCGTCGCGGTTGTTACAATAGGTCGAGGGATCTCAAAGCCTTACGTGGTAAGGCATAACAATCGTGAAGATACCTATATTCGCATGGGCGATCGATCGGAGATCGCCAGTCGGGAACAGCAGGCGCGTCTCTTTGAAAGCGGAGGGCTTCTCCATGTCGAGGTAATGCCTGTTCCTGGTAGTAGCTTTTCAAATCTCGATTTGGAGCGAATCAGGTTTTACCTCCAAGACGTTATAGAAGATCCCGACATTCCTTCGAATGATGCAAAAGATCAGTGGATTGATCGTTTGGTTGGTTTGGGATTGATGGCGGAAGATGCGAGTGGAAGGAAGGTTTGTTCAGTCGGAGGGCTGATTTGTTTCGGTATAAATCCGCGCCGCTACCTCCGTCAGGCTGGTATTAGGCTTGCCGCTTTTAAAGGTAGCGACAAAGAGTACCGTGCAAAAATAGATACGGCATTGGACGGCCCTCTCGTTGCTAGGTGGAGAACTGCTGACTCAGGCGAGAGGGAAATGATAGACGAAGGGTTAATAGAGATTTTCGCCCGCCAAATTGACCCGTTTATCAGTCAAGAAGACGACGACATCGATGAGGGACTGCGAAGAGGTAAACGGCAGCACTACCCAAAAGAAGCGATCCGAGAAGTCGTGTTAAACGCTCTAGCACATCGTGATTGGACGAAGTCCGTTGATATTGAGGTCACTGTCTATTCGGACAGGCTAGAAGTAATCAGTCCGGGGAAACTTCACAATTCCATGACTGTGAAAAAGATGGTCGACGGTCAGCGCTCACCACGTAACCCTATGATTATGGACATCCTGAGAGATTATGGGTACGTGGACTCTCGAGGCATGGGGGTTCGTAAAAAAGTGATCCCGCTGATGCGTAAGACCAACAATACCGAGCCTGTTTTTGAAGCAACAGATGATTACCTGAAGACTATTTTATACAAGGAACCGGCGCCTGATGCTTAAGATCGCGGAACGCCTTGTCGAGGCCGTCCGGTCTGCGGGCATCTTCAACCCGGAGATTCAGGTCGCCCCCGCCTGTATCCTATGGCCAGACCGTGACCGCCAATGGGAGGCGGTGATTCCTTTGCTGCAAGCCGAGCTGCCCGAACTGATGGTGCTGGGTGACTACGCCCCTGAGAAGCGCACCGGGCCGGCTATCTGGCTGCGCTATGCCATTTCAGGCTTTGCAGACGACCTGGAACTTCCTGAAATAAAGATTCCGATTCTCTACCTGCCTGGCATCAGTCGCCAGGACTTGAGAGCGGTGGAAGACTGCCCGGATTTGCTCAAACCTCTGGCTGAGCTGCAATACCGGGGCGTTATCTGGTCCCAGGTAAATGCCAAGGACTGGACAATATTGGCTTACCTTAAATCCGATCAGGGTGGCCTTGGCCTCGACGTGGCGCAGGACAGCGAAACCCGGCACGCCATGC
>Ga0307970_1002050_pt1 | contig 10175 bp, 15 predicted proteins | sample OrgLakmetagen712_FD_202093 | JGI IMG/M metagenome (GOLD analysis project Ga0307970, IMG submission 202093) | Saline water microbial communities from Organic Lake, Antarctica - #712 | ecosystem: Environmental > Aquatic > Non-marine Saline and Alkaline > Saline | place: Antarctica: Organic Lake... | reverse complement strand
TGCCTGTCTACATACCCAGCACCCGCACCCAGTGTCAGCGGGCCGCTTTTCCAAGTTAAAGCCACCTCGCTGACTCGAATTCCATTTTCCTTTGTGCCGTTGCGGGTGTTGTTACCTGCATCATTAGTGCCTTGCAAGCTGTGCCGCGCTGAAATGCTGTAGCTGCCAAATTGACCAGCGTAACCAACCGAGTTGCCCACGCGCTGTACCCGCTCAATCGGAGAATCCAGCGTGTTGCTGTTTGGTACACCGACAACAATCAATGCGCCGCCGTTGTTGTTCACGCTACCGATTGCATCCACCGCTTGAGTGTACAAAGGGGCCTGAGAATCATTGTCCCCGTCTTGCGAGCCAACAACCAGTGTTCCGAATTTGCCTTTGAAGCCTACGTAGGCGTGGCGAGTGTTCATGTTTGACGCGCCGTTGTTACCCGCATCGGTATCCACACCAAATTCATAAGCAAAAACAACCTTCAATCCGCCACCTAAATCTTCCGAACCCCTAACGCCTAGGCGCGAGCTCACATCCGTAATGATAGGACTTGAACCTGGAGTTTGCGTCGTGGTGGTTTTTTCAACGGCCTGATGAACGCGCCCGTACAACTGAACATCATCGGCAGAAGCAAATGTAGAAAAGCCTGCAAGAGCCAGAGCAATTGCCAAAGCGGATTTCTTTTTCATAAATCATTCCTTTATCAAAATTAAAAGTATCACAACATATAGTTGATGCTATACACAATACAAATAAAAAACCAAGAAGTAAAGAACGTGAAAAGGTTTACGCTAAAGTACAACAGGTGCTTTTTTAAAAAGGCTATCCGGATTTGGCTGTGTTTGAAGGCTCATAGCCGTCCGGATTCCAGTAGCTCGATCAGTGTGTTTATGTCGGCCCCGTAGTTCTTCGGTGGCCCTGGCGGTTCGTGTGGGTGCTCGGCCTTCGGCGTGCCCTTCCTTGGCGTCAAAACCGCTTTGCCGAAGTGTCCAGGCGGCAGGCCATAGCCCATCGCATCGTCGGGCAGACCGTAGCCCATGACATCTTCCGCCACAGCCAATTCAGGCTCGCGCCGCCGCTCGAACTTCGGGCGACTGAGCTTGTGCTTGTGCGCGCCTTCGGTGAATAGAATCTTCGCCCGTAGGGCCTCGAAGCTGTAGCCGCGCCCCAGCCGGTTCATCACCCGGATCAAGCTATTCAGGCTCTCCGTGTAGGCGTTCGTCACAGGGTGCTCGAAGTAGTTGAGGATGAAGGGCTGCCAGTTCGTGAAGGCCCGGATCAGGTCGCCGAAGGCGTCCCGCACCTCGGGCACCACTGCCTTGTTCCAGGCTGCGTAGGCCGCAATGGCTGCCTCGGGGCTACCTGACCCCTCATAGACGGCGTAGAAGCCCTCCTTGAGCCTGTACGCGGCTCCCAGCTCGGGATAGTTCTTCGTCCAGCCGTCGAGCAGCAGCGCTTCCTTGTCGTTGAGGTCGCGCTCGCGCTTCAAGAGCACGAAACGGTCGTGCATCAGCCCCCGGCGCTGTTTCGGCGTCAGTTGCTCGCGCAGGCTCTTCCTGACCTTCTCCACGGCGTCATTCGCCATGCGGACGACGTGGAACTTGTCGATGACGATCCGGGCGTCAGGAATGACCGCATGCACCGCATCGCGGTACGGCGTCCACATGTCCATCGCCACGTACTGCACCTCCGACTTCCCTTGCAGGTTGTAGAGGTAGTTCACCACCGTCTTTTTGTCCCGGTTCGGGAGCATGTCGATGATGGTGTTGTTGCGAATGTTGCTGATGACGCAGCGCGGCTTGATGAGGTGGATTTCGTCGATGCCCATCCACTTCGGCGTCTCGAAGCGGAAATCGGCTTCCAGCTCGTTGATGTAGTCGCGGAAGATGTTGCGGATGGTTTTCTCGTCCAGGCCGGTGTCGTCGGCGATGCTGGCAAACGTCCGCTTCAAGCTCTGCTGACCGATCCAGCGCACCAGGCGGTCGGTCATTTCACGCTTGGCGTTGACGGCGGGCAGCGCCTCCATGAAGGTTTTGCCGCAGGACTGGCAACGCCAGCGTCGGGTGTCCACGTAGATCGCAAGTCGCTTGCCGTGCGTCGGCAGGTCGCGGATGACTTGCTCGTTGCGCCCGTGGCCGATCAGGCGGTCAGAGCCGCAGGCCATGCAGACACGGGGAGGGTTCGAGACTTCGGCGTAGACGTGATAGTCGTGGTCGGCTTCCTCAACCCGCTGCACCTTGAAGTCGGGGAGGTTCAGGATGTTCGCGGGCATGCTTCACACAGCAGGCGCGTTTCAGACACTTCCGCCAGAAACGTGCTGATCGTGCCATCGCGCCACGGATTACCTTGGTTGTCTCCAGTGCTGCACGGCAGTGCAAGTTCGGCCTTATCCAATTCAAGTGCCGCAGGATACAGCCCATCGGCCTCTTCAAGTCCAATTGATCTGGCGTAGCTGATTGCCGAGTTTCCCGATTCGGCTGCAACGATGTGGTACGGCGAAACATGCCATGCTCTGAATGTAGTCATGGCTCCATCCCTTCAATGTCTTGGTTGCGGATGCTGGCCTGCGCGTCCCGAATCTGTGCGTGCAAGCCCGGAAGGTCGCGGTGGATCGTCTTCCAGACGATTTCAAAGTCCACCTTGAAGTAGCCGTGCGCAACGGCATTGCGCATCTGGTAGGCGAACGACAGCGGCAGTTCAGGATGCGAAGCCGCGAAGTCCGGGTAGTGCTTCTCGATGTTGTTGCTGGCCTCGCCGATGATCTCGAAGTTGCGGATCACGGCGTCCTGCACCAACTGGTTGTTGAGGAATGTCACCTCGTCCATGTCCCCGGTATAGCGATCGATGCGTTCGATGGCCTCGGTGATGTGAGCGAGATAGTCCGCAAGGCGTTGCTGGTCGCGGGTCATACTGGGCGAGCCTCTGCGAGCACCGTGGCCCGGAAGTTGTCAGGCAGGGCGTTGGGCGTCAGCACGTCCACCGGCACACCGAGCAGCTTGCCGAGTTCATGACGGATCGCGCCGATGTCGAACAAGGTCGTTTCCGGCGTCGGGTCGATGAGGATGTCCAGGTCGCTGCTGTCAGTGTCCTGGCCGCGCAGGACAGAGCCGAACACCCGAGCGTTGCGGGCGCGGTGAGACTCGACCACATGCCGGATTGCGGCACGGTTCGAGGCCAAGGCTTCGGAGGGTTTCATGTCATCTTCTCCCACAACAAAATCCGGTTTCATGATAAGTCAGCAAGGCGTGCAAGGCAACAGCAAATTCCGGTTTTACGCCAGGATGACAGGGGCCAGTTCAGCCACCGGAAACACACTCAAATCCGGATACCCAAAAATTTCTAGGATCAACTTCGCCAGTTTTAGTCAATTTCTTTAGCTGGCTTTTACTACCAAAACTCAATCCAGATGCGGTTTTTAGGCCTTTATGGCCTAACTTTTTTCACAAAAAAATGTTTATAGATGTTATTTTATGTTTGTTAATATAAAATCTATGAACAAAAAATATGCCATTGAAACGAGAAAAATCTCAACTTGCACCGCTCCCAGTTTTGGAACACTTGAAGTATTGGGGAAATGAAATCCGATATGCGCGAATCCGGCAGCGGACCACAGCAGTCAGGCTGGCAGAAATAATCGGTGTTTCGCATCCGACGATTGGGCGCATGGAAAAGGGCGATGCGGCAGTTGCCATCGCATCTTATTTTTTCGCACTGTACTACCTTGGATTAATTCCTCGATTGGCGCCTGAACCGGACGGCGAGGATCGGTTTGCGGAAAGTACAAAAAAACGCGCGGTCCGAGACACTCTTGCTGACGAGCTGGGATATTTTTGATTGTCGGTGACTGAATTACTTTTACTGATAATAAAAAAAGTGCATGAGGTTTCCGTCTGCTTGGCGGTCCAAATATCGAGAATTCAACCCCAGGTATTTGCGTTCAATTTGTGCTTGTACTTTGTTAGTAGAAACAAAGAGAATCCGGTCAAGCGGCACCTGCAGCCGGTTTGAAATTTGATCATAGAAAAACGGATCAGGTTTTTTCAGACCCATTCTGCAACTGAAAGCGCAGTAATCAAAATCCAAAAGCCACGGAAAGTTTATTGATTCTGCTTGCGCAAAGCTGAGGTTTGCGCAAATTGCCACTTTCTTATTGCGTATTTTAAGCATGTCTAAAACATCCAAAACCTCACGATGAAGTGCCGGGTATCCAGCTTCTCGAGGGGGGACATCAACACCAACAGATTCCAAATCAACGCCCAGATCCACAAGCAGATCAGAAATCGGGACGTTTTTTGTCAGAATCTTATCCAAAAACCCAGCGCGAAGGCCTTCAGGTATTTCAAGCCCAGGTGGAATCATCGGAGGGGGAGGTAGGGCAATTAAAGTGTCGAAGAGATCGAAGCAAACCGCATCATATGAAGCTTCCAGCTTGTCGGCTTTGTAGGCCGTATGCTCAGCCCAGAGACAAAACTCGATGACTTTTTCTTCCAGTTCCCACCAACCTGATAGTTTGGAAAAGAGGGTGGTGAAGTTGTCTGGCCAATCTGCTGCATTGGGGATCTCTTGCCCTAGCGCTTCCAAAAACTGGACGTAAAACGCGATGTTTTGTTCGTATGGCGACTCAAGATTACAAGCCCAGTGCGGCTCGGAGCCTAAATCCATTTTTTGGCGTCGGCAAATAAAAATAAAAGTGTGGACAAACCAATCTACACCCCGAATATCAACTTGGACTTTTACAGGGACTTTGTATCGGTTTTCCTGAATGTAGCAATCGACTTTTTCAAGAAAACTGAAATCGAGATCGAGGTAAACATCTGCTTTATCAATTTTCAGCTTATAGGTCATGCCGGAGTTATTCCTCAGTAATCTCAATGATTTAACTGATTGTAATCACGCTTGAAGAATTCATGAAATGCTTACTTATGCCCGTTAGGTCAACTTTAGTTTTGACATTTTGATATTTCAATTATTCATAACTTCAAGAAGCTTGGCCTTGGTATCGGCATCGAGCTTGGGTATGGCTTGTATGATTTGCTGACCAGCCTTGCGCTCCTGATCGATTTCTCCATTCAGCACAAAGTAGGTAACTGCAGCTCCTGCAATTGCACAAAATAAGCCTTGGGCCAGCAGGCCCATGGCTAAGCGGTATTTCCAGCGCGAAGGCGCAGCCATTGTCACATGCTCATGAAATGACTTTAGGGTTTTGGCTGTTTCTTCTTTGAAGGCTTGTGCGAACTGTTGAGCTTCCAACCGTGCCGCTTCAGCTTTGATTTCTCCCACCGACTTGATGACCTGGCTATTAACAATTTCAGCCGCTTTCTGCCCGCTGTTCTCAATTTCTTGAGCGCAGCCGGGCAGGGCATCTTTAAGCTTTTTTACTTCGTCAGACAGCACCAGCACATCGCCCAGCATTTCTGCTAAAAGCGCCTCTTGGGCTGATGTAAAGCTTCGCCCTTGAGTTGAAGCGCCTTTGGTTGTATCCACAGCATCACTCATGATCAAGCCTCAACAACGGCTTTAAAAACCCGATCGAGCTCTTCCTGAACCCCAGCGGCCAGCCGCTTCATGCCTAAAGCTTGGCTCAGTCTTACCTTTTCAGCAGGATCTGAGGTCTCTTTGATTGCAGATTTGAAGTCAGTTTTGTCTTCAAGTATAGCGGCAATACTATTTGAGGTCCCTTTGAGTTTCCCAAATAGTTCATTGGTGTGAATCACGAAATCAGGACTGACCACACATGTTCCAGCTTGCTCGGCATACTGAATGATCCCCTCAAAAACTTCTTCAGGGTTTTCGTCGGATTCAACCATGTTGAAGACAACTCGAATTTTGCTTGCTGGTACGCCAATTTCTGCTAGGTAGTCGATTGTAGAAATAGTGTCCTTGAGCTGCTTGGTCTTTGGGACGGTGGGCACAATGTACAGATCGAAGTCTTCATGAGAGCCCTTGAAGCTTTGCATGCGACTCAGAAAGTCCTCGACATTGGACGCCCCCACATCCACTACTGCGGCGTCTTCAATGGCCAGATTATCCATTAAGGTTTGAAACTGCTTACCACGCAGTGCCTCGTTATCTTCATCTCCATCGGAGTTAATTGATTCGACAGAGATAACGCTTGAACCAATGCGCGGGGCGATTAAGTGGCGGGAAATAGTCGATTTGCCAACATTCCCGGAAAAGTTTAGAACTACTATTTTCATGATTGCTCCTTTTTTGCAATTAAACGTTTTGTTTGTGGTGAAATCGGTTGATCGGAAATGAACTGGCTTGCAAAAGCCTCCCTCTCTTCTCTTGATTTAATTCCAGATGATTTAAATCTGTTTAAAGAAGGATTTGGCTCTGACTTAAGCCTTTTCTCTTCATCTTCCTTTTCTGGCGTGTGGGTGGCCGAAGGCCCTTGTTTTTGTTTTAGGTTTTTAATTTTTAGATAAACAGCCCTATTGCTTACTCGAATGTTCTTTGTTTTAAGCCATTCCTGAATGTCACTGACGGCATAACCAGCCTTATGGAGCTGCATGATTTCACCGGCAACTTCGAAGAGCTTTCCGCGTTTTCGTGTCGGCTTCTTTTCGGCTAAGAATTGTTCGATGTCCATTGTCTTCTTTTAGTGTATAGCACCAGTTATATTTATAAGACTTTTCTTACCGAAGCGTCAAGGAAAATTTGAAGCAAATTGAAGTACCAGTGAAGCGAATTGAAGTACCAGTGAAGCAAATTGAAGTGCCCGTGAAGCGAAAGTGAAGCGTCAGTGAAGCAAAGTGAAGCTTTTGTGAAGTTTCATGAAGGCAAATTAGGGGGCTGCCCTTTGGGGTTGTCTTGAATGGGCGAAGCCCGACTCCCATTCACAGTCAAAAAAGGGGGTAAAACACTTAAAAATTAAATCTAGTGGAACATAAAGAGTGTAATACGGTAGGGTTGTTTTTGTCTCTCAACTTGTTGTTGACAAACAAAAAAACAGCGAATACACTAAAGACTCAAAACTAAAAAACGATATCGGAAACGAATACATGGAAAAGAAGCGCTTAACCACAGTAAGGTTCGAAGAGTCTCTGCACGCCAAGCTTGAGCTGGCGGCGAAGGACCGTGGAATGAGTGTTTCAGCGTTGGTGCGCACTTGTGTTGATGACTTCTTGAAGGCTGAAGGGCGATCATTGGAGCTAGCCGAGTTCGAAGCCAGGATGGCTGCCTCTCTGGAAAAATTCGGAAAGGGGGTGGGGCAGGCCGGGAACGATGTTCAGCTTTTAATCGCGATTGTTGATCAGGTGACTCAGTTTCTTTTCTTTGCAACGCCGGAAGTGGTCGATAAAGAATCCGCACAAATTGTGGGAAATCGGCGTTATGAAGCATTTGTAAATGAATTGAAGAATTCATTTTCTACTCGAACAAAGAAATCGGAAATCTCTCAGAAAATCGAGGATTCAATTAAATAAATTATATCATATAGGGATTATAAAACGATTATGAAATGCTTTAACAAAGTGATTTTAAAGGGATTTTTGGGCAAAGCCCCAGACGTTCGTTTGTTGCCGTCGGGCGATTCTGTAGTTAATTTTAGTATAGCAACAACCATACATAACCACACCGAATGGCACAAAATCGTGTGTTTTAACAAACTAGCGGAGTATTCCATTAAGGTTTTGGGTGAGGGTGATTTTGTGTATATCGAGGCACAAATCAAGACCCGTGAATTCAAAACCAATGAGGACGAAGCCCAGGGTAGGAAGCCACGCAGGGTCATGGAGCTGATTGCGGAGGAAGTTCAACTGATTTCTAAAAAAGGTGTGGGCCACGGTGAAGGCTCCTACAATGAAAATAAAGATGGGTCAGATCTTGAAAAAGCCGAAAAAACAGAAGGCGATGTGGATAATGAATTGAAGGGGGAGGGCGATTCGATTCCCCTACCGAAGTACTTGTGATGTGTTTTTTTGATCGTAACGGGAGGATTAAGTGATGTTGAGTTTTTATAAGAATTTACCAGAAAGAAAAAAGGGCGTGGTTTTGATTGTGCTCGGGCTGAGCTTGATTGGTGCCGGAGCTTTTGGGGGGCCTTTTTTGAAAAGCAAGCTACTTGAAGGTGAGGCTGTGTTTGCACCTTCAGCGGCCGAACGCATGAACATCGATCAGGACTACTTGGCGATGAACGAGGAAGAGTTGCGCGGGTTTTTCCGCAAAAACAGGGACAAAGCCGAGCTCGTGAATTCTGCTTGTTCGCTAGAAAAAAAGGAGTTTAATGAGATCCCAGTGGAAGTTGCTCAGGTGTGTAGATTGGCTGCAAGGGCAATGTTTTTTAAACCGCACGTTGAGCGAACAACCACGTTCAGCAGCGCGGGTGGGCTTAAGTAATTAAAAAAAGAGGTAAGTCATGCAGGTGGGAAATTCAGTCAGTATTGAGCTTGATCGTGTTGATCCGCACGAAGATGCGGCACGAAAGCGAAAAAATGAAAAGCTGATCCGTGAATTGGGGCCAGTAGTGATGGGCGCTTTGGGCGACAGTCAGATCGTTGAAATCATGCTCAATCCTGATGGAACGCTGTGGGAAGATCGGCACGGGTCTGGGATGAACAAGATCGGGCAAATGGATAAAAATCAGGCGGTGAGCTTGATTGGAACAGTGGCGGGCATGCTGGGGCAAGAAGCCTCGGCTGAGTCTCCAATCGTTGAAGGGGAGTTGCCACTAGATGGTTCGAGATTTGAGGGGGTTCTGCCGCCCGTTTCCCCAGGCGCGCCAACATTTACAATTCGGAAAAAGGCCCATTTTGTGTACACACTGCAAGACTATGTGCGCGATGGAATAATGGAAGCTGCCCATGCGGCGGCCATCATTCGGCACGTCAAACAAAAATCCAATTTTTTAATCGTAGGCGGTACTGGTTCGGGTAAAACCACTTTGGCCAATGCAATTTTGGCTGCAATCAGTACAAACAGCCCGAAAGATCGAATTGTGCTGATGGAAGACACGCTGGAGTTGCAGTGTACAAGTCCGAATATTGTTTCTTTGCGCACCAGCTCCACAAAAAACATGAATGATTTGCTGCGCGCAACGATGCGTTTGCGTCCTGATCGCATTTGTGTCGGGGAGGTTCGAGACAAAGCAGCGCATGACTTGCTCAAAGCATGGAACACGGGCCATCCCGGCGGGCTTGCCACAATTCACGCAAACAGTGCTGAATCAGCGCTTACCAGAATTGAGCAACTGGTCGAAGAAGCCGGTGTTCCAGCAATTCCTTCAGTCATTGCTTCGGCTGTGAATGTCATTATTTCGATTCAGAAAACAAGCGAAGGCCGCAGAATTCGTCAAATCCTTGAGGTGTTTGGGCTCGATGAAGATGGCAATTACAGGTTTAAATCAGTTTGTGCATAGGAATAACAATTTTTTGTTTGTTCCTGTGTTTTTTTGCAAACAATATCTTGTGCTATACTATGACTAACGCTATACTTAACTCGCGAACATTAACTTACGGAGGATTCGCCAAATGAATAAATTTTCTAAGCTAGTAAAAAAATTCCGCGATTTCATCGCCTTTCTGACATTCGCTCTTTTTGCCAATGTGGTTTGGGCTGCAAGCCCAAGCGCAGGCGGTTCCGGTCTGCCCTGGGAAGGTCCTTTGGACACCATTTTGCAGTCCATTCAAGGCCCAGTTGCCCGTGTATTTATTTTGATTGCCGTGATTGTCACTGGCCTTGGCATGGCCTTCGGGGAGCATGGATCGGGCTTTAAAAAGGTGATGGGTATCGCCTTTGGTGGTGCCATTGTGATTGGTGCGATTTCCTTCATCACAACCTTGTTTGGCGCAGGTTTTTAAATGCCAATTTAGCGCGGGCTTTTGCCCGCTGCTTAATTTGAACAATTTGAACAAGGGGTAAGAAATGGATGGAAGACGAAGAATCCCGATACACCAATCTCTGGTAAGACCCATTTTGCTTGGTGGGGCAGAAAGAAGCTTGGTACTCATTACAGGAGTTATTGCTGCAGGTTTGGTTTTTGGTATCGGGAGCTGGCAGGCCGCTGTTTTTGGAATAATTTTTGCGCTGGTCGCACACATGGTTCTTGTTAACCTGGCTAAGCAAGATTGCCAGTTTTTCGATGTGTACAAGCGCCACATTACCTATCAAAACTTTTACCCAGCTCAAGCTCCTTACACGGCAGCAGCCCCACTTGTTAAATACTTAAATCTTTAAATTAATAT
>Ga0307970_1002028_pt1 | contig 10232 bp, 13 predicted proteins | sample OrgLakmetagen712_FD_202093 | JGI IMG/M metagenome (GOLD analysis project Ga0307970, IMG submission 202093) | Saline water microbial communities from Organic Lake, Antarctica - #712 | ecosystem: Environmental > Aquatic > Non-marine Saline and Alkaline > Saline | place: Antarctica: Organic Lake... | reverse complement strand
CTACCAATAATAATGGCCCGGTATAATTTCCAGCATCCAGGCCGGTGAAGGTACCGTCTGTTCCATTCGTAGTGGTTGAATCAAGCAGCAACCCGGTTTGACTGGAAAGATGTTGGGTGAAATCTATCGTTGCGGCCTGATAAAGGCTGACGTTCGCATTGTAAACAGGCCCCAAACTGACGCGGCCGTGGATACCGCTGATACCGGGATTGGTATCATCACCCGAGCCGCCGCCGGGATCGCTGCCGCCACCACCACTACTCTCGCCGCAAGCAACAAGCCCCAGTGCGGCAACTAAGAAATCAGTGAAGTGCGCAGGCTCATGAATATGGATACCCTTATTAGGCAGCCCTTCGATTTAACTAATTTACACTTATCCACATCCTATCCCTGTATTTACGATTTTCAGGCCATCATGCCCATGGACAGAAACATTTCGTGGTTGTATGGCTCAACTCCAGCGGCTTGTAGCTGGTCTGACTATCTCTAGCTGGTCTGACTATTTCAAAAATGTGCCCCACACCTTTTTAGCGTGAGGCTGCCTGGACACGCTCCAACATAAATGATTAGAGCGGGCTTTGGTATAACCCAAACGGGGGGGGGGTGTTTGAGGGGGGTAGCCCGGACAGCCTCTTCCAGAGGTACTTTTTATAATGGTTGTCCGAGCCACTGTTCAGGCCATTTTTTGGGGCAAGATGAAGGTGGGTATTGTTTAGTTTGGATCCTGGTTTCAGCAATTTGCTATTGCCAGCAACTTTACCTAATGTGTAAAGCGTCGAATCCAAGGAGTACAATCCTATATGGGAATTAAAACGTTTGGCGAACTGATCGACTGGACGCGTGACCTCCACCAGCACTTGGCCGACTGCCTGGCACATTGCGCAACACGCCACGACGACGAGCGCGCACGAGCACTGTTGAAGTATCTGGCGACACATGAATCGGAGCTGGCCCTCATTATTAATAAATTCGAGCATCAAAGCGCGCAGAATACACTGGAAACTCGGGTGTATGATCACTTACAGCACAACACCATAAAAACGCATCAAACCTGTGACGAGCATTATCTCAAACAGGACTTTCAGGGTATCTACCGCGAAGTCATGGACTTTCACGGTCAAATAATGAAACTTTACCAGACAATGTCTGAGAAAGCCGAGATACGAGAAGCAAAGGAGTTGTTTGAGGCCTTATTGACGATGGAAAAGAATGAATCCATGCGCTTGGCGAGCCAGGTTGGGAGAATGGATGATTTGTAGCCGATCACCTACGTTGCCATTTTTTTTAACGCTTTTTTAAATTAAATAGAGCAGAAAACACCATAGCTCCTGTAAACAGAAAGAACACCAATCGTTAAGTTGGTCGACTGCGCTGATAGGTTCCCTTCTGTACTGTTACGTGACCTGGCCAAGAGAATCGTTTTTATGCTGAAGTTTTTGGTCAAGTCCAATTCCACTTCGACTCGTGAAATCCTCACGCTTAGATTGTCTATTCTGTTGGGCTGCGTTTTGATTGCCTTATTCATGATTGGCGATCTTCAGATGGTACTCGAAACGTTGGTAGATGCTTATTTCAATAACCGGGTTTTCATTCAACTTCCAATCCTTTTTATCCTGCTTGCATTCAGCTTTCATCGGCGTTTCTCTCAGTTTGCTCAGCCACCTTCTTGCTGACGGTTCTTGGTCTCACCTACTCAAACTACCATTTAATCCATGTGCTCTGGGAGCGGGCCGAGTTCAGTTTTCCCTATGAGGAGACTTTGTTGTACGCATTCTTTGGTTTCTTTGTGCTCGGTATGAAATTCCGTTATGCGCTATGCCTCTTGTTATTAAGCTCGCTCGGGTTTATTGGCCAGATGCTTCTGGAACCGGTGTACGGCGATCGCACATTCATGAACGTCGGGTTTGTGGCCGGCTCACTGTCTATTGGTGCCATTGGGAGGCACAGACTCGATCGGCTGGTAGGCGAGATTAACGAAGCGAATCAGCAGTTGATTACGCTGAGCACAACCGACGGACTCACCGATTTACTGAATCGCCGGGCACTGATGAGTGAAGCAGAGCGTTTGTTCGCTCTGCAGCGGCGTTCAGCTTAGCCGCTGGCTGTGCTAATGATCGATCTGGATCACTTCAAGCAATTCAATGACTGCTATGGTCACCAGCAGGGCGATCGAGCGATCCGATGCCAGGCGGATATCCTGAGAAGTGTTTTTAAGCGAGAAACGGATATTCTCGGTCGCTACGGTGGTGAAGAGTTCATTGTCGTTGCGGAGGGTCACAGCGCGGCTGAGTTCGAACGCCAAGCTGCCCGAATTCTGGCTCAGTGGCAGGATTTGGCAATGTCGAGCGAAGACAGTCCGAGTGGACAGTTTCTCAGTTGCTCCATTGGAATCTGCCATGGCATGCCCGCCGATTATGATTCTCTGGAGAACATGATTAAAATGGCTGATGACGCACTTTACAGCGCTAAAGAAAGAGGGCGCGGGACGTTTCTGGTGGCTGAACCGATGTAGCGGCCGGACCGGCGCGGACTAGTGGTTCATCCTTGACGGTGCGTATGGACCACCCACTCCTGTTCGAACCAGCCCTAAAAGCGTCGTCATTGTATCAATCGCGCCCTCACTGAGTGACGTTCGCAGATTCCGGTTTCCGGTTGCCTGGCGCTGTTTTTTTTGCGCGAAGGTTCTCGGAGCTTGTGCACCACCGGAGTTAGGGTCGACCTGCGCCGCTGAGGGCTCGCCCGGTACTAATAGGACAGGCACGTCACTTAACCTTCATAGTCGTTGACACTGCATACTGCATAGAGACTCACTCGAAACTTGTTTTGGTTGTAACCCTCAAAACTGATCATGTTTTTCTGTCGTTCGGTTGAATACTGTCACGCACGGGGTGCCCACCTACCTTGGATTTGCTGGGTCGTGACTGGGAAACAGGTTCAATGGCTGAGTTTGCTAACCGAGACCCATCGACAGACTTAGGGCGTGACGAGTTGCCTGGCCAGGCTGGCCCATAAACCACATATAGATAGCCCATAAACCCCGTATAAATAGACAGTAGAACCCAGTCTGAAACCCCTGTTCTTTTGACATCTGTATTTAGAATCGCGTCGGTGGTTGTTCTCTGGCACCAAATACCTTTATCAAAAAAATTGTTGACAAATTAATCTCCATGCCTAAAGGTAGTAATCAATTACTATCTTTAGGCATGGGAAGCGAACATGAACATATCGAGCAAGTATCTTCCGGCCGCGCAACGGCGAATGGTGACGGTAAAAACCGTGATCGAGTTAGCTGGTGAACAGAACCCAAGCGAGATCACCACGGGAGCTATCGCCAAGCACATGAAATTGACCCAGGGAGCCCTGTTTCGGCATTTTCCGAACAAAGATGCTATCTGGCATGCGGTCATGGAGTGGGTGGCAGAGCGTCTCCTGGCACGAATCGATCATGCCGCACAGGGCATCGAATCGCCTCTGGCAGCGATGGAGGCGATGTTTATGAGCCATATCGAATTCGTCGCTGAACACCCCGGGGTGCCCAGAATGATGTTTGGCGAACTGCAGCGGGCAACATTGACGCCCGCCAAGCGCATGGTACTGACGTTGCTTCAACACTACGGGGAGCGCTTGCATCGCCTTATCGAGAAGGGTAAGTCGAGTGGTGAGTTGACCCCCACCCTGGATACCGAAGCTGCGGCCACGTTGTTCATTGGCACGATCCAGGGCCTGGTCATGCAGTCGCTACTGGCAGGCGATGTGGAACGCATCCGCCACGACGCGCCACGGATATTTGCAATTTATCGGCGTGGTATCGGCAGCGAACTATGAAACGCCTACCCTTGCAAGGCCGTAGCCTGGCACTGCTAGCCGTCATCGTTCCATTGCTTGTGCTCTTCATCTACGTTGGTCTGCGCTCTGGACCACTGGCGCCGGTCGCGGTGACAGTCTCGATCGTTGAGTCGCGTGCCATCTCGCCGGCGCTATTCGGCATCGGTACAGTAGAGGCGCGCTATACCTACAAGATCGGCCCCACGTTTGCCGGACGTGTCAAACGCCTGGAGGTGGATGTGGGCGATGAGGTTAAGGCCGGACAGGTATTCGGCGAGATGGATCCGGTCGATCTCGATGAACGGGTACGTTCGCAGGAATTCGCATTCAGGCGAGCGGAAGCAGCGTTGCGTGAGGCGGATGCGCGGCAAGCCTATGCACAGACTCAAATGCGCCTCTATGAGCGCCTGTTCGCCGCGCGTTCTACCAGCGAGGACAATTTCAACACCAAGCAGCAGGAGCTGAAAATCGCGGAGGCCGCCCTGTCTGCTGCGCAGGAAGATCTCGCCCGTACTCGCGCCGATAGCGAAGTATTGGTAGCGCAGCGACGCAACCTGCGCCTGATCGCACCGGTCGACGGTGTGGTCACTGAACGAGATGCGGATCCCGGCACCACTATTGTTGCCGGCCAGTCCGTGGTAGAAATCATCGATCCCAAGAGCCTGTGGGTCAACGTGCGTTTCGATCAAATCAGCGCATCGGGGCTGGCTAGAGAGTTACCGGCTCATATCGTATTACGTTCGCGTAGCAAGGAGACACTGAACGGTCGCGTGTTACGCGTCGAACTTAAAGCCGATGCTGTAACTGAGGAAATACTCGCCAAAGTTATCTTCGATGCCATCCCCCAGCGGCTTCCGCCGTTAGGCGAGTTGGCCGAAGTCACGGTTGATCTCCCAGCGCTCCCGCCTGTGCCGACCATTCCCAATGCGGCTGTTCGACGCGAAGGCAACAAAGTGGGCGTCTGGCAAGTCGTGGGCGATGAATTGCGATTTACTCCAGTCACTCTCGGCGTTTCGTCCCTCGATGGCGCTGTGCAGGTAAGCGAAGGAATTAAGAACGGCGATCGCGTAGTGACCTACAGCGAAAAGGCGTTGACGTCGCGCAGCCGCATCCATGTGGTCGATCACATTCCGGGGGTGCCGGAGTGATCAGCCTGGCCGGCCGTGACATTCTCCACGCCTGGGGGAAGTTCGTCTTCACCGGCGTCGGATTGGGGCTGCTCATTGGCGTAACACTGACGATGGCCGGGGTGTATCGGGGTATGGTGGATGATGGCAAGGCCCTGCTCGACAACAGTGGCGCCGATATTTGGGTGGTACAAAAGGGTACCCTAGGCCCTTACGCAGAACCGTCCAGCCTCTACGATGACGTATATCGCACCATCCTGGCCATGCCGGGAGTCGCCCAGGCCGCGAACGTGACCTACCTGACTATGCAGGTACAACAGGGTGAGATCGATGTGCGCACCATGGTAGTGGGCATTGCCCCCGGCGAGTTGGGGGTGACCCCCGGGTGGCCCCCTTACCTTGTCGCAGGACGCCAGATCACGCGAAGCCACTACGAGGCGGTGGCAGATATTGCCAGTGGTTTCAAACTGGGCGATCGTCTCGCTATTCGTCGCAATCATTACACGGTCGTGGGGCTGACCCGGCGCATGGTGTCGTCCAGCGGCGACCCGATGGTATTCGTTCCACTCAAGGACGCCCAGGAAACGCAGTTCCTCAAGGACAACGACGCTATTTGGCAAAGCCGGCGTCGTACTGAGTCCAACCCAGCCTTCAACCGGCCCGGCGTTCCCGGCTTGCTGGATGCTGTCATTGCGTCTCAGAGCACCAATGCATTCGTCAATGCCGTGTTGGTCACACTGAAACCCGGTTCTGCACCGGACGAAGTGGCCGAATCAATTCGCCGCTGGAAACACTTGACCGTCTATACCCGTGCGCAGATGGAGAGCATTCTCGTCGGCAAGCTAATCGCCACCGCGGCCAAGCAGATCGGCATGTTTCTGGTGATTTTGGCCATCGTCAGCGCGGCTATCGTTGCGTTCATCATCTATACGCTGACCATGGACAAAATCCGCGAGATCGCGGTATTAAAGCTTATTGGCACACGCAACCGAACCATCGCCTCGATGATCATGCAACAAGCGCTCGCGCTGGGCCTGATCGGTTTCGTGGTCGGCAAGATCACCGCCACCTTCGCAGCCCCCGCATTTCCCAAGTACGTACTGCTGTTGCCGCTGGACACCGTTGCCGGTTTTTTCGCTGTCATTGTGATCTGTGTGCTGGCCAGCATTGTCGCCATTCGTATGGCACTCAAGGTCGATCCGGCCGAAGCCATTGGAGGTTAAGATGAGCGGCAAAGGCATACGCATCGAGGGTCTGAAAAAACGGTATGGCGAGGGAGACACCGCGGTCGATGCCCTGAAGGGTGTTGACATGCAAGTTGCACCGGGGGAGGTGGTCGGCCTAATTGGTCCTTCCGGATCGGGCAAGAGCACACTGCTCAAATGCCTGGGTGCAGTGATCGAACCCAGTGCCGGCCGCATGACGCTGGGTGACGAAGTGATCTACGACAATGGCTGGAAAGTCCGTGACCTGCGCGCACTGCGGCGCGACAAGATCGGTTTCGTATTTCAGGCACCCTACCTGATTCCATTTCTTGATGTCACCGACAACGTGGCGCTATTGCCGATGCTTGCCGGCATAGCCAATGGGGAGTCACGCGCGAAAGCACTGGAACTGCTTACGGCGCTGGACGTGCATCACCGCGCACGCGCCATGCCTTCACAACTCTCTGGTGGCGAGCAGCAACGGGTATCCATCGCGCGTGGCCTGGTTAACCGGCCACCAGTGATCCTGGCCGATGAACCCACAGCGCCTCTCGACAGCGAGCGTGCCATGGCCGTCATCCGCATCCTCAATGAAATGGCGCGCCAATTCGAGACCGCCATCATTGTGGTTACCCACGACGAAAAAATCCTTCCCACCTTTAAACGCATTTATCACATCCGCGACGGCGTGACCCACGAGGAAGTTGGCGAAGGACGAGGGTTCGAATAAACGGCTTGCTACGGCAAGAATATCTGCCAACTTTTAAATAAACTGAGAGGAATAGATATGCCAACATTCAAGCAACGCGGCAGCTGGATCTGGACGATGTCTCTGGTCGCCGTTGGATTTGGTCTGCTGAGCATTAAGTCAGGCGGTTCAATCCTTTTCGGTGACGGCACGGCTCTTATCGCCGCCGGGAACTATGTACCGTTCGTGGTCTGGTTCAACTTTTTGGCGGGTTTCGCCTATGTCGTAGCCGGTGCCGGGCTGTGGATGCTGCAGCGCTGGGCCGTGTGGCTGGCAGCCGCCATCGCAGCAGCGACGGTTCTCACGTTCGTCTATTTTGGTGTGCATGTGTATGCCGGTGGTGCCTACGAGCAACGTACGGTATTCGCAATGATTCTGCGCACAGTAGTGTGGATGGCCATCGCAATTATTGCCTGGCGCAAGCGCTAAATAAGCATTCATTGTCAAGGGGCCTCGCCTTTTTATGGCCTGAGTTCAAATCAGAAGCGGAAGAACGAGATTTCTGGGAAACTCACGACTCCACCGATTATTAGGACTGGAGTCAGGCAAAGAAAGCGCTTCGTTCTTCCTCACTCCAGATTTTTCTGGCGTCCGCTTCAAATGTTGGGGTTTCGATAATGGTAAACATAACAACCAATATACGTCATTGATGGAGTTTTGAAAGATTGGCGACGATAAGGGTTAAAGCCCTGCTCTGGGGCAAACAGAAACGCAGCGTAGGTTTGTCCCCACCAGGCCCCGAACGAACTGGAACTATTTGTTGGGCGACAACGGCACGGGGCCTGGATGGAAGTCTTGAAGCCGAAGCTGCGCCGGGAACATAACCGCCACTAATCCAGAAGCCTATCAGGTGCATCCATGTCCTCGTGCAACACACGAACAATAAGCACCTCCGATTCAAGCACTTGATAAAAAACAGCGTGGTGCTCGACCTGCAATCTGCGATACTCAGGGAGAACATGGGCGTAGTTCGCGCCTAATGACGGATGATTAATCAACTGCTGCATTCCTGCTTCCAGTTGATCTAGGTATTTATCCGCCTGATCAACATCCCATCCTTCGCAGGTGTACACCCAAATTCCGATGAGGTCTGATTCCGCCTTCGGCGTGACGCTCAGATTGAACACTAATTAGCCGCCTTCATGCGCTTACGGCCAGCAGTCTTGATAGCCGATATATCAAACGGCTTAGGTGTTCCGCTTGAATCACCCTCAGACAGGGCCTGCCTAAGCGTGGCAAGACGTAGTTGGGCTTGCTGGTCGCGTCGGATGAGATAGCGGATATACTCACTGTCATTGCCGAATTGACCGCTTTCAATCTGGCTTTTCACCCAACCGTCCTGTTGCTCAGTCAGCGTAATAGTTTTCCGGTGCATGCTCATAGCTGGTGCTCCTTACACAGATAAAGTATGACAATATCATACCATCTGCTTGCACCGAATCAATGCCCCACTTCTTGGCGCCCAACGCCCGCATTTGCGGCTAGTTTGGAGCGCAGCGGAAACCAGTCCGACAACATGCGCTGGTTAGTTTTCGACACCACCCACAACGAGGGAAATCGAACACGTTACCCCAATAGCAGTGAAAAAAGTCCCGCTGTGCCCGCGGATACTGCACCATCCTTGATTAACCTTTGCCTCTCTACATCGCTCATCGACCTACCCTTGAGCGTCACCCGCACATTACGTGCCAAAGCGACCATTCCTGCGGCACCCATGCTATCCAGAACACCGGGGTCGTAGTAATCGTCTAATTCCTCAGCCACCAATTCAACGTCTTCTGTAAGTTCCTTGTTGGATAGACCGGACGAAGCGATTTCTGAAGTTGCACCCGAAATCTCAGTCGTAGCGAATACATCTACGGATTCGTAGCGGCTATTGTGCTCTTTTATGGCATTCATGTAGTCGGTAGCTTTGAGCTGTATCTCTCGAACCTCACCGGTTTCCAAGTTGGTAATCCGGACATCCGCCCCAGGATGGTTGGTGGCTTCAAACATCTCTGCAACATAGTTATCACCATCGGAGTTTTCACCTTCGACAAATCTCATCTCGTGGTATATACCTTTGACATTATTCTGCAAGCCTTGAAGTTGCCCGGGATCTAACCCTTGAACATAGTTGGCGAGCTCTTCATCTGTTGCATGAGTCAGATCCCGGTTGGAACGTCGAAGGGCGTCTAGCACCAGCATCTTTTCTGATGAAAGGCCTGAGACGTCTCCAGCAAGCAATTGCATAAAGACCACACTCACAACACCAGTCGTCACATTAGGGTGATCCAAAGACCAATCTCTTAGACTTGCAGCAAGCGTCGACAACGTCACGCTCGCCTTTTTCAATCGCTGACGTGCCATATAGGGCCAGCTATCCAAATTTTTCTGCAAGTCGGCTAATTCTTCACAATGTGGCGCTAGGGCCTCGCCATAGAGGTACTTCGCGCTGACAATGTCTACCGGGGCACCAGCATCAGCTTTTTTTCGAAAGGCGACGGCCAGTGCAAGGCAGGCCTCCACAATTTTACGTTCCTGTACTTCCAACTCCGTGGGCTCCCGTTTTTTACCGTAAAGGAACTTCTTGGAAGCCCAAGCGACCCCTAAGGCGGCACCAACGCCACCAGCCATCGAGGCAACTCCGAGTATCACCGTGCCAGCAGCGACCGAACCGCCTATCCATGCTAGGGATGCCCCCGTAAACGCTGCCCCCGACAAGGTACCAATCGCCGTGCCAGTACTAGCGGTGCCTAACAGTGAGGCCACCGAAAAAATGCCAACGGAGGTTCCAACCGCACCGAGCTTGGCGGCCACTCCTCGGCTTATCTTGCTTGAAATACCTTCAGGGTTTCCCATCACAGCATCTGACACGTTTTCACAAGCCTTGGCAGAACGCAGATACCAGTTTTTCTCGTGTGTCTCTTCGGCTGCGGCTCGCCATTTGTTTTGTCCCCAATCTACCGCGTCTGAGGCGAACTGTCCCCCCTTGCGAACAGTCTTGTTGCCCGCCTCCCTAGTTTTACCCGCGAATTCGCTTTGTAAAACTTTTTCGGTTGTCGTGCGGCTTTTGTTCGCAACCTCAGCTGCGAATCGTTTGGTCTGCTTAGCCGCGTCACTCTCCGCCAACTCACGCGCAGACGCTTGCGATCCTCTTGCCAATTCGAGCGCCTTGCGTTTAGCTTCTTTCCAGTCCATACCAGCCCCATTTTATGCTTGACTAGTTCACGTATTTTTTCCGACTTTTCGCAATTGCTAATATCTGTCCGAAAACTAATGCTTTTATTCAGCGGTGCCCTTGTAGCGAAGCGAAAAGGGCATCCGGTGGAGGGCCAAAGGCCCGGA
>Ga0307970_1002017_pt1 | contig 10269 bp, 6 predicted proteins | sample OrgLakmetagen712_FD_202093 | JGI IMG/M metagenome (GOLD analysis project Ga0307970, IMG submission 202093) | Saline water microbial communities from Organic Lake, Antarctica - #712 | ecosystem: Environmental > Aquatic > Non-marine Saline and Alkaline > Saline | place: Antarctica: Organic Lake... | reverse complement strand
CTCTCTCACCTCCCAAGTTGAAGACCACAAAATCGAGTCAGAAGATCTTCAACAAGAGCTCTCGACACGCGCTCAAGGTCGTAACGAGTTGATCCAAAAAATCGAAGAAGCAGAGGCTGAACTCTCCAAGATCCGGAAAGAGCTCGCCGGAGTTAATGAACAAAAAGGCAAAGAGGAAATCGCCGCAACGAAACTCGATCTTCATCTCGAGAGCTTGCTGTCCTCCACAGAAGATAGACATCAGATTACTCTGGCTTCGTTTGAACCGGATGCACACCTCCTGCTCACCACCATCCATTCACGTACCGCTCGGAACAAATCAGGAGCAGACGATACCGACCCAGAAACACCAGAACAACCATCTGCCTCGGAAGAGTCTGTTGAAATCCAAGACATCCCCGGTGAGCCGGATTGGAAAGAAGTCGAAACACTGGTTCAAGGCATCAAGCGCAAGATAGAATCCATGGGACCGGTCAATGTCGACGCCATCGAGGAATATGACGAACTCGAAGAACGTCACAACTTCCTCCGTAATCAACACGACGATCTGGTCTCTTCGAAAGCCGAGCTACTAACCGTGATCGAACGTATCAACGAGGAGACCCAGCGCCGCTTCTCCGAAACCTTCGCTCAAGTGCGAATCAACTTCCGTGACATGTTCAAAGAACTCTTCGGTGAAAAAGGCCAAGCTGACCTCACTCTGATTGATGAAAACGACCCACTCGAATCCGGTATCGAAGTCATCGCAAAACCACCTGGCAAGAAACTCCAGTCAATCACCCTACTCTCAGGCGGCGAACGCTCCATGACCGCCGTCGCCCTGCTATTTTCAATCTACATGATCAAGCCCTCGCCATTCTGTGTGCTCGACGAACTCGATGCACCACTCGACGAGTCGAATATCAACCGTTTCGTCAAAGTCCTCGATCGCTTCATCGACAGATCCCAATTCATCATCGTCACTCACTCCAAACGCACCATGGCACGCGCCGACGTGATGTATGGCGTAACCATGGAGGAATTTGGAGTATCCAAGCCCGTAGGCATGCGCCTCACCAACTCCTCAGACGATCCGAAAGCAGAAAGTAAGTCCGCTGCGCAAAAAGCAGCGCTAAGGCTTGACGCGTAAATCCGGTGCGAGCAAAGCTAACCTTATAGCCACCGCAAACACAAAGGTAGCGAGCTTTATTAATTCCCCGACAAAGGACGTAACCGCAAGACTTCTCACTCGGGCGTTTCGCCGCTTGCAATCTTATGCCAGTCACTCGAAGCTCTCTACGGCACGATCTTTGCTCACGCTTTAATACCTGCCTGAATACCTTCTTCCGAAAATGATCCGATTTCTCACCATACTCACCATTCCTTTACTGTTTACTACGTTCGCTTTTTCAAAAGCCGTCGAGGTCAATGGAATCGCTGCAAAAGTCAACGGCAAGGTAATCACTAAGAACGAGGTTTCCTTCCTCCTCGCGCCGGTATACTCGCAGCTCGTCACCGAATTTCCCAGACGCGGTTCTGAGTTTGAAAAGCAATTCCTAGAAGCTCAGCAACGCATCCTACAGGAACTTATCGATCGCCAAATCATACTTGATGAATTCAAACAACTCGGCGCTTCGATCAATCCCAATGTCATCGATAAGGAAGTCGATCGCCAAATCCGCGAGCTCTATAATGGCAGCGAGAAAACCTTCCGCGAAGAGCTAAAGAAATCACGTCTCACCATGGAAGGGTATCGCGAAATGACCCGTGAAAAAATGATCGTTCAGGCAATGCGTGCCGAGCATTTTTCGGAATCGGCTCCCCCGTTACCGAACGAAGTTCGCAACGAATACAATAAAATCAAATCTTCTCTCCGAGACACTTCCGAAGATAAGATCACTTTCCGTAAAATCTTCATACCCGCCAGCGACCCACAAGACGCAACGAGCACCCCGGAGACACAACTTGAGCTTGCGGAGAATCTCACCAAACAAATTAAAGAGGGTGCCGATTTCGCCGAAATAGCGAAACAACATTCCGCTGACGCGTTTGCGACAGAAGGCGGCCTGCAAGAAGACCTACCGAGAACTGATCTCTCAGCGAATTTTGCAGCAGTCATTTTTAAAGCTGAAGAGAACTCCGTAGTCGGCCCATTGCTCGATCCACTCGGCTTTACCATCGTCAAAGTCCTAGACAAAAATCTTGGCGCAGCGCCGGCTCTCTCCGAAGTCCGCTCCATGGTTGAGCAACGGGTGACTCGTAATAAAACCTCAGTTCAGTATGAGAGTTGGATAGAATCACGGCGCAAAAGGGCTATGATCGACACCAAACTTTAATTGTTCCCAGTTCAACCAGACATTCGCACCAAAATCGAGAGCTCATGGAAGACCGCTATCAAATTAACGGGAAAATAGGTCAAGGAGGAATCGGATCCGTTTACCGGGCTCGGGACAAACGCATGAACCGGGATGTCGCGATCAAGCGACTCACCACCGTCGAAGGTCCTGAATCGGACAAAGAAACGCAGAAACTTCTTCAAGAGGCTGGTGCTCTCGCATCCGTACAGCACCCAAATATTGTCACTGTTTACGATGTAGGCGTCGATGATGACGGTGCCTTCGTCGTGATGGAACTCCTCAGCGGCGAAACACTCGAGGACATCATATCGCATGGCTCATTTATATGGGAAGACTTCAGACGGCTAGCCATACAGACGATAGAAGCGTTAATCGCCGCTCAGGAGCTACACCTTCTTCACCGGGACCTTAAACCAAGCAACATAATGCTTTCTTGGCTCCCATCGGGAAAGTTTCAGGTTAAAATCGTCGATTTTGGTCTGGCGAAATTTTCTGCGAAACCCTCGCTCCAAACCATCGATCAATCAGATGGTGTATTTGGCTCCATTTTCTTCATGGCTCCAGAGCAATTCGAACGCATACCTCTCGATTGCAGAGTAGATATATACGCCATCGGTTGCGTATTTTATTACGCGCTCGCCGGTATCTATCCATTCGATGGAGATAATCCAGCACAGGTAATGGGCTCTCATCTTCAACACCACGTCACTCCGCTACAAGAGGTTAGGCGAGGTATCCCTGTCTGGGCCTGCGACTGGATCATGTGGATGGTAAATCGCCAACCGTCGGACCGCCCGGAGAACGCTCGCGAAGCTTTACAGGTATTTTACGAAAACGATGCTGGGTATAGCTCTCCCGAGCTGAGCACGGGTTCTAAAAACGCAGCTTGGCAAAAGCCAAATAAACCCAAACTGCTTATTCCAGGCTCTACCCCAGAACCGGAGATTATCGAAGATAAGAATCCAACTCAAACCGTTAAGACGGCAACAGAGCCCAGGGCGTTAATACCCCCAGAGACCTCCAGCTTCGGCTCAAAAACTTCTCTCCAAAACACCTCAGTAACTGCACCGCACAGAACCGCCACTTCAGCGGTAGCCACTCCACCTCAGCTAGCTACCTCACCTACACCGCCCGCTCCTGAGACAGCCACCCAACCACAAGCCCCTACACAAGAGGCTGAGACCGCCCCTCCCGAACCGCCTAAATTAAGGACACTTCGCACACCGGAACCGCCTGCGAAAACAGAAACACAACCTCAGCCAACTGCTGAAACAGCCACCCAACCCCAAGCTCCGACACAAGAGCCCGAGACCACCCCTCCCGGACCGCCTAAATTAAGGACACTTCGCACACCGGAACCACCTGCGAAAACAGAAACACAACCTCAGCCAGCTGCTGAAACAGCCACCCAACCCCAAGCTCCGACGCAAGAGCCCGAAAGCACCCCTCCCGGACCGCCAAAATTAAAGACACTTCGCACACCGGAACCACCTGCGAAAACAGAAACACAACCTCAGCCAGCTGCTGAAACAACCACCCAACCTCAGGCTCCGACAAAAGAGACTGGGAGCACTCCTCTCGAAGCACCAAAATTAAAAACACGGCCAGCCCAACAAATCCCTTCAAAAGCCACTTCTTCGACAGCGACTGTCAAAAATACGCAACCTCCGACGCAGACCAGTCATACCTCATCAGTCACAGCCTCTCAGTTAAAAGCCACTGCATCCCATTCTGAAAAAGCGGGCCTTTCCAACAGGGCTAAAACCTCAATTGCGATAGCTCTCTCTCTTGTGGTCATCGTGATGGTCGTCTTGATACTCAATCGAAATACCAAAAACGCAAAAAACAAGGTATTCAATGATATGATTGCCTTAGCTGCGGATGAAAGAAACACCCAAGTTCCCGTCGATCGAAGTAAGCTTGAAGTTCTATTAAGATACGCAGCTTCTACCGGATCTATAAGTGAACGTAGTAGTATCTACCGCGCTCTTAGGCTTGCCAAAGCCACGGATGGGACAGATGTCGATGCGAGAATCACCGATTTTGTCATAAATCAGGAAATGATTCCTGACGTGCGAGTGGTGCTGATGAAAGAGGTCCTAGGAAAGCGCGATAATCCCGCCAACATCAATGCATTACTAAGCTTTGCAATGGAGACTAAAGATTCCAGAGCTGCTGTTGCTGCGATTGAATCGACACGATCACTGGCAACCGCAGATTATTTCGTAAGGTTCCTTCAATTACTCGAAGACACCAGTGATAGATCGATACGGAAGGCTTTAGAAGAAAATCTCTCGACCATCATCGAGCTGACCTCTGCAAAAGACTCTCTGCGTAGAAATCTCAGGAAGGCTTATGATGACTCCCCATCTGAAGAAGTCAGGCTTACCATCCTAAGATTGATGGGCAGTGCTGGCGGGGATGAGATGTATGAAATACTTAGTACCAACCTACAGAGCGCTGATTCCAACGAAAAGATCGCGGCTATCGTCTCATTGAGTGAAAGCCCCGATAAAAAGGGCTTCCAAATGCTGATCGATTACCTCGCCACCGAATCGGATCTCGAACTCCGAGATAGAGCCTACGACGCAGCATTTAAATGCGCGATGGCTGAAATACCTCGCCAAGAGTCGACTTGGAAAAAACTCTCGGAACAAACCAAGACCAGAGACGATACTCTTAAATTAATTCGTGGCTTGGCAAACTTGAACCCTGAACCTTGGGTCTTAACAATCCTTAACAAAATTGTTGGGGAATCCGACCACAAGCCTGCTGTCGAATTGGCACAGCGTGCACTCGAACGCTTGGACGACATGCAGAAAATTCAAGATTCGAAAACCAACGACGATTGACCTTCAATAGTCTTCCACCCAAGCCTGACCGCAACGCGGGAATCCTTGATACCCGCCATTTTTACCAACTACCGAAGCTTTGTCCCCGGAACAACAACTCTCACAACTTACCTATGGCGCAGCCAAAGTGCTCTCCGAGAAAGAACTCCTTGAAAAGCTAAGCCTTGGTCGACCGCTCAGAGTGAAGCTCGGTGTCGATCCCACCGCACCAGACCTTCACTTCGGGCATACAGTCGCATTGGAAAAGCTGCGACAGTTCCAACTTCTTGGTCACCAGGCAGTGCTTTTGATTGGTGATTTCACCGCCACAATCGGAGATCCTTCGGGCCGCTCGGCAACACGCCCCCCACTTACTCGAGAAGAGGTTCTCGTTAATGCAAAGACCTACACCGAGCAGGCTTTTAAAATTCTCGACCGCGAAAAAACCGAGATCGTTTATAACGGTGATTGGTTCCGGAAAATGAACTACGAGGAAATCCTTAAACTCAACGCACGCGTCACCCTTCAGCAAATGCTGCAGCGCGAAGATTTCCGTAACCGCCTTGATACAGGCCAAGAAGTGCGACTACACGAACTTCAATACCCTGTCATGCAAGGTTGGGACTCCGTTGAAATCAAGGCCGATGTCGAGTTAGGCGGCACCGATCAGCTGTTCAATATTCTCGTTGGCCGTGACATGCAGAAAGCCGAAGGCCAGCCTCAGCAAGTTGTCATGGTCATGCCTTTGCTAGAAGGCCTCGACGGGGTCAAAAAAATGTCTAAATCCTACGGCAACTACATCGGAGTCTCAGAAGCTCCACAGGAAATGTTTGGTAAACTCATGAGCGTGTCAGATGACCTCATGGATCGCTATTATCAACTCCTTCTGGGAGAGACACGCGATTCAGGAGGTCACCCAATGGAGGCTAAGAAGACCCTAGCGGAAAAACTTACCTCTCGCTACCACGGCGACTCCGAAGGAAACGCCGCGCGAGCAGACTGGGAAACACGCTTCTCCAAGAAAGATCTAAACGCCGCAGAGCTACCTGAAATCAGCCTTTCTGCCCTTCCAGTAAATGCGACTATCCTAATATTGACATCATTTGCGTTCCAAAAAGCCTTTAATTTGAAAAAATCAAACGGTGAATTGCGTAAACAATTTATCACATCTGGTTCCGTCCAACTAAATGGAGAGAAGCAGACTGATCCAACCTCTTCTATTACCCTCGCCGCTGGCGACATCTTAAAGCTCTCCAAAAAACACGCAGTTCGTTTCGTCTAAACAGTCTAATTCATGAAAAACTTCCTACTTCTAACTCTCATTTCTCTCTCCGCCAATGCAGCGGAAATTCATCTTTTCAATGGTAAAGATCTTTCCGGTTGGGAAGGCGATCCTAAATTCTGGTCTGTGAAAGACGGCGCCATCACAGGCGCATCCAGTGCCGATAATCGAGTTCCTCACAACACGTTTATCGTCTGGAAAAACGGTGAAGTTGCAGATTTTGATCTCACTCTCCAATACAAGATGACCCCGTTGGATGAAAAGAAATACACCAACAGCGGCATTCAATACCGCAGCCAAATGATTGATCCAGAAAAATTCATTGTCGGCGGTTATCAGGCAGACCTGGAATATGGGGAAAAATACAGTGGCATTCTCTACGAAGAAAAAGGTCGCGGTATTCTTGCCAACCGCGGCCAGAAAGTCGTCCTCGAACAGGGCAAAAAGCCTGGAAAACCTGTAATTGAGGTAGTTGGTAAAACTGGTGACTCTGGCGAAATCCAAGCTGCTATCAACCCGGACGGCTGGAACCAATACCGCATCATAGCCAAGGGCAATCATGTTCAACACTTTATCAACGGCAAACTCACCATCGATCTCGTTGATAAAACAGCCGAAGCACCGAAGAGCGGAATCCTAGCACTTCAAATGCACCAGGGTCCCCTCATGCAGATTCAGTTTAAAGATATCGTGCTCACTACCGGTGAGTAGGCTTTAGCCAACCAAGGAAAATGGGTTTAAACCCACTTCTTCCACATGCATTCTTGACTTTTCTCCTCCCCCCAATCATCCATCCAGCCGCTAACTAAAAGCACAAGCGCCCGTAGCTCAGCTGGATAGAGCATCCGCCTTCTAAGCGGACGGTCACTGGTTCGAATCCAGTCGGGCGCACTTAGCGCTTCCTGAACGAGGGGCACGTCCTACCTCAATCCAGTTGTGCGCAATTACCGCCACTCCTTTACATAATCTGGAAGGCTCAATCCAGACGAGTGCGGTCGATTCAGGCATCAACCTAATCCAAACAGTTTTGTCACACCGTGACACATGGACCAGTTTGAAGTGTGTCATTTTGTCTTACATTTGCCCTGTCGATTTTTGAGAGAACCGATAGAACCCTTTTAATAGAAAGGTTTTATTAACCGAGGAGCAAATCGGCACAACGGATGCAATGAGTCCAGGACAACCAAATTTATATCATGTCAAAAATTCTCGGAATCGACCTCGGCACTACCAACTCTTGCATGGCCCTCATGGAAGGAGGAGAACCCACCGTTCTTGAAAACTCAGAAGGCGCACGCACCACACCATCCGTGGTTGCATTTGCGAAAAACGGCGAACGTCTCGTCGGCCAGGCCGCTAAGCGTCAAGCCGTAACCAACCCTAAAAACACCATCTTCTCCGCCAAACGGTTGATTGGCCGTAAGTTCTCGGAGCTCACCGACGCGGACAAGCGTATGCCATACAAGATTGTTGCCGCCTCCAACGGTGATGCACACATTGAGGTCGAGGTCGCAGGCGAATCCAAAACCTACTCCCCGCAGGAAATCGCTGGCATGGTTCTTGGTAAGCTGAAGGCGGACGCTGAATCAAAAATTGGCGAGAAAATCACTCAAGCAGTCATCACTGTCCCCGCTTATTTCAACGATTCTCAGCGTAACGCAACCAAAGCCGCAGGCGAAATCGCTGGCCTAGAAGTGCTGCGCATCATCAACGAACCAACCGCAGCGGCTCTCGCCTACGGCCTCGATAAGAAGGCCGATGAAAAAATCGCGGTTTACGACCTCGGTGGCGGAACTTTCGATATCTCAGTTCTTGAGATCGGCGACGGCGTTTTCGAAGTCCTCGCAACTGATGGCGACACCCAACTCGGTGGTGACGACTGGGATAATGCTCTGATCGAATACATTGTCGGAGAATTCAAAAAAGACCAAGGAGTCGATCTCTCCGGTCAGCCAGACGCCCTTCAACGTATTAAAGAAGAAGCGGAGAAAGCCAAAATCGCTCTTTCCTCCAGCCAATCCTACGACATCAACCTGCCGTTTATCACAGCAGACCAGAATGGACCGAAGCACATTCAGCTCACCCTCTCACGCTCCAAACTAGAGCAACTCACCGACAAACTCTTCGAGCGCACCAAAAAGCCTGTCATCGACTGCCTCAAGGAAGCAGGCGTTTCCACCTCAGAAATCAAAGAGCTCGTTCTCGTCGGTGGCATGACACGTATGCCTAAAGTCGTTGAGATCGCGAAAGAACTCGCCGGCCAGACACCTCACCAAGGCGTCAATCCAGACGAAGTTGTCGCCATCGGTGCCGGCATCCAAGGCGGCGTACTTGCAGGTGACGTGAAAGACGTACTCCTTCTCGATGTTACCCCACTCTCTCTTTCGATTGAAACTGAAGGCTCCCGCGCAACTCCGATGATCGAGCGCAACACCACGATCCCGGCGAAGAAGTCACAAACCTTCTCAACAGCATCCGACAACCAACCAGCGGTCGATATCCGTATTTCCCAAGGTGAGCGTCCAATGTTCGCGGATAATAAATTGCTCGGAAACTTCAAGCTCGACGGCATCTCTCCGGCACGCCGAGGCGAACCTCAGATCGAAGTGACTTTCGATATCGATGCTAACGGAATTCTCCACGTTTCTGCCAAAGATAAACAATCAGGTAAGGAACAGAAAATCTCGATCCAAGGCTCCTCTGGTCTTTCCGAAGAGGAAATCCAAAAAGCCAAAAATGATGCCGAATCGCACGCTGAGGAAGACCTCAAGCGCGTAGCTCGCGTCGATGCAGTGAATAAGGCTGAAAACCTCGCCTTCTCGGTTGAAAAACAAATCGAAGAACTTGGCGATAACGCACCAGCTGAACTGAAAACCTCGCTCGAAGAGAAAGTGAAAGCCGTTCGTGACGCGATCACCAGCGATGACTTGGATAAAATCAACGCCGCCTCTAAGGAGCTCGAAGATTCACTCCAAGCACTTGCTGAAGCAGCTCAACAGGCAGGCGCATCCGCCGGAGGAGAAGCCGATGCTCAAGCAGCCCCAGAAGCTTCAGGCGATTCGGATGAATCATCCGAGCCAAAGAAAGCTAAAGGCAAAGTCGTCGATGCTGAAGTCGTCGACTAAATGAAAAATTTCCACATTGATCCCGTATCAAGGTGGTTTCTAAGAACAAGACAAACCAACAAAAGAACAAATAACACAATGGCAAACATCAAACCACTTGGACAACGCGTCCTCGTAAAACGTATCGAAGCCGACGCAGTAAGCGCAGGCGGAATTGTCCTTCCTGACACAGCGAAGGAAAAACCACAAGAAGCGGAAGTCATCAGTCTTGGCACTGGCGGTAAAGACGACGACGGCAAAGCCATCGAATTCTCCGTAAAAGTCGGCGACAAAGTTCTCATCTCTAAATACGGCGGAACCGAAGTGAAACTCGACGGTGAGGAAGTCCTCATCATGTCCGAATCAGACATTCTCGGTATCGTTAGCTAACATTCTAAACCAACAAATTTAAAAAATAAATAGATATGGCCAAACAACTACAATTTGACGAAGCAGCACGCCAGGCACTCCTGCGCGGTGTTGAAAAACTCGCACGTGCCGTAAAGGCAACGCTCGGACCATCCGGACGTAACGTGATCCTCGACAAGAAATTCGGTTCTCCGACCATCACCAAAGACGGTGTCTCGGTCGCCAAGGAAATCGAACTCGAATGTCCTTACGAAAACATGGGCGCTCAGCTCATCCGCGAAGTTTCCTCCAAAACTTCCGACATTGCAGGTGACGGAACTACTACCGCTACCGTGCTCGCAGAAGCC
>Ga0307970_1001993_pt1 | contig 10368 bp, 7 predicted proteins | sample OrgLakmetagen712_FD_202093 | JGI IMG/M metagenome (GOLD analysis project Ga0307970, IMG submission 202093) | Saline water microbial communities from Organic Lake, Antarctica - #712 | ecosystem: Environmental > Aquatic > Non-marine Saline and Alkaline > Saline | place: Antarctica: Organic Lake... | reverse complement strand
CAGCGCATGCCCTGGAGCATGGCAGCATTTACCGTCGGTGCGCTTGGCATGATCGGCGTACCGCCCATCGCCGGTTTTATCAGCAAATGGTATCTGGTCACCGGCGCTCTGGAAGTCAACCAGGACTGGGTGTTGTTGATTCTGGCGGGGTCAGCCCTGCTCAATGCCGCCTATTTTATGCCACTGATCTACCGCGGCTGGTTTCATGCACCACCAGCAGGGGGCTGGCACGAGAACAATTTTGCCGGGCAGCGCCTGGAAACGCACTGGATGTTATTACTGCCGCCGCTGGTTACCGCACTGCTGTCCATCCTGGTTGGCATTTTTGCCGGCAGCATTTTCAGTCCGCTGGGCTGGAGCCAGTTTATCGTTAACCGGGAGTTTGGCTTGTGAGCGCCTGGATCTGGTTTAGTGTTCCCAGCGCGCCATTGCTGTGCGCCCTGCTGCTGGTTGTGCTGCGCAGCCGGGTGCAGGCACTGGCCCCCTGGCTTTGCCTGAGTTTGGTGCCGGCGCTGGCGGCATGTGTCGTCAGCAGTGCGCCATTCGTGCCCGATGCCTTGTGGCCAGGCGCGCGCTGGGCCGCAGATACCTCAATGACCCGGCCCTGGTTGGCGTTCACGGCCGTGCTTTGGGGCGTCGCCAGTTTCTACGCTGCCTATAGTCAACGCAACGACGCGGGGCTGCTGCGTTTCTGGTTATTCTGGCTGGTCGCGCTCAGCGGCAATCTGCTGCTGATCATTGCCCAGGACGCTCTCAGTTTTTACGTTGGTTTCTCCATGATGAGCCTGTCGGCGTATGGCCTGGTCGTCCACAGCGGCAAACCCCAGGCGCGCCGTGCAGGTCGGCTTTATCTGCAGCTGGCCATACTTGGGGAGATTCTGTTGCTTGTGGGTATGGCCATGCGGGTGCATGCCGCTGATGGTTCCCTGTTGTTCGCTGACTGGCTGAACACACCGGCAGCCCCGCTGAGCACGGCAGTACTGCTGGTCGGCCTCGGTCTCAAGGCGGGCTTCTGGCCCTTGCATGTCTGGTTGCCGCAAGCGCATCCGGTGGCGCCGGCGCCAGCCAGTGCGGTTCTGTCGGGCGCCATGCTGAAAGCCGGTATTCTGGGTTTGTGGCAGTTTTTACCAAGCGTGGCGCCAGCTGCCGACAACTGGTCCCTGCAGGTCTGGGCGCAGCCTTTGATGACCATAGCCGTGATCAGCATTGTGCTGGCCGCCCTGCTCGGACTGCCCCGGCAGGATGCGAAACAGGCGCTGGCCTATTCGTCGGTCAGCCAGATGGGATTCCTGCTGTTCCTGATAGCCTTGAGCTGGTTGTTGCCCGAACAGCGCGCGCCAATTGGCGCAGCATTGACGCTTTATGCCGTTCATCACGGTTTTGCCAAAGGTGCCTTGTTCCTGGCCGCTGATGTGTTCAAGGCCGGTGGCGCCGCTGCCAGGATGCAAACCCGCTGGCTGCTGCTGGCTGTTGCCGTACCTGCGCTGGCACTGGCCGGCTTGCCGCTGAGCAGCGGTGCCGCCGCGAAGACAGCGCTCAAAGCCCTGCTCGACGATCCCGCAATGTCGCACTGGTTGCTCTGGCTACAGATCGGGGCCCTGGGCACGACGCTGATTGTGGCGCGCGCCTGTTATCTGCTTTGGTGTGTGCGCCAACAGACATCGGAAAAATCATCAGCACACACGATACCGGCCGCTGCCGTGCTGGGCTGGCTTGTGTTGTGCATATTGCCACTGGCGCTGCCATGGCTGTGGCCGTTGATGCAGCCAGCTGCCAGCGACAGCCTGGCCCTGTACAAATGGCTGGAGCTGGGCTGGCCGATAGGCGGCGGTTTGTTGATCGCAGCGGCGGGGCTACACTTTAGCTGGCAAGCACCCAGACTGTTGCAAACCTCGCGTACACCGTTCCTGAGCCTGTCGTTGAGCCTTAAACGTCGTTTGAATCAAACTTTACTGCCTTCGTTTGAGCTACCGTGGCTGGATCACGACTGGCGCCAACAGGAACGTCGCTGGAGCCGCTTATGGCGGGGCCATACCGTCAATAGAAGCGCGGTCCTGTTGTTGATATTTATGGTCATCGCCGGTCTGGCTATTTTCCGCACGTCCGTTCTTCAGGAGATTTTGTTATGGCTACCTTGATGTTTTATGGCGCAGCACAGGAAGTTACCGGATCATGCTACCTCATCGAATCACCGGCGCTGGGCCGGGTGCTGTTGGAGTGCGGCATGCATCAGGGTGGCGACGCCGTTGATCGCGTGCGGGACGAAAAATTTGTCTTCAAAGCCACCGACATTGACGCTGTGGTGCTATCGCACGGTCACCTCGATCACTCCGGCATGCTGCCGAAACTGGTGAGTCACGGTTTCAATGGCCCAATCTACTGCACGCAGTCCACCAAACAGTTGCTGCGAATTCTTTTCGAAGACGCGTGGGGCCTGTACGCGCGTGACCTTGAACGCGAAAATCTGCGGCGCCAGCGTAGCGGCAGGCCTTTGATTGAGCCCGAGTACACGGAAAAAGATGTCGAGGCAACGTTAAAACTCTGTCAAGGACAGGCATATCACACCAAAGTAAGCATTGGCGCGCAGGCCAGCGTCAGGTTTATGGATGCCGGGCATATCCTCGGGTCAGCAATCGTGGAGTTGACGCTCAACGAGAAAGGCGAGGACAAGGTGCTGGTTTTTTCGGGCGACCTGGGCAACAAGAACTCTGCATTGATGAACGACCCGGAATCGCCCCGGCATGCGGACGTCGTATTGATGGAAGGCACCTATGGCAATCGGGATCATCGCTCCCAAGAACAGACACTTGATCAGTTCCGGCAGGTTCTGGCAGAAACATGGGGACGAGGCGGCAATGTAATGATCCCCTCTTTCGCGATCGGCCGCACTCAGGAATTGATATTCCACCTGGGGTGTCTGCACCAGGCCGGTGAACTGGATGACTGGCAGGTTTTCCTGGACAGTCCGATGGCCATAAATGTCACCGAAGTCTATGACCGCTGGCTGCACATTATGGATGACGACGATATACGCTGCCTGACCGATGCTGGCCGGGATTCACTGGCAAAATTCCTGCCCAGCCTGAAACTGTGCCGCAGCGCGGAAGAATCCATGGCAATCAATAAAATAAAACACGGCGCTATCATTATAGCTGGCAGCGGCATGTGCACCGGGGGTCGCATCCGGCATCACTTCAAGCACCGGATCTGGCGCGAGGAAAACACCCTGATATTTATCGGCTTTCAGGCACAGGGAACACTGGGCCGACTATTGGTCGATGGCAAAAAAAACGTAAAAATGTTTGGCGACGAATTCAAGGTTCGCGCTCGCATTGAAACCATCGGCGGCTTGTCGGCGCACGCCGGACAGACAGAGTTGATAGAGTGGGCAGCCGGTTTTGAGGACAAACCAAGACTCATGTTGATACACGGCGAAGCGACCGCACTGGATGCCTTATCGCAGAAATTATGGCTCGACAAAGGCATTCGCAGCGAGATTCCGTCCTACGGAAGTTCGATTGCATTCTAGGATTGCAGCATCGCATCGGCTATCAATAGCGTCAGGTCAATCCCATTGCTGGGGTCAGCAATACTGTTGCTGGTGACAACCTGAAGACCATTTTTCTGCATCTCTGCCAGCGCACCTGATGCAAAGATACCGTGGACCGCGATGCACACCGGCGCGCGTAGCCCGGCCGCCTGCAAATGCGCCGCGGTCTGGATCATGGTCTTCCCCGTGCTGATGATATCGTCGACAAGCACTGGCATGTAACCTTTGTAGCTGTCGACATGCGGCAAGGATACAACAACACTGCGATCTCCGAACCGGGTTTTATGCAACACTTCCCATGGGCAGCCTGCCAACTCGGCGACACTGGCCGCCCATTGCTCGGATTCGCTGTCGGGACCAATGATCAGCGGTTTTTTTATGTGCTTTTTTATCCACGCCGCGATGGGCGCAACAGCCGTGAGTGATCGAGCGGGGATCGTGTAAATCTCCTGCAGGCTGCTGATACGGTGCAGATGCGGGTCTACTGTCAGCAACCAGTCCAGATGCTCACTCAACAGACGGGCCACATAATGCGAGGTGACGCCTTCTCCGGGTTTGAAACGCTTATCCTGGCGCATATAGGCCAGATACGGCGCTACCAGACCAACGCGCCGGGCACCCAGGTCACGAAGCGTATCCGCCAGCAGCAACAAGGGCATGATCTTGCTGTCGGGTTGATGCAGCTGACACAAAATGGCGACATCAAGATCACGGACATCAGTGGCAACACGTATATAGGTTTCGCCATCAGGGAAGCGACGCATTTTCATCTCACCGTGCTGCCACCCGACCACCTGCAAAGGACTGTCCTGCGCCAGCAGGCCACTGGCAAACTCGTCTTGTCCCGGGAAGCTGAACAGCAGCGTCTTCATATCACCTCGGCCTCAATGTGCAACACATTTGTATGTGTGCGATAGAAATCGAGCGCATAGTCGAGCTCGCCGGCGGCTTCCGCGTGTAAAGTCATCAACACCGTACCCGGCTCAACCACATCCCCGATACGCACATGTAAATACAAACCGGCCGCCGGCGCATTGGGCGCACCAGCCAGACTGGCGAGCCGCGAGATCACTCTATTGTTGATCATGGCAACGACTCCGGCGCAATTGGCGACAATATCATGCTGGAAAGCGGCAACCGGCGGTTTCTTCAATCCACCCTGAGCCATACAGATCGCCTCGAACTTGCGCCAGGCATCGCCACTGTCCAGTGTCTGACGCGCCAGCACCAGACACTGTTCGCCGCTGCCAGCACCTGCCAGTTCCAGCAAGGAGGCGGCCAGTGTCAGCGAACGTTCTCGCAGGTCGCGCGGAGCAGCAGATTCGTTCTTCAATACAGCCAACAAATCTTTTGCTTCAAGCGCCGGGCCGATACCACGGCCCACGGGCTGACTGCCATCACTGAATACGGTTTTTATCGTCAGCCCCAGCGCTTCACCGGTATCACACAGCAACGCGGCCAGGTTTTTTGCCATCTCAATGCTGCGCACCTTTGCCGTGGCTCCAATCGGGATATCAATCAGCACATGGGTAGAACCCGCCGCCACTTTCTTGGAAATCACCGACGCAACCAACTGGCCCTCGCTGTCCAGGTCCAGCGCACGCTCGACACGGATAATGATGTCGTCAGTTGGACTCAATGAGACCGACCCACCCCAGGCCAGACAGGCGCCCTGCTGCTCAACAACAGCTCTCATCTGTTCGAAACCCAGCCTGACGTTGGTCAGTGTCTCCATGGTATCGGCGGTGCCCGCCGGTGAGGTGATAGCCCGCGATGAGGTTTTTGGCATCACCAGACCGGTGGCAGCAACGATGGCGACCACGATCGGTGTTGTACGGTTACCGGGCAGCCCGCCGACACAGTGTTTGTCGACGATGATCCGGCCCTTGCCCCAATCGAATCGCCGCCCCACATCAACCATCGCATGGGTAATTGCAATGGTTTCCTCAATGCTAAGGTTTTTTGCTGCACAGGCGGCAACGTAAGCCGACATCTGGATATCGGAGTAACGCCCCTGGCTGATATCGTTGATGACACTGACTGCACCTTCGGCAGTTATGGGTTTGCCATAAAGTTTGCCGCGTACCACACTCATCGATTCTACCGGTGGCGCGTGGCGGAAGAACGCCTTATCGCCTTCCTTTGCCGCCAGCAGTCGCCAGGCCGCTTCGCTCAGGCCTGCCAGCTCATGGCTTAACAAATCGCCTTTCACTATATTGAGCGTGGCAACGATTTTGCGGTCACCACTACAGATCTGCACCCGCCCCTGGGCATCAAAACCTTCGGAGCGACACACGTGACAGTCTTCACGCATGTAGACGATGGGCTCCTGATGCGTATCTATACCCAGACGGGTCAGATACAGAAAATTTTTCGTCACCTCTTCAGACTGCACTCAGCGAACCACTTCCGGGTTTCCAGCCCCGTTGATTGCCTGCAACTGCGCGACATCAAGACAGCGTCCGATCTCAATATCCAGCAGTTCCGCTGCCTGCCGCACAATATGCGCCCAGGTTTGCCCATTGGCCAGCAACATGCCAAACACATCGAGGGTACCACCGCGATTAAGATAACCAAGAAAGCGGCTGTTGCCGGCACCGGTATCCAACGCGCGCAACACGCCAGTCATGACTTCAGCATGGGTGTGGCTGACGAAAATACGTTTGCCTGTCTCCGGTACGATTCGAGCGATGTCGGCAGCGGACAACACGTAGGCCGCTTCCATGGTGTCGCGCGGCTGGCGAAAGCGGCCAGGCTCTGTGATAGCCAGCACCGAACAACGCACACCGCAGCGACGCAGGCACTTGGCAGCACGTGACACTTCCTGCAATTGATAAGCACCTAACGCCAGCAATTGAACCTCCGCTTTCGCGTCGTGACTCAGCAACAGTGCGCCATCGCGCACGCATTGCTGTGCTTGTGGCGCCGTGCTGTGAATTGTCACCGGGTTCTTGGCGGCAACGACCACCGCCACGCGACCTCGCTGCTGATACAGAGCCGCCATGGTGGCAACCAGGATGTTGGCATCAAAGGGAAAATACACGGGCGCAAGATCTGACATTTCACCAAGCCAGGCTTCACTCAACGTGGGATCCTGATGCGAAATTTCGTTCTTGCCGTTTTCCCAGGTATGGGAGCTGGCAACAACAGGGACACTCAACCAGTTGACCGTGCGCCCGGTTTCGCGGGCGTGCCGGGCAAAAATGACTTCCTGCCGCATTGCGCCCAGCATCTTCACGGCGAACGCTTCGTAACTGACAACCAGGTTGATGCCCTGTTTGTTGGCAAGCGCTGAGGACACCACTGCCTCTTCGTTCAAGGCCGTGATCACCGAGCCACTCAGGGACTCTGCCACCCCGGATTCAGGTGACGTGACCCGATGGTGTAAACAGTCCAGGGTCTTGTTCATTCGGTTACTGCGCATCTCATCCGGATTGCCAACCCGCACCCGGTGCTGCGGGTTAAGTGTCGCCAGATCGCAGAACCAGGCATCAAAGTGTGCCATGGGCGACACGCTGGCACCCACGTCGGCGGCAGAAAATTCCGGCAACTCCGGTAATGAAACGTCTATATGGCGCAGCCAATGATCTTTTTCTGCCTTTCGTTTTTGTCTGTCGTGGTTACCAAGGCAGGCAATGGCCTCGCTGAATTCGTTCGCCGCGACAAACAAACGCGCGGCACCTTCGTTAAAGATTTTCCGCACATCGTCATCAGAGGCTGGGTTTCCGACTAACGGCAGGTTGTGTGCGGCGTTGGTGCCGGCACCTGGAAAACCAAAACCCTTGACCGTCTCGGCAATGGCATAGGGCAGTAGCACAGGATATTCGCGTTCGTTGACCGTCACCTGCCGGTGCTGCTCCTGCAGCCGATCCGCCATGGTGATTATTGCCCAGGCAAACGCTGACGGGTCACGGCCATCAATATCAACTGGTTCAAAACCATTCAGCGTCAGGTGCTGGCGGAACCAGTCGACGCCGCCCGCCTGCGCCATGGTGGTGCGCTGATCAATCCGGCGACCATTGGCGATCATGATGGGCATGACCAGGCCGCTATCCTCGCCGCGCCACCACCGTGGTGACCAATCGCTGCCGCGCTGTTCTTCGAACGCGCCGTCGCTCAAGAACGCTACCAGCTCCTGGCCGGGCAACGGCATGTGAACGTATTGCAGTCCGGCAAACCCCAGATAACCGCCTTCACTGGCACCGCCTGCGGTAAATACGTTGACGTGGCTGCCAAGCGGCGCGACCGGACGGCCATCCGCACCGATTTCGTAGCTGTAGAAATCCTGGCACAGAAGACTCAGGCCATCATCACTAAAAGGGTAACGTTGCTGCTGTTCAGTGTCGACGTTGCGCATCAGTATGTTGATCGAATCAATGGCCGCGACACAGTGTCCCTGGCCCATCAACCAGGCCCGCGTCTTGCCGGTCAAGGCATTTGCCAGCAAGTAACCAACGTAAGCGGGCACCATATTCAGGGCGCCGCCGGTATGGCCTTCAGGCACCTTTTTGAAATCGGTCGCCGCCATCGGGCGCCCGTCCATATACACCCGACGGGCATAGGTCATGTGCGCCGTGAGCCACAAGCCCATATTGCAGACCCGATCGGCTGCCTTCAGCAATCGATAACTCTCGTCCCGCGAGCACGTTCCGCGTTCAGCCAGATCCGTCACCAGCGCCTCGACGCGCTGCCGGGTCAGGCTGCTGTGCTCAATGACACCGCAACCATTGGACCATTGCGAAAAACCTGCCTGCTGATCTGTCATCGTCTTGTCCTCGTGAACGGCCGCTAATACGATTCATACTGCCTCAGCATCTCATCCATTTCATTGACAGGTGTCAAATAGATCGCAGTTGTACTGGCGGCGCTATGCAACTGGCCTGACGCTGCCGCCTGGTTGCGGGCGTCATCAAGAATGATGCCCAGGCCACTGAGCCCTTGCAGCGTCCCGGCGCGCACCCGGGCCTGGTTTTCGCCTACGCCACCACCAACACTGATGGCGTCTACCCCGCCCAGCACGGCGATATAACTTCCAATGTGTTTACGCAATTGATAACAATACTGCCTGATCGCCATCGCAGATGCGGATTGCTCACCTTGCGCCGTTGCCTCCGCTGCAATAGCACGCATATCGCCCTCGTGCCCTGCCAGCGCGGCCAGACCGGCTTCTCCCTGCAGCAATTTGGCGAGGTCGGCGCCGCTCCAGCCTTCCTGCGCCAGCAGATGCAAGGCAATACCCGGGTCCAGTGCCCCGCTGCGGCGCGCCATCACCACGCCATCCAGCGGGGTAAAACCCATGCTGGTATCGACCACCTTGCCATCCAGCCAGGCACTGACTGAACAACCGCTGCCCAGCTGCAGGCTGATGAAGCGGCGGGGCCCTGTACCGGCTTCAAGGCCAGAGCGCGTAGCAGCGAACAAAGCCTGGACCTGACGGCACTGGCTGCGATGCGCCAGTCCGTGAAAACCATAACGCCGCACTGGCCAACGCGGTGACAGGTCTGCAGGCAGCGCATACCTGGCGGACTCCTCAGGCAAGTCAGCGTAAAGCCCGGCATCGTAGATCGCGAATTGTGGGACATCGGGACAGACCTGCTGGAGATGTTCGATCAGGTCCAGCGCCAGAGTGTTATGGCGCGGCGCCAGTGGTAACCAGTGGCGTATGCGATCAGTCACCGCCCTGTCAATACGTTCTGCGCACTCCTGGACGCGGCCCGCATGAACAATGCGATGCAGGATCACATCAGGCAGTGGATTGGCGTCAAGGTCGCTGACGAAATCACGCACCAGCACAGATGCATCACCGTCCAGCGTCCGCGTAGCCTGCGCCCAGCCACTGCCATCTGTCGAGGGCGTGAATCGGGCAAGCTTGAGGGTGGAACTGCCGCCATTGCAGGCCAGTATCGAGTTTACTGCCATGTTCAGCCTCGCCCGCGCGCCGCCCTGGTGACTCAGCCTCCGATTCGGCGCCAGGTCAAGGTACCGGTCGTGCGGCCATTTTCGTCGCGGATCGACAGTTTCAGCAATCCATCATCGGTGAATTCATAGTACCGCACGTTGTCTTCGCCAACCCAGCTGCCGCGGGTGGGTGAACCTTCAACGTGGTGGGTGACCCTATTGTTGGCGACATCCCACGTAACCGGACCCCAGTACGCAAACCCGCCACGGACCAACTCCGAAGTCTGCGCCGCACGGGCAGGCAGATCTTTGGGCATGCCCTGAGCGGACATATGCTCATGCTCGTCGTACATGATACGGCCAATGTAGTTTGCGTCCACTTCGCCGCCTTCGGCTGGATACTGGATAAAACTGACCAGTTCATAGTGACCGACGAACTGCTGCTTGACGGCGTCGAGGCTGTCCGGAGCGGCCTTTGCGGGCGTGGTTTGCATCCAGGTGGCCGCCGCAGCAATAGCCACAACGGCAGCAAAAGTCAGGGTCTGGTGTGGCATAGCAGTCTCCTATGAGAGAACAGTTGTTGTTATTTTGTTCATACCACCGATCATACGCCCGGTGCATGAAGCGGTAAAGCCATGCCCGGCGAACGGTCACTCGCTATCGGCGATTGCACCGATAACTGTTAAACTTCACCTCATCAGTCACTGAATTCGCGTCACAAAAGAGAAACATGCACATGGCAGTCACTCCCAAAACACAGGAAAATCAGCAACTTCAACAATTATTTAACCATCTGGAGCTGGAAAAGCTCGATGAAAATCTCTACCGAAGCGCCCACTCCAACGAAGGCTGGTTTCGGGTGTATGGCGGTCAGGTGCTGGCCCAGTCCTTGTTGAGCGCCAGCCATACTGTTCCGGAAG
>Ga0307970_1001988_pt1 | contig 10379 bp, 25 predicted proteins | sample OrgLakmetagen712_FD_202093 | JGI IMG/M metagenome (GOLD analysis project Ga0307970, IMG submission 202093) | Saline water microbial communities from Organic Lake, Antarctica - #712 | ecosystem: Environmental > Aquatic > Non-marine Saline and Alkaline > Saline | place: Antarctica: Organic Lake... | reverse complement strand
GTAGTCCCATCCATGTAGTCCCATCCATAACATAATTGTATCTGCAAAGTAAGCCATTACAAATCCTATTGCAATTATAGATGAGATAGTTATTGCTATTGCTATTCGGGTTGTTTGTTGTTTATTAATAATATTTTTTAATTAGTTTATAAATCTCTTTTTTTGTTTGATGGTAATGGCATCTCTGCTAAAATTATTTGTTCTTTAAAAAAATTAACTCCGAAATAAGATGCTTTAAATGTTGGTTGGCTTCCAGTTTCTCCTGTTAAATTATTATAAAATCTCATTCTTCTACTTGGTATTAATAGCTGGAACTCTCGCTCTCGCTCTCGCATTGTTACATTTATTACGCTATCAGATAAAATGTTAGTTGGTAATAATAGGGCAAAGGGTTTTTTAAAATCTAACGCTCTCTCCCAATAAACTCTTTTATTTTTGTAAGGGGGGTTAGATATTAAAACATCCCATTCATCTGGTTCATAAGTAAGAAAATTTTGCCCATCATCTATATGAGAATAAATAACTTTAAAGCCATTGCCTTCTAATACTCTAACAAACTGACTATCTTTTTTGTCAAATGGACACCAAATTATTTTATCTTTCAGATGTTTGATGTGTGGTAACAATACTTCTACTCCATAATCAGGAGTATACTGCTCGTCTCCTCCTCCTTGTTGGTAATAAACTTGATTCATGTTCATAATACTTTCTAATTATCATTAAAAGCAACTATTGTGCGTGTTATCTCTTTTTTACAGTTTGAGCACCAAAATCCTTTTCCAGCTCCTTTGAAAAACAACTCCGCCTTACAACATTCAGATATGTGATACTCTTTCAAATGTTTTATATTATTTAATAATCTTGTCTTAATACTCGGCATATTTGCAATGATTCAACTAAAATATCTCTGTCTTCTTTTTTTAGATAACTATTTGTTTCAAGTTTTTTGATTATCCTATCTTCGGAAAAAACAACATTGTCTATGTCAAAAGTTCCATTTTCTTCGTATTCGTATTTCATATTATTTTAATATTCCAGAGCAAGCCCACTCACCCCATCCTCTCTCTAGGAAAATCCTATGAGCTTGCTCTATGTTACAGGTAGCGTCAAATCCACACTCATCGCTAACTTCTGGATGCCACTTGGCTGAAATTTGGAATATCCCTCTGTCGTTTGAATTATTAGTTGGATTGAATGCTTTAGGGTTCAATCCAGATTCACATTTGGCTATCTTTAGTGCGTCTTCACTATCGCCCTTGAAGTAATATGCAATCAGTTCGTCTATACTACCCTGTGAAGGAATAGTTAGCTTCTCCTCCTGCAACGGCTCAGCTTTCACCATTCCGCCCCCTTGAGGTATTACTTCTTGGCGATTATCTAAATCTCTTGGTTCACTTGCTAGTGCTAAGCCGATTATCACATATTCATAGAATTTCTTTCCTTCAACTACATTGTAAGTCATTGATATACCGATTATCAGTCCTAGTATTAGATAAGCAATTTTAGAATTTATTGCTTTTTTTAAAGTCAGTTTTAAATTTTTCATATTTCTTGTTATTGCTCACCCAACAATTTCTTAATTTTTTATTTAACACTTTTTTTAAATTATAATTGTTTTTTAGTAATCTAGATTGCAATGTCACATAGTTCATACCAGAAATATTTGATAACTCTCTAATACTTATTAGTTTTCCTTTTAATAAAACTTTCCTATTATTTCTTCGGTTGTTTGCTTGCTCGTCAATAGTTGACCACTTACAATTTTCTTTACAATAATCGCCGTCATTATCAATCCTATCAATAGTCACTTTACTATTCTTTCTTCTCCCCATATCTTCTAGAAAATTTTCATTTTATTATTGTTTAATAATTATTTTCATCAACTAAGTCTAAATAAGCACATAAATAAATCAATAGTGCTATCATCATTAAAATTATCATCAGAATAGAGAACATATTTTTATTTATTTATAGCTGATTACTATTTAATCTTAGCATACTACTATCCATTTGTCAAGGATTATTTACCTTTGAAAAATGGCTCTAAAATATCTTCATTTAAATACTTTCTACTAATCCCTCGCATATACATAATCTTATTCTTAGGCATACCATCAGCGTACTCTCTTCTAATCTCTGAGAACAGTTCTGTTTGCCATTCCTTATTCCTTGCACAGAAAAACTGTCTTTGACCTTGCTTGATTCTTTCTATGTGTAGCTGGCTTCCTTTTTTTGCTTTCATATTATTTAAAAATTTGATTTTCATAACTAGGGAACATTGGGAAATTAATTTCTCCCTTTGTACGCTCGATAAGTATCCTATTTAAATTCTTATAAATTAAATATATCTCCTCGGTTTTGTTTAGCTTTGTAGTGCTACTTTTTCCAGTCAAAACCTTTTGCAGTGGTCGCCATAGATATTCCTTTACTGTATAGGTAGTCCAGCTAACCTCTACTTCTTTTCTGATTAGTGTTCGCATATCTAATCCCTTGTCGTTTAACTCATTAGCTAACTCGGTAAAGAATAAGTGTAGCGAATTGTTTTGAGATAGTGTCCTTGAGCTTATAACTGGCTTAACATCTATAAGGTTGAATATCTTTAAATCTTCCTTAACTTTTTTAAGTCCTTCTGCCACCGTTTCTGCTTCTATTTCTATTAAAATTTTAGCCTCGTATTTTCTTTTCATAGCAATAACTTAAAATGGTACATCTGTAATTTTAACCTCTTCCTCTTTTTGTTCACCTGATTTTGGTTTCCAGTTATTTACACTGGCGTAATAAGTTCCTTTTTCTTTGCTAACCTTAATATCGGCATTTATCCATTCTTCATTTTTTCCTTGTAACCATTCGATTAACTCCTCACGCTTGATTGATATGTTAGCGATTATAAACTCTGGTGCTTTTTCGTTGGGTTTTTTAACCATTAGACCGTCAATAAATTCATTTTCCATTGTATTATTTTAAATTATTATTTCTCCTACTTTTTTGTAGCATATAACTTTACTACCAATTCTTTCTATTTTAAATTCTTGGTCATTATAACCACATTTTTTAAGAAAATCTTGGTATTTTTTATCTTTTTCCATTTTCTTTTTTTCTTCAATTTCTGCAAGTTTTCTAGCTTCTTCTTCCCTTATTTTTCTTTGTTCATTTTCTCTGGATATTCTTTCCTGTTCTTCTTTTTGCTCCTTGAGTTTTTTTTCAAAATCTAGTTTAGCATTTTCTTCTGCAAGTTTTCTAGCTTCTTCTAGTTCTGCTTGGCGTTTATTTTCTCTTTCTACTGTTAACTTGTCTTCTTCTATCTTTCTTTCCTTCTCAGCTAAAAACTTTTCCTTTTCTTCATTAAAATATGTTGCAAATTCAGTTTCATCCATTCTTAATATTTCACCGTCTAACAATTTTATTCCTATTGCTTCAAGTTTTTCAATTCTTATCGGTAACAAAACCTTTCTTTTTTCAGCTTCTTTTTCATCATCAATATTTTGTATTTTTTCTTTTATTTCATTTTCTAGCGGTTTTATCATTTTGACTAACTCTTTCTCCTGCCTTAAAACTTCTTTCTGCCACTTTATAGCCTCATCTCTTTGTTCTTTACCAAAATTAGTAATGGAGGTTCTTGCTTTCACTAAGTCTTTTTTTGCGTCCACTGCTATTTCATATCCTTTTTCATCTTCTATCCCTTTTATTTCTATTCCAGAATATTTTTTTACTAAAATAGATAGTTCTGATTTGGTTGGATTAAATTTTTCAAGTTGTTTTTCCATATTGTTTTGTTATTTTAGTTATTAGTTCCTTACCTACTTCTATACCTATTTTAAGTTTTTCTATTTTCTTCTCATCTCTTTCAACCCTTATTATTACTAGCTCTTTTTCAAAATTAGGGTTGAATGAAACGAAGTCACACCATTTTCTATCAGTAACTAACATTTGCATTTGCATTTGCCAAATATATTTAGTTTCTATTTTCTCGGTAGAAACAATAAAGAAATGGTTTTTATCGTTCGGGCTTTTTATTTCTACTAAACCATCTTCTCCGATTAGACCATCTGGGCTTGCTCCTGAAAACTCATCCATCTCAATAAATCCAACCTCTTTTATTTCGACATCTTTTTCTAGCTCGTAAAGTTTTCTAGCCATTGCTTCGAGTTCGTTTCCTCTTTCCATATCTTCGTTGGTGTATTTTTCATTGTTTGATGAATACTTTTCTGATAGTAGTGTATAGACATAAGTTTCAAGTCCTTTCCCATTGGCGGAAATAGCTTGAGCATTTGAAGCGGTTAGCTTTCCTTTTCTATCCTCTAGCCACTCATAGCTTCCTTGTATATTATTTTCCATTTGTTTTTATTACTGGTATATCGTTTTTAATTTCATCAGACCTTTTTGTTATCAACTCTGAGACTTCTTTTCCTAATCCTTTGTTTTTTTTATAATACTTTCTCAGTTCTTTGATGTCTGTGATTTTAGAAACATCTGCTTTTATTTTTTCTATATCAACCTTTGTTTCTGTTTTGTCTGAGTCTTTCGTGTCATCAATTAAAAACATTCCGTTTAAAGCATACTTTCTAGCGTAAGAAGATGCCGAACCAGTAATTTGTGCTGAGTCCATTCCACGTTTATCTAATGATTCTCTAGCGTAAGCCGATACACTTGCTTCTTCTTTTTCGTCTTTCAGAATAACGGTGGCTTTTACATAAAACCTATCCCCCAGCATTATTATTTCATCTGAAATAGTTAGGGTGGCTGTTCCTAGCAATGGCTTTACCGCCTCTAGAATATCCTCACAACTTCTATACTTATATTTTCCAAAAGAATTGTATTGTGATTTAGGGGCGACTAGATTTTTTTGGATGTCGATTAGCTTTTTCATACTATTGTTTATTATAAATAATATCGTCTATTTCGTTTTCTATTTCTTCCTCTCTTAATTCTTCCTCTCGCTCTTGTCCTTCGATTGCCATTTCTTTGTTGCTTTTGTGAGCGTACCATTTAGCCCAGTCCTCTGGTTTTACTTCCTCCGCTCTTCTATTAAAAGCGTTAGGGATACATTCACTTAACACTTCTCCTGCAGACTTTCTTGTTGGTGAGAACCATTCAAGTTCTCCGTCTTCGTTTTCTCCAGCTAAAGTGTAGCCTTGCTTAAACTTCTCTTGTAATTCTCCTGCTAGTTGAATCTCCATGTGTTTTCTCTTGTAAATTGCCCACGACAATAAGGGGAAAGACGTGGACAAATTACAAGACCTTATTAGTTAATTAGTTAAACTAGATATTGATTTATGGGAGATTGCCAGTGGCACATCTACACGCATATCTCTTTACCTACACCTATCTTAGCATACTACTATTTAAAAGTCAAGGGGTTATTGTTACTATTCTTTTTGAAGAACTTTCTACCATTTAATTGTAAAAAATCAAGCCCTACTATTATTACACTCTATCTTTTCAATTATTTCAACTTCTACCCTAGGGTTTTCCTTATCGTATCTCTTATGCACGTGAGCGTCTGATATTAGTTTATCATCTTCCCAAATTATTCCTGACCCTGCGTCCATCCATAGTTTGTTGAAATTGTCCCAATCTCTTTTTCTTTTATCTCCAAAGTAATATGTGACATCTATTTTAAATTCTTCGGTCAGTATGGGTTTCTTCCATTGGTTTATCATTTCTAATCTGTACTCTTCCTTTTTGTCTTTTCCCTGCTTACTCATATATCCCATTATAAACTTTCCAGCATTTCTATATTTATAAATATGTGATGTCGATGGTGGAGTTCCTTTAAGTATTATCTTCATATTTTTTTAATTTATATTTTGATTTTCTTAGTTCGTACTCAATATCTTTTAGTCCTACTTGGTTTTCTCTTTTAAGGTATTTTTTATAAGCTCCGTATTTTAGCAGATAATCCAGCCTAGCCTTATGCTCTAGCTCTGCGTCAGTTCCAGCGTGGTGGAGTATTCTGTGGGTGTCCTCATCTAAATCAACTCTATTCCAGCCTTTGTCTCTGTCCTTTTTATAGTATTGGCTTTTAAAGAATACGTGGTGGCTACTCATTAATATCTATTATTACCATTTAAAGCTGATAGTTCGTAGTTGTTTTTTCCTTTCTTATGTTTCTTTATTTTATCTATGTTTTGCATCCAAATTCCAGAAGCCTCAAGATTTGAAAGTTTACTGAATATCATCCAGTCGTAGTAGCTAGGTGATTTAGTTTGAGAGAGATATTTTGTAATCATATAAGTTTTTTAATAATTTCTTCTACTACATTAACAACTACTCCATTTCCACATAGTTTATATTTTTGATTATCAGAATTTTTGTCTAACCAGTCATCAGGTATACTCATCAACCTGCAACATTCAGTCGGTGTCAATCTTCTAATTCTCGCTCCTTTCAAAGTGTCAGGAATTGCATATAAACCTGTCTTTGCTCCAAGTCCACCAGCTTGGCTTGCTATAGTTGTGCTTGTTCCGTTAGTGTCATACACTCTCATTCCTTGGCTACCAAACACTAACTGCCTGCGTGATTTTTTAATGGTGTTAGTTCCCTTATGGTAGTTAGCGTCTATTGTGTAGCTAAGTTCTTCTCCATTTCTTCGTATATCTTTTTTTGGTTCTTCTCGCTCAAAAAATATTTCTCGTCCACTTCCTCCTCTAGCACCGATAACAAAGACACGGTCTCTCGATTGGGCGACTCCAAAATCCTTGGCGTTGAGAACTTGCCATTGGATAGAATACCCTGCCTTGGCCATTTCAATTTCAACTCTTGCAAAGTCCCATCCTGTGTTGCTTGATAAAGCTCCTTTAACATTTTCCCAGATAAAATAAGTAGGTTGCTTTTCTTTAAGTATCCGAATGAAGTGAAAGAATAATCCACTCCTTTCTCCAGCGAGTCCTTTTTGTTTTCCAGCCACGCTGAGGTCTTGGCAAGGGCTTCCTCCTGTAAGCAAATCAAACTCGGGTAATTCTTTTGTGTCAATTTTTGATATGTCTCCATAATTTTTTATATTTGGATAATGATTATTTAAAACTTGTATTGCATATTTATCAACCTCAGAAAAACCTATCGTTTCTATACCATATTTTTCACAAGCCATTGTAAATCCTGCATAACCACTAAAAAGGTCTAAGTGTTTCATTTGTTTTCTTTTATTGATTCTAAGTCTTGCATAGTTTTTTCTTTCAAAAGTTCTGCCTCCCTTTCGTGTTCTTCTATGTAAAGCTCCTTGCCACTTTTGTGAGATTGCCATTCTTTTGTAAATACTTTCTCCATAGTTATTTTAGTTTATTTTCCAACAACTCTATCGTATTTCTTATGTCCCCTATGTTAAATTCTATCTCTGATACATTCCTCTCTAAATCGTAAAGGTCTTTTTGTGATAGAAGTTTTCCTATCTTGGTAAATATTTCACACCAAGTTGGTGTTTTAAATTCTTTTTCGCTACTAGAATATCCGAAGTCTCGTTTTTCTTCAAACCAGTTAAAAGCTATCGCAAACTCCTTTCTTATAGTCTCGTCTCTATCCTCTGCCATCTTTAGTTTTTCGGCAAGCTCTCCGTTTTTGATTGTTAGTTCTTCTTTTGTCATATTGTTATTTAAATTAAACTTAAGCTCTAGGTTTTTTAGCTTAATACCACTTTTGATATTTTAGTTTTATCTTGGCCATAATTATTCCTTAGTTTTATTTACACATTCGTTAGCGTGTCCACATTTTATTCTACAAAAACTACTCCCTGAATAATATTCTCCAAAGCATACTGGACGTTTAAGTTCCTGATCCTCTTTTACCTCCTTATCATCTTCGACCATAAAGTTTCGACCTTAATTATTAATAGATATATTATACAACCTTTTCTATTTATTCTCAATCTTTTATCCACACGTTATAAGCTTTCTTATCTATCCTTGATATTGACTTTGGGTTTGGGGAATTTCTATACCTCATTAGCCAACATTGTATCATTCCGTTCCCGTGAATCTGATCATACATATTATTATGCTCCCTCCTTAGAACTCTCCCCATAACCCTTGCTTGGAAAGAGTAATTATCAATAGCGAATGCTGACGCTTTATCTCCATAATAAACTGCGTTTTTATCATCTAAGTATCTTCCACCTATTGCTCCGCATTCGCACTCCTTATGTTTCTTCCTTAAATTGAAAGTATCACTGCATTTTTTGCAAAATAGTAATTTCATATTATATTATCTCACTTAAAAATTGCTTAACCTCTTTATTAGCTTTTTGTATTTTTTTTATTAGTTTTTCCATATTTTTATTTAACTACTTCATAAACAATTATAGCAATAAACCTTTTCCCACTTAATTTAATCTTTATGTGCTTTACAAAAAAAATTTAAACCAGCTTGATTTTCACCAATTTGTAGTTTACGACTAAGACCACAGGGCATCTTTTTTAATTCTCTTAATATTTCGCTTTTTTTCATAAATTTATGCTTTCATTTTATTAATTAATTCTTTTGCTTGTGGTGATGATATATTACTTTTCTCCTGGGTAGCTTTTATCCTTTTAGCCATCTCTACATCTTCTGGTAATTTTTTCCCAAAATCACTTAATGCGTTTCTCAATGCTGCTTTAAAATTTTTATAGGCATCCTTACCTTTATCTTTTCCTTTAGATAAACAATAATAATAAAACTTTTCACCTTTTTCTTTTACTATTTCTTCAGTAACATTAAATTTTCCAATAAATTCATTAATATCTTTCTTTGGAATATTTAATAAATAATCAACTTTTTGGTGTAGTTTTATATCTTTCTTATCATTCTTATCATTCTTTACATTCTTATCATTCTTGTTTATAGTGTGGCTTTGTTGTGGTTCTCTTGTGGTTCTCGTCTTTATTTCGTTGTGGTTCTCGTAGTTGCTAGGAGTCTGGAATTTGTCGTAGTTTACTACCTTTATTACCATTCCTCGTGTGGTTTTCGTTGTGGTTATCATACCCTCTCTCGTTAGCACTTTCATTGCAGTTTCGCACTGACTCCTAGAATACCTTTCTGTCCTATACCCAACCTTCCATTTTAATCCTTCAAGAATACTCTCATACGTTCTAACACATTCTCCACGAGCAATTACTCTACCGCTAGAATTACCCTCTTTATGATTTACTTCCCTTAATATCCAATCCCATATTTCCCTCACGTGTGGTGGGGCTGTTGAGATTGTGCTGTTTTGCACACATCTTGCTTTTAAATAATATCCTCCGTGTATTTTGGGCATAACTCTTTTATTTTAGTTTCAAATATATGTTTGAATTCTTTACCGCCAAAAGCTTCAAGCGGAAAGTCATCTCTAATATATATATAATTTCTTCCATCTCCTTCAATAAAATATTGGTTTATATCTATTGATTTCCCCTTTTTCAAATTACAGGTTTTACATAAAATTTGCATATTGTCTTCGTCGTGTCGCCCCCCTCGTGACAAGGGAATTTTATGGTCAACCTCCAGTCTCTCAGTTGCACCGCAATTAACACACTTATTTCCACACTTCTTTAAGATTCGGCCTCTAACTATTGGTCTCATATTTTTACAACTAAAAAAGCTAAGACGGCGACAATAGGTGTTTCACGACCCATAACCATCTTAGCTTTGCTAGCTACAATTATTGATTTGTAATTACTGTGAAACTTCATTGTCATAAGTTTTGTTTTAACTATCTCCTATTATACACCTTTTAAATTATTTGTCAACTTATTGCGTTGTTATAAGGAAATTAATAACGGAAAGCCTTTTTCGTAACCTTTCGTTTGATATCTTCCATTGTTTTCATTACCTCTAAACAATCACCGCATATTGTTTTATTTCGGTATTTTTTCATTAAGCCTCTTGTTAGCTATTTTAAAATATTCTTCATTGTTTTCTATTCCTATTCCATTTCTGTTGAGGTTCTGGCAGGCTACCATCGTTGAGCCCGAGCCCATTGTGAAATCTAAAACAGTTTCATTTTCGTTTGTGTAGGTTTTAATTAAATATTCCATCAATAAAACGGGTTTTTGAGTTGTGTGTACTGGTTTATGCGGTTTGGAATACCTTATTATATCTTTAGGGTAGTTTGTGAATTTACTTTCTTTGTGTTGTTTTTGTTTACCGTATAAAGTAGGCTCGTTTTCTAAAGCAGGTCTTGAATTATTAAAAACACCTTCAATCAATCCTTGTGGGTAATAAATTGGCGTTCCATAACTAAAGATACTTATTGTTTCGTAATGTCTTAAAGGTCGTTTTTTTGCGTTTAAAAACCCACTACCTTTTGGCTTGTCCCAAATCCAATCATACTTATAATTCTTAATATTACTCATTCTTAAAGCACTACTAAACGGCTCACTACCAAATAACACAATAGCACCATTTGGCTTTATTATTCTATT
>Ga0307970_1001986_pt1 | contig 10383 bp, 8 predicted proteins | sample OrgLakmetagen712_FD_202093 | JGI IMG/M metagenome (GOLD analysis project Ga0307970, IMG submission 202093) | Saline water microbial communities from Organic Lake, Antarctica - #712 | ecosystem: Environmental > Aquatic > Non-marine Saline and Alkaline > Saline | place: Antarctica: Organic Lake... | reverse complement strand
CAGTCCGCAACATAGGGCTTTGGAGGGCATTACCACATGAAACTCCCACGCTCCAGCAGCATCAACCAGCGCGAGGACTTCCTCCGCATCAGAAAAACCGGCCACGCGAAAGCAGGCCGGTTTGTCATTGTTAGCACTCTAGCGGATCCAGAGCTGAGCTCCCTCCGCCACGCCTTCGTCACCAGCAAGCGTGCCGCCAAAAAAGCACACGACCGGAACCTAGTGCGCCGTCGACTCCGCGCCTGCCTGCAGGCGCATGGAACTTCTTTCACAGACCCGGCCCGCTTCCTCATCACCATCGCACGCCCCGGTGCGCAAAACGCTAGCTTCACAGATCTCGAAGCGGATTGGCTGAAGCAATGCAAACGGCTAAAACTTTTACCTTAAACTCCTGTTTTCAGTCGAATCTTCGAGCTGTTGGCCATTGACCCGAGCTGCAGGAACACCTAAGCAGCCCCCGACAAGATTCGCATTTCACCCCGAATCTAAACCTTACTTTCTAACCGATTCTCAACTCCATGTACGACCGTAAAACCTGGATCATCATCGCGCTCTGCGGTGCACTCATCGCCCTCAATATCCATTTCGCATCGAAGACGAAAAAGGAAGTAGCGGAAACTGCCACCCCCCAGTCGGAAACTTCAGAACTCACCGTAGAAGATGAAGCAATCGTTGGCCTGAGTGTCGAGACTCCGCCGCCACCGACCGAGGAAGAGCTCGTCATTCTGGAAAATGACAAAGTCGCCTTCACTCTCACCAACATTGGTGGCGGCATCAAATACACCGAACTGAAAGACCAGAAACGTGTCGACGATAAAACTTCCAACGTTCGCATCAATCGTCACGGCGCCGGCCCCATTGCTGGTTTCGTCGATTCACAACAGAAGATCGATACAACTGCTTTCAGTTACAAAGCGGATCAATCCGAGCCGGGAACATCCGCCGTCTTCATCGCCAAGCTCCGCTCCGGACTGATTGTTAAAAAAACCTTCTCCTTGGAAACCGAAGATATTCCCGGGAAGCCCTACTTCCTGAATCTCTCCATCGCGATGGAGAACAATACCGCAGCGAATCTCGAACTCTCTCAATACGGCCTCTTCCTCGGCTCTGCCGCTCCGCTCCACATCAAGGAACGCCCGACCTATACTGGATTTTTCTGGTATGAAGATGGTAGCATTCACTTTGAAAATGCCACTGAGTTCAAAGACGGTTGGTTCTCTTCCGCAAAATCCATCATCACCAGCGAAATTGGTGAGATCGTTGACTACGCCGGTGTGACTGACCAGTTCTTCACCACTGTCATTCGTCCTGAAAAACCTGCGCAGACACCGGTTTGGGGGAAGCCTAAGCAAATACTATTGGCCGAGGGAGGCTCTCCGCTTCCCGCTGTAAAAAGCGCCATCTCCCTGCCAGCCATCTCCCTTGATCCGGGCAGCCCGACCAGCCTCAACTACCGCATTTTTACCGGCCCCAAAGCAAATACCCTGCTGCGTAAGTTAGATAATACCGAAGGCGCTGGCGACGGCTGGGGCGACGTCATGCAATACGGTTTCTTCAGCCCCGTATCCCGAGTTCTCAACTCCGTCCTAAACTACCTCCATACCGGCATCGACACGCTCTCCACTAGTCAGTCATGGGGACTTTCCATCATCTGCCTCACTCTTCTCGTCAGAATCTGCATCTGGCCGCTTCATGCGAAATCGACACGCTCGATGAAACGCATGTCCAAGCTCCAGCCGAAAATGAAGGAGCTTAAGGAGAAGCACAAAGACGATCCGAACAAGCTCAACACCGAGATGATGGGCCTCTATCGGAAATACGGTATCAATCCGCTTGGTGGCTGCCTTCCAATGCTCATTCAGATCCCCATCTTCTTCGGCTTTTTCCGTATGCTCGACTACGCCGTTGAGCTCCGCAACCAGCCCTTCCTATGGGTCGGGGACCTTTCACAACCCGATACGGTTGCCGTGTTTTTCGGAATACCAATCAACCTCCTCCCCATCGTCATGGCCGCAACCAGTGGCATTCAAATGGCTATGATGCCGAAGACAGGCGATAAAATGCAGCAGCGCATCATGATGTTCATGCCGCTGATGTTCTTCTTCTTCTGCTACAACTACGCTTCCGCACTCGCGCTTTACTGGACCACTCAGAACATTTTCTCCATCGGCCAAACCTACCTGATGAACAAGATCCCGGAACCGGAACTCGTTGCTAAAAAAGGCGTTTCCAAAAAATCCTGGGTTCAGCGCATGGCAGACAAACAGGCAGAAATGCAAAAAGCACAGAAGGCTGGGAAGACCGGCAAAACTGGAGGAAACATGCGCAACGTCACTCCGGAGAAGCCTAAGAAGAAGCGTCCACCGCGCACCGGCGGTTGATCTCTCAACTGCTCCGATACACCTGAAAGCCACCTTTCAAGCCATGGCTTCAGGAAACCGATTAGTCGGAAAGGAACGACGATGGTGTTTGCGATTTCTACTGAGTTAGGTTTGCCTGTGACATGATCGGGCGGATGAGAAAAACCAAATTGGGCAAGATCGCCATGGCGGCGATCGTTATTTGTGGACTTGGATCTTGTGGAGATTCCGGAGCCCTTGGTCCTCCCAAACTACCATCTGGAAAATCCTCACCGGAGATCTTCGAAAACTACAATGCGAATGGTAACTCCAAGCTTGCCGGTGGCTGGACGCGAACCATGGACATGTCCGGCGTATCCTTCGATAACACACGCACCGCCACGCTGATCACTCCGCGACATGTCGTGATGGCCAAGCACTATTCACGCAATCCGGCAGAAAAAGTAATTTTCCACGACAGAGAAGGGAAACGAATCGAACGCACGCTCATAGGGATTTCCCCAGCTGCAGGTGACGTAACCGTCGGCCTACTCAATGAACCGCTGCCAGAAAATTATCACAGTTACTCGCTACCTGCCACCAACTCGAATATCCGTAAACTTATCGGTAAGCCGGTGGTCGTAAGCGACCAGAAGCGCTCGCTATTCGTTCATCTGATCAACCGTATTGGCGGTGGTAGCATCGCTTTCAGACATGACGAAAAGGAGACTTACGGATGGGAGAAAAATCTTGTCGTTGGAGACAGTGGTAACCCGACATTTCTGATCGCCGGAAAAGAACTGATCCTGATCGAAACGCATACGACAGGCGGCCCGGGTGCGGGACCGTATTACGGAAACCCTACAATTCAGTCTGCGATCCGCTCTGCTGTCGCTAAGCTTGATTCTTCCTATTCCATTCGCACGGTGAGGGTCCCTTAACTGCCCGCAGAAAAAAACCTGGAAGCCTAAAAGCCGCTACAGAATACCACCTGGCGCGTAAGCGGCGGCTTCCGGCCACTGCTTTTCTAGCGCACGCATGTTTTCCGCAAACTTCGCGACCTGTGCCTTCGCTGCGCCAACTTCGCGGTCACCGCGTTTGAGTATATCATCGAGCTCCGCGCGACTCAGGCCCAGACGATCATCCTCAGCCAAGCGATCCAATAGGTTGTTTTTCTCAACTGATCCTGAACGCATATCCGCTACTGTCGCAACAGCATGCTCCTTGATCACTTTGTGTGCAGTCTCGCGGCCGACACCGCGCTTCACAGCCTCCATCATCACCGTGGTGGTCATTAAGAACGGCAGGTAACGAGCGGTTTCAGCAGCGATTACCGCCTCATAAGCATCCATCTGATCGAGGATCGTGAGGTAGGTTTCAAACATACCATCGAGCGCGAAAAACGCATCCGGCAGCATCACGCGGCGCACTACGGAACAGGAAACATCGCCCTCGTTCCATTGATCACCAGCGAGGCCCGCAGCCATCGCGAGGTAGCCTTTTAGAATGACGTGAAAACCGTTCACCCGCTCGCAGGAACGGGAGTTCATCTTATGCGGCATCGCACTGGAACCAGTTTGCCCCGGAGCAAAGCCTTCACTGGCGGTTTCATTTCCTGCCATCAGACGGAGAGTTTTTGAAAAAGAAGACGGGCCACTTGCCAGCTCGGTAAGGACCGAAACCACGCGTAGATCGAGCGAACGCGGGTAAACCTGACCAACGTTATCCCACTGATGCGGGATTCCAAGGTGCTGAACGATGCGGCTTTCCAGCTCGGCCACTTTCGAAGCATCACCACCGAACAGGGAAAGCTGATCCATCTGGGTGCCAACTGCCCCTTTCAAACCACGCACTGCATAACCCGCGATCACGTTTTCCAAGACCTGTAGGCCAGAGGCCAATTCCTCGCCGAACATGGCGATGCGTTTTCCCAAAGTCGTCGGTTGCGCTGCAACATTGTGTGTGCGAGCGGTCAGCACAACATCATCCCATTGTTCGGCACGCTCACGCATGCGGCGCAGAGCCGCGACAGTCTTCTCACGAATCACCAGCAGACCGCGAAACACCTGAAGCTGCTCAACATTCTCAGTGAGGTCACGGGAGGTCAGTCCTTTATGTATATCCTCATAGCCGGAAAGCCCGTTGAACTCCTCAATGCGTGCTTTCACGTCGTGACGTGTGACCCGCTCCCGCTCCATGATTGAGGCGACGTTGACCTGGTCCTTGACCTTTTCATAAGCCGCAATCGCTTCCTCAGAAATATCTAAACCCAGATCCCGTTGGGCCTTCATGACCGCAATCCAGTATTCCCGCTCCAAAATGATCCTGCCTTCGGCGGACCAAATGTCGTTCATACCTGTGGAGGAATATCTTTCTGCGAGGACGTTAGGGATCATGGAAGAAGAAAGCACCGGACTTCTCCAACTATGTCCAATCTAAAAACCTCAAGCGCCGCTCTCGGATACTTTTTTCTTACGTTTGAGCACCGGAAGATGGTGCGGCATGATGGCTGAGAAAAGATGCACCAGCGGGTAGGAGAAGACCGCAAGAATAATCCCCGAACCAAACATACCTAGAATGAAACTGGCTGCGTTGATCTCTCCGATTTCAGGTATCGTAAATTGAATCTTTGAGATGAAATAAGGCATCGGGAAATGGAGCGTCTCTCGCATCCAGTTTCCCAAGACCATCTGTGCAGGAATAATAAAAGGGACAGTGAACACGTTCGAAACCCAGCAACCCAAAACGGAGAACGGAACATTCACCCGAACCCGCATCGCTAGAATCGCTGCGAAGATCATCTGCATCGGCAGAATCAGTATCATTGAGAAAAATAGGCCGATCGCCAATCCGGAAGCCACCGTATCCCGGCAAGGCTTCCATAGCTGCCGGTCAAACAGCGGGCGGGTCAGCGCAAGCCACCACGACCTGTGGCGCAGGCGCTTATGCCTGAGCATCCGGTAGGCCTTTCGCACCAATCTTAAATACCTTTGTTTCATACAATCCCTGAAAAGAAACCTCGCATGGCTAACCCTTCGTTCAACTCTCAAACACGGGTATTTTGAAAAATGCGTAAATTTCCCTTCTTTTGCCCTTTTATCGGGTGAGCAATCACCCAACCATCACGCCTAGCAAACTATGGAAATCTGGCAAGCCATTCTCCTCGGACTTATCGAAGGCATCACCGAGTATCTACCTGTCTCCTCGACAGGCCACCTCATCGTCGCTCAGCGTCTCATGCACATTGGCACGGAGACGGAAGCTGCAAAATATGCGGCCGATACCTTCGCGATCTGCATTCAAGGTGGCGCCATACTTGCCGTCCTCGGGCTCTACTACAAACATGTGCTACGCATGATCAAAGGCGTCTTCGGGCAAGATCCGGAAGGACTCAAGCTCGCGATCGCCGTCGTGGTCGGCTTTCTTCCAGCCGCTGTCATCGGACTTCTACTGAATGATTGGATAGAGGCCAAGCTGTTCGGCCTCTGGCCCGTCATTACCGCCTGGATCATCGGCGGTATTGGCATTCTCTGGACCGTTTCTTGGCGCCGTCGTAATCCCCCGCGCGGCAACGGTCGCGATATCCTCCGGCTTGCTTGGCAGTCCGCGCTTTTCATCGGCTTCCTTCAATGTGTGGCGATGTGGCCCGGCACCTCGCGATCACTGATGACCATCTGCGGGGGACTCATCGTCGGCCTCTCAGTCAAAGCTGCGGTCGAATACTCATTCCTGCTTGGAGTTGTCACGCTCTCCGCCGCTACTTTTAAAAAAGCCATCTGGAGCGTCGAAGGAGCCGGTCCTCAATACGATGTCTGGCTCGGAGGTTCCAAGCTCATGTGGGAAACTTATGGCCCGCTTCCTCTCGCTGCCGGAATCATCGCCGCAACCGTTTCCGCCGCTTTCGCCGTAAAATGGCTGGTAAACTTCCTACAATCACACGGACTCCAGATCTTTGGTTATTACCGCATACTGATTGGCATCGGCGTCGGTGTTCTCATTCTCACAGAAACTTTCTGACCACCGTATTTATCTAACTTGGCCTTGTAAAATTTCTCACCACTCGGTGATTACGCCACACCACCCATATTCCCCATGCACGCCTTCCTCGATAACAACTTCCTTCCTAAATGGTCCAAGCTTACCGCAGACCAGATCGCCCCTTCCATCAATCACGGCCTAGAAGAGGCCAAAGCCAATATTGAAAAAATCGCTTCTCAATCACCGGCAGCCGCGACTTATGAATCCACATTCCTCGCGATGGAGCACGCCTCTGAGTCATTGGAACGCGGGTGGGAACTTTTGCACCATCTCGATTCCGTAGATGACGGCCCGGATCAGCGCGAAGCTTTCAATGGCATGCTTCCCGCCGTCACCGATTTCTACTCATCCCTCTCTCTCAATCCACGCCTCTGGAGCGTCCTCAAAGCAGCTGCGGAAAAACCGGAAACAGCCGAACTTCAAGACATCCAAAAACGCCATATCGAGGAGACGCTGGAGGACTTTCGGAACTCCGGAGCAGATCTTCCTGATGACAAAAAAGAACGTGTCGCGAAGATCGATTCAGAACTTTCCAAGCTCACAAAAAGCTACGGCGAAAACGTGCTCGATTCCACCAATGCCTGGTCGCTGGTTATTGATGACGAAGCTAAATTGGCGGGGTTACCGGATTCCGCGAAAGCCGCAGCTGCCGCTAACGCGGAATCTAAAGGCTTACCGAAGGGCTCCTACCGCTTCACCCTGCAGCAAACCTCAAGCGCTCCCATCATGCAACACGCCCACAACGAGGACCTGCGCAAAACCGTTTGGGAAGCATCGGTCAGCGTAGCAAGTAAAGGCTCACATGACAATTCAAGCTTGGTCTGGGACATACTCAAACTCCGCCAGGAAAAAGCAGAAATTCTCGGGTTTATGAATTTCGCCGACCTCGTGCTGAAGCGCCGCATGGCACGCAACGGCCTCAATGCACTCACATTTGTCGAACAGATGCACGATAAGGTGAAGGCCGCCTTCCTTGAAGAAACCCGCCAGCTTTCCGAATACAAAGCGGAGAAAACCGGCACTAAACCAGCTCCCCTCCAGCCATGGGAAACCAGCTACTACGCGGAGATGCAGCGTCAGGAAAAATTCGATATCGATGACGAAGCCCTGCGCCCCTATTTCCCGGTGGAGTCCGTCATGACCGGCATGTTCGAAATCGCTTCAAAAGTGTTCGGCATCACCATCACCCAGCACCACACCGTTCACCAAAGCCCGGATTCAGAAATCGAAACGTGGCATCCGGAGGCCAGCTTTTACGAGATCCACGATTCCAAATCCAAGCAGCACCTCGGCTCCTTTTACACCGACTGGCATCCCCGTGAGACCAAGCGCGGCGGCGCATGGATGAACCCGATCGGCATCACCGCCTACGGCTCAGGAACACCTCACCTCGCCCTGATGGTCGGAAACATGACTCCTCCGGTTGGTGATACTCCAGCACTCTTCACACACCGCGAAATCGAAACGATTTTTCACGAATTCGGCCACCTCCTGCACGCTCTCCTTTCAGAGGTCCCAGTGAAATCACTCGGCGCCACCAACGTCTCATGGGACTTCGTAGAGCTCCCATCCCAGCTGATGGAAAACTACTGCTCCGAGCGGGAAACCCTCGATATGTTTGCCAAACATTACCAAACCGGTGAAACCATACCCGAGGAGCTTTTTCAGAAACTTATACGCGCCAAAAACTACATGGCCGGAACCACTTTCATGCGCCAGCTCTCGCTCGGAAAAATCGACCTCGAGCTCCATGTCCACTTGGATAAATACATCGGCCGTGACCTTGGGGAAGTGGACAAAGAAATCCTCGCAGACTACCGCACCGAAACCACTACCAAAGCACCCTCCATGGTCCACCGGTTCAGCCACCTATTCTCCTCACCAGTCGGATACGCAGCTGGCTACTACTCTTACAAGTGGTCGGAAGTTCTCGATGCGGACGCCTTCACACGCTTTCAAAAAGAAGGCATTCTAAACTCCGCAACCGGCACATCATTCCGTAAAGAAATCCTAAGCAAAGGCAACTCCGCCCCTGCTGAAGTTCTATACGAAAAGTTCATGTCGCGCCCAGCCGATCCCGAGGCGCTCCTCCTCCGCGCCGGCCTTGCGTAAACAGACTGCTCCGCCAAGACACACCTCGGCTGCCCAACCTCCTTCAAAACATCCTGAATCTTGCCCATGAAAATCCTCATCGCCTGCGGCGGAACCGGCGGCCATCTATTCCCCGGAATTGCAGTCGCAGAGGCTTTTCTCTCGCAAGGACACGAGCCCTTGCTTCTGATTTCACAGAAGAAAATCGATTCACAAGCGTCCGCCAAATATCCGCACCTAAACTTCAAAGTTGTCCCCGCAATCGCGAAGCCGAAGACGCTGTCGCTGAAAATGCTGCCATTCCTGTGGGCGCTTCACAAATCGATCCAGACTTCAAAAAAGATCATCCGTCAGTTCGGTGCCGATGCGGTTCTGGGCATGGGAGGCTTCACTTCATTACCTCCCGTTTACGCCGGCCACCGCCTGGGTAAGAAAACCTTCATCCACGATTCCAACGCCCGGCCCGGCCGCGCCAACATTCTCACCTCCCGCTTCTGCACCGGGGTCTTCATCGGCCTCGAACCCGCCGCCAACTTTTTCAACAAACCCTGCCATATTACAGGAACCCCAGCCCGTCCCGAGATCATCCATCTACCCTCTCGCGCCGAAGCTGCCGCCCAATTCGGCCTCGACCCCGAGAAGAAGACGCTCCTCGTTACCGGCGGCTCCCAAGGCGCTCTGCAACTCAACCGCCTCATCGCCGATGCCTCCGGTTTACTACCGGCGGAAATTCAGATTCTTCACATCGCCGGCCCGACTGACGTCGGCCGCATCCGTTCCGAGCACCCGAAGCAGCGCCCAGGCTACCACCTCATCGGCTTTTGCGACCAAATGCCATCCGCATACGCTTTGGCAGATCTCGTCATCACTCGCTCTGGCGCCTCAACCCTCACTGAAATCTCTCTGGCCGCCTTACCCTCAATCCTTGTCCCCTATCCTTACGCGGCGGACGATCACCAGACAGCCAATGCCAAAGTCTTCTCCGACATCGGCGCAGCAAAACTCATCCAAGAGAAAAACCTCACCCCACACTCCCTTGTGAAACTTCTCACAGAGCTCCTCAACGATCCCGAAACGCTCGCCTCCATGTCCACCGCCGCTCGCTCGCTCGCCGTGCCAGACGCCCCAGAACAAGTCACCTCCCGCATCCTCGCAAATCTCTGAAACCCATGAGAGGCTGAAGACTTTTACAGGAAGACGACTCAATGAGGAGAAGGGTCTTTCCCATTGCCCAAATCTTCGAAACCCGCCACCTTCTCCGCCCCACATGGCCGCACCAGAGAAAACCCAAGAACTCACCGACCTCTCCAAGCCGATGCGCATTCACTTGATCGGTGTTGCCGGCTCTGGAATGAGTGGTCTCGCCCTCTTGCTAATCGGTATGGGCCACGAAGTCTCCGGCTGCGATCGCGTCACCACATCGGAAACCACTCGCATGCAGACCTTGGGTCTAAAGTTTTTCTCTCCACAAACCGCGGAATCCGTCGAAGGCGCGGAACTCATCGTTTACTCCTCCGCAATTCGCCCCGAAAACCCCGCCTTTACCGCCGCGAAAAATTCCAGCATTCCATGCATTCGCCGTGCCGAATGCCTTGCCGCAATCTTGCATACAAAAGCCGGTATCATCATTGCCGGAACCCACGGAAAAACCACCACCTCCTCCATGACCGCGCACCTTCTGCGCGAATGTGGCCAACAACCTTCCTATTATGTTGGTGCGGAAATTCCCATCCTCGGCGCAAATGCAAAATGGGAACCCGAAGGCGATCTCATGGTGGCCGAAGGCGATGAATCAGACGGCACCCTAGCTCTCTACAAACCTAAGCATTCGGTAATTCTCAATATCGAAGCCGAGCACTTAGATTTCTACCGCGATCTCGATCACATTAAAGAGGTCTTCACCACTCTTGCGGAC
>Ga0307970_1001974_pt1 | contig 10411 bp, 11 predicted proteins | sample OrgLakmetagen712_FD_202093 | JGI IMG/M metagenome (GOLD analysis project Ga0307970, IMG submission 202093) | Saline water microbial communities from Organic Lake, Antarctica - #712 | ecosystem: Environmental > Aquatic > Non-marine Saline and Alkaline > Saline | place: Antarctica: Organic Lake... | reverse complement strand
CAGATGTCCTGGCGCGCCTGCCAGACATCACCATGTCACGCTTGCCCGAATTGCTCCCATGGAACTGGAAGCTCGGGCAGGAAGCTGTCAACGCAGCTTGACCGCGTCCCTCGCCGGATGCTTACAAGCATTCTTGGCTCGCAGGTGCAGCGAATTCACACTTCCCGCCTTCTTTGCCTACGACCCTCGTCCATGTTTTGGAAGTTGCGAGAGTTTGGCGAATGGCGGTACGTCCGAGTAGCGGGCATCTGATCAGTCGGAATGCTGCGAAGTCGATCAAGGGCTGGTCCGATGCCCGTTCTGCATGACGCTGGGACTCCGGCGAACCTCAGCTGCGGGGTGAAAACGCGCGTTCTCGACGGACACTTTGCGGTCATGGGCCATGGGATCTCTGGCGCTATTTGTTCGTTGTATCCCAATCCCGGAGCCGAAATGATACTTTACGCCGTTACCGCCGTTCTTTTTCTTGTCATTGATGCGGTCATGTTGACCCTTCTGATGAAGCCTCTGTTCACCCGGCACCTTGGCGACATGATGCGGGACAGCCTGATGCTGGCCCCGGCGGGCCTGTTTTACCTGGCCTACGTCGCGGGGCTCGTGTTCCTCGTCTCGGCCCCTGCGCTGCGCGATGCGGCGCCGGAGCGGGCGGCCCTGCATGGGGCGGTGATCGGCGCGATGGCCTATGGCACCTATGAATTCACCTCGATGTCGATCATGAAGAACTGGTCCTGGGCGATGGTTGCGACCGACACCGTCTGGGGCGCGGTGCTGACGGGCTTTTGCGCCTGGGCCGGTGTCATGATCATGATGCGGTTACAGGGCTGATACGCGGTGACACCGATCGCGGCGTCGCGGCCGAGGCGCAGATATAGGGAGGCAAGGATGCTGTCACGCGCGACCCGGGCGATCGGGGCCTTTGCCGGGCTTCTGGGCGTCGCCGCCTGTTCGGTCTTCGGAGGTGCCGCGGCGCCTGAGCCCGACTACAGCGTGGTTCTGGCCGAGCCGCCCTTCGAGCTACGGGACTATGGCGAGCTGGTCGTCGCCACGACCCCGATGACGGACGGATCCGGCGCGGCCTTCGGGCGTCTTTTCGACTATATCTCCGGCGAGAATACCGGGGCGCGTGACATCGCCATGACCGCGCCCGTTCTGGACACCGAAAGCGCCGATGGCGCCAAGATCGCGATGACCGCGCCGGTCCTGCAAAGCCGCGAGGGCGCGCGAGACATGATCTTTGTCCTGCCCGAGGGGATGACACCGCAGACCGCGCCGGTGCCGACCGATCCGCGCGTCTCGATTGCCACAATCCCGCCGCGCCGGGTCGCGGTGGTGCGCTATTCCGGTGTCCTGAACCGGAGAGCTTCGACCGAGGAAGACCGGCTGCGCGACTGGCTTGCACGCAAGGGCCTGACGCCGACGGGGCCGGCCGAAATCGCTGGCTACAACCCGCCCTGGACCCTGCCGCCCTTTCGTCGCAACGAGGTTCTGATCCCCGTGGAGAGCGACTGACCGCCCGATTACCTTGCCATCAACCGAACACACATGTTCCCTTTCCGTTCGCTCTTCGTTAACGTTGAGGCGGAAACCGGAGACGGAGGTGGGGCGTGGCAGAAGCAGGCTATCTCGACAAGCTGAACGACAACCAGCGGGCTGCGGTGGAATTCGGCGTAGGCGGCGACGCGCTGTCGCCGCCATTGCTTGTGATCGCAGGTGCCGGGTCTGGCAAGACCAGCACGCTGGCCCATCGCGTGGCGCATCTGCTGGTCAACGGCGCCGATCCCCGGCGTATCCTGCTGATGACCTTTTCGCGCCGCGCCGCGACGGAGCTGACCCGTCGGGTCGAGCGGATCACTGCGCAGGCCATGGGCACCGCGGTCGCGGCCGAGGCGCTGACCTGGGCCGGGACATTCCACGGCATCGGTGCGCGCATTCTGCGGGAACATGCGCTGTCGATCGGGTTGCATCCGGAGTTCTCGATCCATGATCGCGAGGACAGCGCCGATCTGATGAACCTCTGCCGCCACGGGCTGGGGTTTTCCAGGACCGAAAGCCGATTTCCCGCCAAGGGCACCTGCCTTGCGATCTATTCCCGCGCGGTGAACGCCGAAGTGCCGCTGGGCGACGTGCTGCGCGACCACTTCCCGTGGTGTGGGGCATGGCAGGCCGAGCTGAAGCAGCTCTTTGCCGCCTATGTCCAAGCCAAGCAGGCGCAGAACGTGCTCGATTACGATGACCTTCTGCTGGCCTGGGCGCAGGTCATGGCGGATCCGGGCTTTGCCGGGCATATCGGCGCGACCTGGGACCATGTTCTGATCGACGAGTATCAGGACACCAACCGCCTGCAGGCGCGCATCCTCATGGCGCTGAAGCCCGACGGGCGCGGGCTGACCGTGGTCGGCGATGACGCGCAGTCGATCTATGCCTTCCGGGCCGCCACCATACGCAACATCCTCGATTTTCCCCACAGCTTCGCACCGCGCGCCGATATCGTCACGCTGGACCGCAACTACCGCTCCAACCAGCCGATCCTCGCGGCGGCAAACGCGGTCATCGGACTGGCACGGGAGCGGTTCACCAAGGACCTCTGGACCGAGCGGGTCTCGGACCAGAAGCCCCGGCTGGTGACGGTGCAAACCGAGGCCGAGCAGGCGCGCTACATGGTCGATCGCATCCTCGACGACCGCGAGACGGGCATGAGGCTCAAGGAGCAGGCGGTACTCTTCCGCACCTCCAGCCATTCCATGCAGATCGAGGCCGAGCTGACCCGCCGCAACGTTCCTTACGTGAAGTTCGGCGGGCTGAAGTTCCTCGACAGCGCGCATGTGAAGGACGTCCTGTCGTTCCTGCGCCTGGCGCGCAATCCGCGCGATCGCGTGGCGGGGTTTCGCGTTCTGCAACTGATCCCGGGCATCGGGCCCAAGTCGGCGGGGCGCGTGCTGGACGCGCGCGACCTTGCCCCGGATCCCCTTGCCGCCCTTGCGGATGTCGCACCGCCCGCCCGTGCCGCGGCCGACTGGCCGGGTTTCGTCGCGGCGATGACGACGCAGGCCGCCTGGCCCGCCGCGCTCGGGCTTGCCCGCGCCTGGTACGACCCGCATCTCGACCTGCTGCACGAGGATGCCGAGGCGCGGCGCGCCGATCTGCTGCAACTGGAACAGATCGCCACCGGATATCCCTCGGCCGAGGCCTTCCTGACCGACCTGACGCTCGACCCGCCCGACGCCACCAGCGATCAGGCCGGCGTGCCGCTCAAGGACGAGGATTACCTGATCCTGTCGACCATCCACTCGGCCAAGGGCCAGGAATGGAAGTCGGTCTATTTGCTGAACACCGTCGACGGGTGCATCCCCTCCGATCTCGGCACCGGCTCGACCCACGAGTTGGAGGAAGAGCGACGCCTGCTCTACGTCGCCATGACGCGCGCCAGGGACAGCCTGACACTGGGCCTGCCGCTGCGGTTCTATGTCACGCAGCAAACCCGTAACGGCGACCGTCACGTCTATGCCATGCGGACGCGGTTCATCCCAAAGGATATACTGGAGCACTTCGAAGCGGTTCACTGGTCTCCGGCTAAACACGGCGGTGCCCCACGCCCCGCCCCCGCGCCGATCGACGTCGCGGCGTCGATGCGGCAGATGTGGGGATAGCGATGCGGAGAGGTCTTTCTTGCCGGCCGGCTGGTGCGGAACTCGGGAAAGTCGGCTCTGACCCGGTCAGAGGGGAACAGATCTTGACCGGCAGGGTTTAAAGGGCAAGTCTTGCAGCGAGGGCGTGATGAAGATCGACACGGTTGCACTCGGGCATGCCACGGACGTGTCGATGCCGAAAGTCGGCATCGGTACGTGGCATATGGGAGAAGATCCACGGACCGCAGCGGCCGAAATTGCTGCCCTGCGCCACGCCCGCGAGCTCGGGTTCGCGCATTTCGACACCGCCGAGATGTATGCCGACGGGGGCGCCGAAACCATTCTCGGGCGTGCCTTTGCTGGGCAGGCTCGCGACGGCGTGTTCCTGACCTCCAAGGTCTATCCTTGGAATGCGGCCGCGCCCGACATGATCGCCGCCTGCGAACGCTCCCTTGACCGTCTCGAGACCGACCATATCGACCTCTACCTGCTGCACTGGCCCGGACCCGTTCCGTTCGAGGACACCCTTGAGGGCGCGCGCACGCTGCTGGAGCAGGGCAAGATCCGCGCTTTCGGCATCAGCAATTTCGACACGCAGGGGCTCCAGCGCCTGATCGACCACGGATTGGCCGACCTCGTGACCGTCAACCAGGTGATGCACAACATCCCCTTTCGCGGGGTCGAGCTGGATCTGTTTCCATTGATGGCAGAACACGGGATCGCCGCCGTCGCCTATTCCCCGCTCGAGCTGGGACCGACCAGGACGATCCCGGGCCTGCAGGACCTTGCCCGCGACGAAGACCTGACCGTGGCACAGCTTGTCCTTGCCTGGCACATGAGCCGCGGGCTGGCGGTCCCCATCCCGAAATCGAGCCGAACCCACCACCTCGATGCGTTGGCGGCTGCGGCGCGGACGCAGCTCTCATTGAAGACGATCGCGCAGATCGACCGGCTGGCCCCGTTGCCGTCCCGGCCCGTGCCATTGGAGATCCGTTAGAAGGTCATTGTCTCGGGTCTGGCTGATTATGTCAGCCGGACGTCATGCAATCCGTTGCGTGCAATGACGGGCTCACGCAACGTCGAACCATGGCTTGCCGTGCCGCCTGCGTTCCCTCCGGTCATTGTGGTTTTCGCCCGACACCCGATGGCGCATCGCATTTTTTCGACTTCTCTCGCAAGGATAGGCAGGGCAGGCTTGATGTCGAGCCGGAATACCGCGAGGTGAAAGTTTTCATGTGCAATCTGTACTCCCACACCCGTACCCAGGACGCGATGCGCAGCCTCTTTGCGGATCGCAACACCGTCGACCGGCTCGGCAACCTGGCTCCACAGGAGGCGATCTATCCCGATCAGCCCGCGCCAATTGCGCGGCTCGACGGCGACGACATGGTTCTGCAGCTTGCACGCTGGGGCATGCCGAGCCCGAAACAGTTCCACTCGAAGTCAGGCATTGATCGCGGGGTCACAAATATCCGCAACACCGGCTCGCCCCACTGGCGCCGATGGCTGAAGCCGGAGAACCGCTGCCTTGTGCCGCTTACGTCCTTTGCCGAGCCGGCCGGCAAGGGGAAAGGCAATGCATGGTTTGACATCGCCGACGGGCGCCCGGCGATGTTCGCGGGCCTCTGGGTTTCCGGATGGACCAGCATCCGCAAGCTGAAGGATGGAGAAACCAAGGATGACCTTTACGGGTTCCTGACGATCGAACCGAATGCCGAGATCGCTACGATACATCCCAAGGCGATGCCCGTCATCCTGACCGATCCGGCGGAATGGGAAACGTGGCTCACGGCGAACTGGGCTGAGGCGAAGGCGTTGCAGCGGCCGCTGCCGGACGGATCTCTCGTGAGAGATGAGCGAGAATGATGGTTGCCCAAGGTGTCTTGTCAGGCATGCCGGAACTTTCGGTCGTTTGCTCAAGGTTCAGCGTGGATTGAACCGAGCGGCGGGAATGCGCAGGAACCGGATTTAAGTTCGGAGGCGTGTGCTTAGTTGAGTTGTTCAATTGTGCGTCTCAGCTGCGGTGCGGCGAAATCGACGAACGCCCGGATCTTTGGTGCGATCAGCCGGGTCTGGGGATAGACAAGGTGCACGGGTCGCGGTGGTGGCGCGAACGTGTCGAGAACCTCAACCAGCGTGCCCGCCTTGATCTTTTCGTGAACCATATAGGACAGCGCCACCGTGATGCCGTGCCCCATCTCTGCTGCGTCAATCGCTGCCTGCGCATCGTTGATCTCGATCAGCGGATCAAGCAAAACGCTGGTCTGGCCTTGCCCGCTTCCGAAACGCCATTCGCGATTTGGCATCAATCCCGTGAACGCAATCACCGCGTGCAGCTTCAGCTCGGTCGGCGCGGTGGGGTTGCCTCGTCGGGCAAGGTATTCGGGGCTTGCGACTAGCAACCGGCGCACGGACCCGATTCGCTTGGCAGCCAGGCTCGAATCCGGCAGGGGGCCGATGCGCACAGCCACATCAATGCCTTCTTCGACGAGTGAGACGATGCGATCAACCATCAGCACCGATACCGTGACACGCGGATATTGATTCAGAAAACTGCAAATCTGGGGGGCCAATACGAGGCGCCCGAAGGTGACCGACGCGGTTATTGTCAGATGGCCATGCGGGATGGCGGTCTCACCCACAGCTTCTTTTTCCGCCATGTCGAGGTCGGTCAGGATGCGCCGGGCATTCTCCAGAAACCGTTGACCGACCTCTGTTATCGCCAAACTGCGCGTTGTGCGGGTGAATACTTGCGCACCGAGGCGGTCTTCAAGGGCGGCAATTGCCCGGGTCACCGCAGGGGGCGACAGACGCAACCGACCGCCTGCCTTGGCAAAGCTGCCCGCATCCGCAACTGCGACAAAGACTTCGATTTCGTGCAATCGATCCATTTTTATTCCCCTTGGCGGAATAATGAATTCCACACATCGCGTATTCTTGCAATGCGCGTGATCGGGCATTGTCAGGGACAGCGGCGGGAAAGCCCTTCGCATCACAAATCAGACAAGGAAAAATATCATGGCTCGTGTTGCCGTCATCGACCCCCAATCCGCCACTGGCGAAGCCAAGCAACTTCTGGATGCAGTGCAAGCTGGCCTCGGCATGGTTCCCAACTTCATCCGCGTGCTTGCCAATTCGCCTGCGGCGCTCAGTGCCTTTCTGGGATTGCACGGCATCGCCAGCGCGGGCGAGCTTGACCCGCAGACCCGCGAACGCATAGCGCTGTCGGTGGCCGAACAGAACGCATGTCAATACTGCGTCTCGGCGCATACGGCGATCGGCCGCAAAGTCGGCCTCGACAGTCACGAAATGCTGGCGAACCGCCAGGGGCGCTCATCGGATGCCAAGGCCGAAGCCGCGCTGATCTTCGCCCGCGCCCTAGTGGCGCATACCGGTCAGGTCAGCAAGACCGAGGTCGATGCCGTGCGGTTGGCTGGCCACTCGGATGGCGAGATCATCGAGATCATCACCCATGTCGCGATGAACATCTTCACCAACCTGCTGGGCAAGGCCACCCAGGTCGAGATTGATTTTCCGAAAATCGATCTGAACTCGGCGGCCTGACCCCAAACCGCAACAGGCCCAAGTGATGCAGGGCCATTTGACAGGAGCCATCCAATGGCAATTCTAACCCGCCGCGGCTTTGCCGCATCGCTTTTCGCCGCACCGCTTGTGGCGGCCATACCTGCTACACTTCAGGCACGGTCAACCGGCCCGCTCGCACGGCTGCCGGTAACCGCTCGCTACCAGATCGGGCGCTTTGAAGTGACCGTGATTTCTGATGGTTACATCGATTTCCCGTTCGAATGGTTCACCGGCGTCACACCCGATCAGGCACGGCAGGCCACAGCCGCCGTCCATGCTGCCGGCAACAACGGCGTGCGGAGTGGCTTTTCGACTTGGCTGATCAACGATGGTGACCGCTACGTCCTGGTCGACAGTGGGCCTGCGGGAACGGTCAGCACGACCTCGGGCTATTTGCCCGGCACTTTGGCTGCGCTTGGCGTCACACCCGAGCAGATTGATGCTGTCATCCTGACCCACGCCCATATCGACCATATCGGCGGCATGGTCGCAGGCAACCGCAACAACTTTCCGAATGCGGATGTCTATATCGACCGGCGTGACGTGAAGACATTCACCGATCCGTCGATCGAGGCGCAGGCACCGGAGATCACGAAATCAAGCTTTGCCGCGACCGCTGATCTCGTCCGGCTTTATCCGCGGCTGCAACAGATCGACGGAGACCGCCAGATTGCGCCGGGCCTCTCGGTCTTTGACCTCTCGGGCCATACGCCGGGGCAGATCGGTGTGCGGATCGAGGATGGCGGCGCAAGCTTGAACCTGGTTGCGGACATGCTGTTCCATCCGGCGGCGCATCCGGCCATTCCGGGCTTTGGCATCATCTTCGAGATGGACAAGGCGGCCGCTGACGCCACCCGCGCCCGCTTTTTCGCCGAGGCCGCCGAGGAAGGATCCCTGCTGGCTGCCACGCATATGCCGTTCCCCGGTGTCGGCCGGATCGTCAAGGACGCAGGCACGCTGGAATGGCAGCCAGCCGATTGGACCTACGGCGCTTGACTGCGGTGTCGGCGCGCTGACGCGCCGGTGCCCCGAACCCTGAGAGGAAAATGAAATGACCGAAACGATCCCGTCGCAAGCCCGTCCGCCCCTGCCGCCCTTTACGCGCGAAACCGCTGTCCAGAAGGTCAGAATGGCCGAGGATGCCTGGAATTCGCGCGATCCCGGCCGGGTATCTCTGGCCTATACCGAGGACAGCCGCTGGCGCAATCGCGCCGAGTTTCCGATGGGCCGGGCCGAAATCGTGTCCTTCCTGACCCGCAAATGGGAGCTGGAAGTTGAGTATCGACTGATCAAGGAACTGTGGGCCTTTACCGAGAACCGCATCGCCGTGCGCTTTGCCTATGAGTGGCGCGATGACGCGGGCACCTGGTTTCGTAGTCACGGCAATGAGAACTGGGAGTTCGATGCGCGTGGGCTGATGCAACAGCGCTTTGCCAGCATCAACGATCAACCGATCACCGAGGCTGACCGCAAGTTCTTCTGGCCGCAAGGCCCTCGGCCCGCAGATCACCCCGGCCTGTCCGACCTCGGGCTATAACAGGCGGCCGCACGCACGCAGGAGAACCCCATGTCGCACGGTTTCGCAGAAATCGCCTTTACGCCAGCCGTCCAGGCCGTTCAAGAAAAGCAGGGTAGCCGGACGGCTTATGCCCGGATGGAAGGCGGTGCGGAGCGCACGAACCACCACCTCGGGCGGGCTGAGGCCGCATTCATAGCTGCCCGCGACTCGTTCTACATGGGGTCGGTGGGCGAGACGGGCTGGCCCTACATCCAGCATCGCGGCGGGCCTGCAGGGTTCGTGCGCGTCCTAAATGACACCACCATCGGTTTTGCGGATTTTCGTGGCAACCGGCAGTACGTCACTGTCGGGAACCTGACGACCGACAACCGCGTGTCGTTGTTCTTCATGGATTACGCCAACAAGACGCGACTGAAGCTTTTCGGGCATGCGACGGTTGTCGATCCCGAACATGAAACCACCCTGTCCCGGTTGGAAATGCCGGACTACCGGGCTCGCATCGAACGGGGCCTCCTGATCACGGTCGCCGGGTTCGACTGGAACTGCCCGCAGCACATCACCGAGCGGTTCACCCGCGATGAGATTGGCGCTGCGACAGCGCCGCTGCATGTGCGCATTGCCGAACTCGAGGCAGAACTCGATGCGGCGCGGGGCGGCATCGGCCGTTGAAATCGGCCCGAACATCAACCAACCAAAGGAGAAAAACCATGCAGACCCCACATGATCACGGATCGGATTGCGGCTGTGCCTCTGGCGCACACGCAGGCAAAGGTATGAGCCGCAGAACCCTGCTCAGCGGAGGCGCTATAGGAGCCGCGGTAGCTGCCGTTATCGTCGGCGAGGCTGCTGACCTCATTTGGAACCGTGGACCCGCGCAAGCCACTCTTCAGGAAATGACTTCGCAAGCCGGGGATATTTTGCAGCGCCTCGGCCGACTTGTTGAACCCTTCAAAGAGGATTTAGAGAATGCCAAAACTTAAGGGAAGCTGCCTGTGTGGCGCGGTCTCGTTCGAGGTCGTCAACGCGTTCGACAAGATGTTCTTGTGTAGTTGCGATCAGTGTAGACAGATCACGGGATCGGCTTTCGCATCAAATCTGTTCATAGCCACTGATCAGTTTAATTGGCTGGCTGGCGGCGATGCGATTGTCACCTACCAAATGCCCGGGCGGGACATTTCCAAGTCGTTCTGCCGGGTTTGCGGTTCCGGCGTTCCCTGGGCAAGCGGCGACGGATCAAAAATGATCGTTCCGGCGGGGTCATTGCACGCAGAGCCCAAGGTGGCGGAAAAGTTCAGGACGTTCGTCTCTGAACAACCCTCGTGGTCTTCATGTCTTGATCAGATTGAGGCGCATCAGGGGTTTCCTCCCTAAAGCAGTGTCCTTCTGTGGTGCGTTCGGCCGGGAAACTGCCTGTGACAACACCACCTTGGCATGCGTAAATGGAAAGCCTTAGTCAGAAATACCGTGTTAGGAGAAGGCGTTGATAACCTGCTACGTACACTATGAACTGAACCCATCGAGAATTTCCGAATTCGAAGAATATGCACGGGCATGGGTGCCCTTGGTCCAGAAATTTGGCGGCACGCATCATGGGTACTATTTACCGCACGAAAGCCCGAACGACTTGGCCGTCTGCCTTTTTTCGTTCCCTTCATTGGCTGAGTATGAGGCCTATCGCATC
>Ga0307970_1001966_pt1 | contig 10434 bp, 10 predicted proteins | sample OrgLakmetagen712_FD_202093 | JGI IMG/M metagenome (GOLD analysis project Ga0307970, IMG submission 202093) | Saline water microbial communities from Organic Lake, Antarctica - #712 | ecosystem: Environmental > Aquatic > Non-marine Saline and Alkaline > Saline | place: Antarctica: Organic Lake... | reverse complement strand
TTTATTTTTATAAATAACTGAAATTAAAAACTAGCATAACGCAGTATTTGACTTAAAAACTCCGCATTTTAAAGTCTTTGATAAGAAGATGTTAAAGACAAGGCTTGTGAAGTTTTTAATTGTCAGGCGTTTATTTTTATAAATAACTGAAATTAAAAACTAGCATAACGCAGTATTTGACGACTTCTTATCAAAGACTAGGCATTCCATATTTCCCAAGCCTTAACCGCTTGCTGCTTCAACATAGATAAACCATTTAAAGTATCTGCTCCATTTTCTCTTGCAATTTTCAAAAACAAAGTTTCTGATGGATTGTAAATTAAATCTACCACAAAATGGTCTTCTCCAACTAATTCAATTGGGAAGTCTGGTTTTTCATTTACCTTTGGCGAAGTTCCTAATGGTGTACAGTTCACAATCATTGGAAAAGATTTAACCATTAAATCATTGGCTTGATCATATCCAAAAATCATTTGATCTTTTTTTAGTGATCTTGATAAATAGGCAACAGTAATTCCTAAATTTGCTAAAGTATAGCCTACAGCTTTTGAAGCTCCGCCTGTTCCTAAAATTAAAGCACGTTCATGAATATTACGAAGAAAAGGTTTAATGGATTGACCAAAACCGAATGCATCAGTATTGTGTCCAATTGATTTTCCATCTTTAAAATGAATACAATTTACAGCACCAATTTCTTTTGCTTCTGGACTTAATTCATCTAGGAAAGGAATGACTACTTCTTTATATGGAATAGTAACGCTTACACCAGAATATTCAGTAGACGCGGTATTGATCCATTCTTCTAAAGCTTTGTCATTAGGCAATTCAATATTCTCAAAACTGGCTTCAATTTGTTCACCTTCGAATTTCTCCATGAAATGACTTCTGGAAAAAGAATGACCGAGCGTTTTTCCTAATAATCCAAACTTCCTCGTGCTTTGTTGACTCATAACTAAGCTTTTTTAGATTTATTTCCGAATTTATCCATAAAGTAAACCAATAAATATCCGAAAAGTGCCAAAAGGACAACATAGAGAATTTGAGATTCTCCATCAAAATTACCAGGCATTACAATTGCTATCATCCAATCTTCTTTTCCATCAGAATGAATAACTATTGGTGCATCTCCTATTTCATTCTTCCATGGCCAAATTTTCAGAAGTGATCCAATAAGAAATCCTGAAAGAATTGCTAAAACAAGGTTTTTAAAGTTTTCAAATAGGTATTTTAAAAGTCTACTGAAAGATAGGATTCCAACTAAACACCCAAGGCAAAACAATCCTATAATTGTTAAATCTAAATTCTTTAATCCTTCAATTACAAGTGCATAAGAGCCCAAGAGAACAAGAATAAAAGAGCCGCTAATTCCGGGTAAAATCATTGCGCAAATAGCAATAGCGCCACTGAGAACAATATACCAAGATTCGCCTCCACTAGCAGTTACATGAACAGTGGAAATGTATGCAGCAACAGCGGTTCCTATAATCAATCCAATCACTGTTTTAAAATCCCATTTAGTGACTGTTTTCAATATTAACTGAGCACTTGCTACAATTAATCCAAAGAAAAATGCCCAAAGTAATACAGGATATTCAATCAATAAAAAGGTTACCACTCTTGCCAATGACAAAACACTTATGGCAATTCCTAAAAGTAACGCAACGAAAAAGTTTCCATTAACATGCTTCCAAAAAGAAGTGATTCCTTCGTTTTTTAGCTTTTTGATTGCAGCTAAATTAATATTACTGATACTTCCAATCAGTTCTTCGTAAATCCCTGTAATAAAAGCGATTGTTCCACCAGAAACTCCTGGAATAACATCGGCAGCTCCCATAGCTAAACCACGTAATGTAATTCCTGCTAATTGAGGAAGTGTTCTTGGTTCTTTTTCCATTATACCTCTATTGATTGATCGATTTCTGATGCGTAAGCCTCCACTCCACCAATTACAATTCCGATTTTAGAAAAGTTATGATTTGTGTTTAAAAAATTAGCAACTGCAGCAGCACGTTTTCCTGATCGGCAGATTACATAAGTTTGTTTTTCGCAGTCTAATTCTGAAGCGCGTTTTGGAATTTCATCCATAGGAATATGCATACAGGCAATATGTCCAATCTTAAATTCATAATTTTCGCGCACATCAAGTAAAATAAACTTCTTTTTTTGCTTTAAAGCTTCGGCAAGCTGTTGTACTGATATATCTTTCATCGGTTTCAATCAAAATAAATTCTTGGCAAATTTAGAAAAAATAAGAGAATTACGAATTACGAATGTGGGAATTACGAATTTTGTGCGTTTTACTTTGGGAATTGTATTTGGTTCTACCCTTATTTTAATGGGTAGTTGAATTGATAAACAAGGTTTGAATTATTTATTAAGACATTAGTTATACAAAAATATAGAGTAAACCGAGAGTTCTGGTTGATGCATTTTGATGCGCTGTAATGGAACGCGGATAACACGGATGCAAGCAACGCGGATATTCGCGGATTTTTTCACCTTTGGTGAATGCTGATTAAAGCGGATTTTGAAATGCCTTAATAGTGCAAGAAAAGATAGCTGAGATTTATTCTCCATTGAAAAAGTTATCCACTAAATTCGTGGTAGAACCTTGTATTTTATTGATTCTTATTTTAGATTTAGAAATTCAAGAGTTCAAGGATTCAATTACGAATTACGAATTAGAGAATTACGAATTCAGATGCTTTAACTTGGAAAATGTATTTTGATGATTCTTAATATAGATATAGAAATTCAAGAGTTCAAGGATTCAATTACGAATTAGAGAATTACGCATTTTGTGCGTTTTACTTTGGGAATTGACTTTTATCATTTCCGTTAATTCGTAATTCGTAATTGAACGATTCGTAATTGACTTTTATCATTTCCGTTAATTCGTAATTCGTAATTGAACGATTCGTAATTGATTTTTATCATTTCCGTTAATTCGTAATTCGTAATTGAACGATTCGTAATTGATTTTTATCATTTCCGTTAATTCGTAATTCGTAATTGAACGATTCGTAATTGATTTATTTTTTATCTTTATAAAAAATAAAATAATGAGTAAAGCAATAACAAAGGAAAGCAAAGAATTTTTAGAAAAATATTTAAACAATGCAGCGCCGACAGGCTTTGAATCTCCAGGTCAAAAAATGTGGTTAGATTACATCAAACCTTACATTGATGATTATATGGTGGACAATTATGGAACAGTTGTTGGCGTTATAAATCCAGAAGCAAAATACAAAGTTGTAATTGAAGCCCATGCCGATGAAATTGCTTGGTTTGTCCATTATATTACAGACGAAGGATTTATTTATGTGCGCAGGAATGGAGGTTCAGATCACATGATAGCTCCTTCAAAGCGAGTAAACATTCATACAGACAAAGGAACTGTTAAAGCTGTTTTCGGATGGCCTGCAATTCATACACGACATGACAAAGACCCAGCACCAAGTCTTAAAAACATCACTTTAGATTGTGGATGCAGTTCAAAAAAAGAAGTTGAGAAAATGGGCGTTCATGTAGGATGTGTGGTCACTTTCGAAGATGAATTCATGATTCTCAATAAAAACCGCTACGTTGGTAGAGCTTTAGACAACCGAGTTGGTGGATTTATGATTGCGCAAGTTGCAAGAATGTTGAAGGAAACAAAAACAAAACTTCCATTCGGGTTATACATTGTGAATTCTGTTCAAGAAGAAATTGGTTTACGCGGTGCTCAAATGATTGCACAAAAGATTAAACCAGATGTAGCAGTTATTACTGATGTTTGTCACGACACCAATACACCGATGATCGACAAGAAAGAACAAGGAGATTTAAAAGGTGGAAAAGGTCCAGTGTTAACGTATGGTCCAGCGGTACAAAATAACTTGCTGAAACTAATTCTTAATGCTGCCGAGGATGAGAAAATTCCTTTCCAACGTTTGGCTGCTTCTAGGGCTACAGGGACAGATACAGACGCGTTTGCCTATAGTAACGAAGGCGTTCCATCCGCATTAATATCATTGCCGATTCGATACATGCACACAACTGTAGAAATGACGCATGAAGAAGATGTTGAAAATACAATTAAGTTAATTTTTGCTTCGATTAAGAAAATTGAGGATAAACAAGATTTTAGATACTTCACTTAGTGAATGACTATAATTTTTAAAAGAACCTAAGTAAACCGAATAATCGGAATACTTAGGTTCTTTTTTAATTTGAAACATTCAATAAAATCCGACCAATCCTATCATCTGATAAACTCTTTCCAGATTTAGGAGTATAAAAATCAATGGTATTTATATACCCACCAATTGCCATTTCCCTTTCTAGATCTTTTTGACTTTGGTCACTTTTCAAATTAGAATATTCAACTAACTTCAATGTTCCCTCCTCTTTGCTTGGATAATCTTTTTTAGAAACATAAACCTTTTGAATAACAGTATCTCCAGGTTTAATAATCTGTATCGTGTCTTTTATTATTTTGTCAATGTAAACAGTATCTATTGAAGCCAATAAATTATTCTTGGTATCATTTTTCAATTCAGTATTGATCAGAATAGGAGTCGATAAAATAAATATTAAAAATAGTGCAGCCACAGCTGTCCAAAGCGGAACTTTAAAACGCGTGAAACGAATGAATACACCCGGTTTTTTCTCTTTTTGTTTCAAAAGCAATGCTTCAATGGCACTTACTCGAATACTATCGTTAACTTTTAAAACGCTTGCTTCTAACTTTAGTTCCCTTTTTACTTCGTAAATCAATTGGTATTTCTCCTTATATTCTTGTTCAGTAATATCATTGAGAACAAAGCGCTTCTCCTCTTTTGAAAGTTCATTAAATGACTTTTGTTCGATTAATTCTGTTAATCTATTATTCATAATCTTTGGTTTTTTGGTTCATCTGACTGCTATCAAATAACACTTTATAAACTTTTAATTTTTTCGCTAAAATTTGAGTCACATGATTTAATCTCGACTTTATCGTTCCCACAGGACAATCCATAATTTCAGCAATTTCCTTGATTTTCAAATCTTCAAAATAGCGGAGAATGAATGTTTCCTTAAACTTGTAACTCAATTTAACCACCTCGCTGTTTAACTTAATTCGAAACTCTTTTTGATCGTAATTATCTTCAATTGAATCTTGAAAAACAATCGAATTACTTGAATCATCAATATCAAACATCTGCTTGTTACTTCGGAAGTAGTTTTTACAATGATTGGCTGCTATGGTAAATATCCAAGTTTTAAATGATTTGCTCGTATCAAATTGGTCAGCAGCTTCAATGACTTTTATAAATATATCTTGTGTAAAGTCCTGAGCTTTTGCTTCATCATTTCTCAACATTTTAAACATGAAATACAAGATGCGATTACTGTACCGATCATACAAAATAGTAAACGCCGATTCGTCCCCCTTTTGGAGAGACGACATCAGGCTTTCATCTGAAATATGTTCAAAATTAGTCAAGACCTATTTCTTGTTTTATGTAATCAAAATAAGGAAATTCTTCACCTAAAATGATAATGAGTTCTTTTGTTTTATTAGCTTCAATCTCATTTCCAACAAGTTTATAATGCTGATAAAGTGAAACAAGTCCAGGCAAGTATGAATAATCCCATTGTTTATCCATTTCAGGATACGCACTTTGATAAAAATCATATTTCAAATGGTCAAGAATGAATTTATTCTCAAAATGATCAACGATTAAGGCAGTATTGCTGAATGATTCCTCTGCGTATTGATAAATAACTCCAACATTGTAAAGTTTGTCGAAAATTACGCTATCCTTTGCTGCAATTCCTTTATTGTAAAAATAAAGACCACGATCACCTCTGTGTTTGATTATATGTTTTATAATTTCAGTTCCCTCATTACTTTCAAATTCAGGAATTCCTATTTTTTTGAATATCCTATTTCTATATTCTGAAATAGACAATAGGTAGACATTTAAAACATTTACATCTTTTCTATAATCATTTGCATGTTGAATAATCCACAAAGGATATGTATCGTTATCACCACCTGTGAGTAAAATAGCATTTTTTTTCGTGTTCATTAATGCATTATAGGAAAGTGCCATTAACTTTGGAGTATGGTCTTCAGAAGATTTCCATAACAATGATAGTTCTTTTTGTTTTGTAAGATCAGGTCTAGTTACCTCATAAATATTCATTAAATCTGGATAAACACTAGCATCAAAAGGTTTTAATTCATGTGCTTTTAAGGAGTAACTTATGATTTCATCTTCCTCTGCTCTATCTTTTGCTTTCCAAACTTCGTGGTACCAAGCCAAAATTCGATAATAAGCAAAAGTTCCTTTAATGGATTTACTCATATTGGTAACGACCTCCAATTCTTTGTCATACCAATTCGATCTAATTTCATTATCATTAGCAGAAATTCTGGCCATTCTCGTTGCAGTGTATAAATTAATCCAAGCGTCACCATTTTTCTTATCTTTCTTAATCTCTTTTTCCCAAAATGAATATTGATTCGTGTACCATTGAAAATCGTGTACTTCTTTTACGATAGATTTTACTTCTTGCGGCTGCTCTTGTGCATTTACTATAAATACAGCAAAAAGCATTGTGATCAAAATTACTGTTCCTTTCATAATATCATGTTTTACCGTAATACACAATAACCTAAAAAAGGTTCGTTTTATTTTATAATGCTCCCATTTCCGCCTGCAACCTATAGTTTATTTGTTCTAAACCCATCGAATTCGATGGGCTTAAAACAGATGAAGCAAATGTAGAGCAATTGTTGGTTATGAATAATATGGAAAGTATAAATGCTTTAATGATTGAACAAGGTTTACCTCAAAAAGAATCGTTTTTACAAATAAAAAGCAAAAACCAATGACATTAGAAAATACTTTTGTACAATGATGTAAGTATTTCAAAATATTTAGATTATGCAACTTACGATTAACATAAAGGACAGTGACAAAGCAAAGGTCTTCTTAAATTTCATTAAGAGTTTGGACTACATTACAGTTCAAGAAAATGAAGAGGAAATCTACTATCCATCAATGAGTGATAGAGATATAATTGATAGAATTGATAGAGTTGCAGAAACCAATGAAGAAATAAAACAAGGAAAGACAACTTTACATGACGATTTTGTAAAAGAGTCAAAAAAATGGTAGTATGCATATTGAGTGGACTTATAGTGCTAAAGAAGATGTGAAGAATATTTTCTACTTCTATGATAAAAATTTCTCAACAATTCTTGCAACAAAAATAATACAAGACGTTTTCAACAAAGTCAAAACTCTGAATTCAGGAAATGAATTAGGTTAAAAAGAAGAGCTCTTAAAACACTTAAAACAAAACCATCGTTATCTGATTAGTAACTACAACAAAATCATTTATAGAGTAGAGCACGATAAAGCATATATTACTCATATTTTCGATACTCGCCAAAACCCCGTCAAACTAAAATAGTCTAAAACTCTACATATAATCAGTGTCTGCAAGAAAACTAATCATTTTTAAGTCTTTGATAAGAAAACTTCAAAGACAAGGCTTGTGAAGTTTTAAATTGTCAAGAGTCCCGACTGTCAAAGACGGGATGACTGCAATTAAGCACAAGCTTAACGCAGTATTTGACTTTTTCTTGCAAAAACTAATTATAAAACAATCATTCCTAACAAATGAGGACTTAAAGGTATTAAAAAATTGATTTACAAATACATAAATTTTTATTTTGTAATTTTAATTCAACTTTTTCAAACCATTTAAAATAAAATATATCTTCTTTTTTACCACCATACTCTTCCTTTCATAATATCATGTTTTACCGTAATACACAATAACCTAAAAAAGGTTCGTTTTATTTTATAATGGCCACCATTTCCGCCTGCAACCTATAGTTTATTTGTTCTTTTTGGCAGTCAATGCAATTTGTGTGAGCTTCACAAGGTCGCTACACAAATTAGCTTGACTGCAACAAAAACAACTGCATAAAGCTGCCGGTCTCTGTCGGGTGGAGATTGGAAGCTTCGGTTTCAAGTTTAATGTAAATAATAACTTCGCTGTGCAGCAGTTGCACTGCTGCGCAGCGAAGAAAGAAACAAAGCGATAAACTGACAAGAGCATTGATACAAAGCTAAGAACAGAAGCAAAACTCATATTCCTTAATATTCACAAAACTCTTCCTTCAAAAATCACTATTTTTGCAGCATGCTATACGCAATAACAGATTTAGAAACAACTGGTGGAAGTATCAGTAAATCCAAAATAACTGAATTTTCAATTTTCTTGACGGACGGAGAAAAAATTATTGATGAATTTACATCTCTTGTTGATCCAGAGCGGCCTATCCCCTATTTTATTTCTCAATTAACGGGAATAAACGATGAAATGGTGGAGGATGCTCCAAAATTTTATGAATTAGCAAAGCAGGTTCTTGAATTTATTGGCGATGCTGTTTTTGTAGCACACAATGTAGGTTTTGACTACAATGTTTTGCGCAGCGAATACAAATCTTTAGGTTTTGAATTTCGAATGGAATATTTGTGTACAGTGAAGTCTTCTCGTCAAATAATTCCAGGTCACGCCTCCTATAGTTTAGGGAAATTAACAAATGAACTAGGCATTTCTCTTGTCGGCAGACACCGTGCACGGGGAGATGCCTTGGCTACTGTAGAATTGTTTCACTTATTGTATGAAAAAGACCAAGAAAAACTTAGTGGCTATATTCAGTCCGACCTTATTCCACAGCATTTACACCCTGGATTAGATTTTGATGCCATAGCAGAAATTCCAAAGCTAACAGGGATATATAAATTTTATGATCAAGAAAATCGATTGATTTATATTGGAAAAAGTAACAATATAAGAAGTCGTGTTCAGCAGCACCTCAAAAACATCAAGACAAAAAAAGCCATCAACATGTCAAAAGAAATTGTGCGTGTTGAATATGAAGTCACAGGTTCTGAGGCCATTGCTCTAATTCATGAATCTAACTTAATCAAAAAATACAAACCCCATTTCAATAGACAGTTACGCAAAGACAAATATCCGTATGGACTTTTCGCTTTTGAAGACGGTAAAGGCTATGTCAATTTGCACTTGGATCTAGTCAAAAAAAGGAATGATGCTCCAATCACTACTTTTTCAAATAAAAAAGAAGGTGTAAGTTTTTTAGAGCGCGCTGTTGAAGATTATCAATTGTGTAAAAAATTATCAGGATTATATCCTACAGCCTCTGCGTGCTTTCAATACCACACCAAAGAATGTTTTGGCGCTTGCATAGGTGAGGAAGATTCAAAAGATTACAATCAACGCGTTAAAAGACTCGTAGACCGTCTCAATTTCGAGCTCGATAACTTCTTTATTATTGACCAAGGAAGAGATTTAAACGAACTCGCACTACTTATGGTAGAAAGAGGAACATTTATTGGATATGGCTATCTCCCAAAACAACTCAATGACCGCTCAATTGAAACTTGGAAAGATGCTATTGATCGTTTTCAAGAAGATAGAGATATTCGAATGATTATTAATCGCATGGTAAGAGTTGGGAAAGGTATTGAGATACGCAGGTTTTAAATTGATAATTGAGGTTCTAACTTGATTTTAATGGAAGGCTTACAATAAGAATTATATTTTTAATAGAAATTATTACAATTCACTATTGTCCGATTAAAGTAAACATCATCAGTAAAGAATGAAATTTACATTTAAACTTAACTCTTTTTTATTCAGTTTTTAACTGATTTTTTTTTTAATTCATGAGCTTGCTGATCGCGGTTATTACTCACCTTTGTAAATTATCAATCGTGTTTCCCGATTTCTCGGGACAGGCTATGAGCTCACTTTGTTCGGTTGGCATTGGACTTTGCAGACATAGTATTCTATTTCAATAAGTTCGTAACGCAGAAGATGTATGAAAGTAAATCAAAAAATACTCAATTTTAAAGAAGTTTTCTTCTTTAAAATATTGATGTAAATTATTGTTTTATAATGTGTTATAATATTTTCGAGTGTTTTGATGAATAATACAGGCTAAAACCACTGCTTAGTCGAACTGCTGATTACTATTAGTAAATCGCCCCAAGACAGAACGACACAAAATTTCATTACTAAGACCAAATCCACCCTAAAAGTTCTCGACAAGCTTTGAACGGCTAATCATAAAAAGCTATTATATAAAAATAAATGTTTATCCGCCTCTTTCCCCTAAATAGATTAATGGACTATTCTCACATATAACTCTATACCTTAAATTAATTGCTCTTTAGGGCACCTCTAAAAACCCTACTTTGGTTGCTAACTTGTTCTTTCTTCCAACTACTTCGTTGCCGAAATACTCATTTAGCCCAGCTAAATTCCGTTTTCAGCGCCTTGTATCTGAAAAAAATAACTACCTTATCATTCCAAACAGAGTTATTAGAGATGCTCTTTAGAAATTCATAAAATAAAAAG
>Ga0307970_1001961_pt1 | contig 10443 bp, 10 predicted proteins | sample OrgLakmetagen712_FD_202093 | JGI IMG/M metagenome (GOLD analysis project Ga0307970, IMG submission 202093) | Saline water microbial communities from Organic Lake, Antarctica - #712 | ecosystem: Environmental > Aquatic > Non-marine Saline and Alkaline > Saline | place: Antarctica: Organic Lake... | reverse complement strand
TTCAGGCAGAGACCGGAATTGAGGTGGGGTGGAGCGTTCCGGTTGAGTTTTGGCCGGAACTGAGTTTCGCCGCATCAGGCTCGAATGGCCGTGATGATGCAGGAAGCGGAAGATAGCCGCGTCGCCTCAAAATGACTAAACCGAGCTAAATCGGCCTAGGCGTACTACCTCACGCACAGCTTGGAACCCAGCTGAATAGGTAGGCACTGGCATATAACTACTGACCTGCGAAGTTGCGAGGTGAATCTGAGTAGTGAAAATTGCTTAACTGCTGCAATCTTAGGGATTGCCCCTATGAACAAGGCTGCTCATAGTGTCGCTGCAGTGTATAGACCAAAGATTGTGGAAATTCCCTAATGTCAGATACGTTCACATCTGAGCTAGCGCTCAAAACCCTTATTCGACTAAAGGGAAGGGCAGAGCGATTAGATCCGGATCAAGTGGTTGAATCATTTTCTTCTGTTGGACCTTTGGAGGATCTCCTGTCAACAGAAGATCATCAGGTAATTTTTGGACGACGCGGCACAGGAAAAACACATGCGTTGCGTTTCCTTCACTCTAGTCAGCTAGATTTTGGGGACTGTGCGTTGTTTGTTGATATGAGAAACCTTGGGTCTGACGGATCGATGTACGCGGATCATTCCCTCCCAATCACGGACCGTGCCACCCGCCTTCTCTTGGACACACTGTCGTTCATTCAAGATGGGATATTAGACTACGTATTGTCCAATTCCAATGCTAACTTGGCTCAGATCGAGCAGTGTCTTGATAACTTTAACGACGCATGTGCGCAGGTTCGGGTGGTTGGAGAAACAACAAATACCTACGAGGATACGTCAGAAAAAGAAAACTCAAGACAATTCAGTTTTTTTGCAAGATCTAGCGGACTAAATGCCGAGGGAGGGGCGGCGGCGGATAATTCAAAGAAAGAAAAACTGACCGAAACCGCCAAGCACCAAATTTCAGGAAGCGAAACTGTCGCCGTAAGGTTTCCAAACCTCAGCAGCTCGCTTCGAGATCTATGCAATGCACTCCCAGCAAGGCGTCTTTGGATAATCTTAGACGAGTGGAGCTCGATTCCCCAAGAAGTTCAGCCTTTTCTTGCGGACATGTTTCGCAGGGCTTTTTTTACCATACCAAGCGTCACAGTAAAGATTGGAGCAATTGAGCACAGAACGAAGTTCTTGCTGGAGGTGGATTCTCGCCATGCTATCGGATTAGAGCCAACTGCTGACGTAAGGAGCAATATTAGGCTCGATGAGTTCCTTCTTTTTGATAACGACAAAGGCAGAAGTATTGCCTTCTTTAAAGAGTTCCTCTTCAAGCACGTAGTGAGTTTCTGTCGTGAAAAAAAATGGCCAGAGCCACAGGATTCCGATCAATTGTATCGTTTGGCTTTCAATCAAAAAACTTCATTTGAGGAGTTTGTAAAGTCATCGGAGGGTGTGCCGCGAGACGCTCTGCACATCGCTTCGATGTGCGCGCAAAAGGCTCAGGGGAAACGGATAGATATTCCAAATGTAAGGTCCGCAGGGCATAAATATTATCAGGATGATAAAAGCTCGCAGGTGGACTCGAATCCAGCCTTGCGGGGTCTGCTGCAGTTCATTGTCGACAAGTCAATTAGACAGAAGAGAACCAACGCATTCTTGCTAGAGGTTGGGAGGAAAGATAGGAATGTCGATCTTCTTTTCGATCGCAGATTAATCCATCTTCGGCAAAAGAATGTTTCCTCGAGAGATAGGCCGGGCGTGCGATATTATCACTACAAGATTGACTATGGTTGCTACGTAGACCTTATTGCCACAAACTTGATGCCTACCGAAACGAGCTTCGATCATGTGAATCAGTTCGAAGATATCGTCGCGGCGGTAGAAGTGCCTGGAGAGGATGATGGGCGCTCGTATCGGAGGGCTATTCTTGAAATCGATGAGTTTTACAACGCTCACCCAGAGCATCTGGAACCATCGAGTGTCTAGACTGCCGTTGGTTAAGATCGGGTATGTGCGGCCCGCCGCGGCTGGCATGAGCGTCAGCAAGGGTTGGGAGGCACGCCGCGCTGCACCAGTCTGTCCGCTAACGACTGGATGCCGTCACCTGATTTTTTTCAGGAATGGGAGGCCGTCGAACGGCTTGAGAGGCGAGAATGTGTAGGAATCGGACGACTCAAACTTGCAAACCGTGGTGGCCCTTCGTGACGCGCTCGTCCCATTGCGGCCGGACGAAAACTGCCTTTACTTTAGCGCAGCATTCACCAAAGCAGACATGAGCGGATCGTACGCAAGCGTTATTCGGCAGCAGCTTGAGCAGATTCAACGAAGCGCCGAATGATGGAGTGGTCCCGCAGCTGGCGCATGCGTTGATCGAAGACGATTCGGTTGGGTGAGCCTGCCGACAGATGCTCATCCAGCGCTTTCTGAAATCCGACCATGCTCACCTGCATCGGCAAGACAATCGACTTGCGTGGAAGATCGTACCTGTCGAGAAGTGGTAGAATTGTCAGGAAACACATGCTGAGGGTAGCTAAGGCGCTGATCTGGTCGTCGCCAAGATCTGATTTCAAGACAGTTGACGAACTCCAGTGCTCACAGTGCGCCTTAAAGGTCCGCCCGAGGATCTTGATCCAGCCGCCGTGGCTGTCGTTCGAGAGCGCCGGGAGCGAGTGGGCAACAGAGGTCTCGTTAGTTGCTGCCAAGGCCATCGTCATTAGCACCAGCATCTCAAAAAGTGCTGCATGGTCGGAGGGGAGTTCTGGCTCCGCGCGATTTGCCATCAACTCACGAAGCTGGATCTCTATGGTCTCGATGAAGCGGATGATCCCATCCAACGCCTGACGCTTTGCAATGGACTGCTGCACCGCGCGGACGATATCATAGTCAGAGTCCGCGATCGGCTCGGCCGGGTAGGCATCGTCTCCCGAGGCAGCAAGCTGCGAGGCAGTGGTCTCCATCTTCTCCTCGTCAGATGTCACATCGGCAGACAGTTCCTCGAGCTCTTCCTCGATGGTCTTGTTGCGCTTCAGAAGTCGTCCCATGATGTGGTCCAACGTTGTTCGCACGCTCTGGATCTGTGCCGCCTGATTTGCCGTGTTGCCCTGCTCGTCGGTTTCGTCGACGTCGAGGAAGCTTCTGGCATCCCCTAAATCGGCATCGAGGTCCTCCTTGCTCTTCTGGTGCCGCGCGGTCCCCCGATTCTTGCGACGCTCTTGGCTCTTGCTCATGGACTCTGAGGTGAACGAAGACAGCATGCGAATCTTGTCGAAGAGATCATCAAGTTCCTCGGATGCTTCGAGATCTGCGAGAATTCGTGCCAGCCCTCGAGACTGTGGCGGACGCGCGTTGTGAGAAATCTCGTCCAAGAATATGATCGGCATAGGTGCGCATTCGGATCCATCCTCGCACAGTACAACCGCCGATCTGAAGTCCTTCAGCACAGGCTTCCAGTCGTCAGGGATTTCGACCCAGGCGCTCCGCATCTCAACTGCGTCTGCGCGATGGAGTTCGGTCCCGCGCGCGTCTCGGAAAGAAACGGCTCGTGCTAGGAAGCCAGGCGCAGGCGGCCGCCAGCGCATGACGCCATTTCTGAAATCTACGCTCCCGCCGTCAGGAGGCAACTTCGCAGATGCCTTCGAGGATGCTCTGCTCCTCTGTCGCTGATTGAATGCAACTTCAGGGAAATCGAGGTCAAGGACTTCATGCAGTGGCAACTGCATAGCGGCGATGGCGGTTCCAGGTGCAAACGTGCGCATCAAACCTGCCTCGGCATTGCCACGCCTTCCGGCAGTTCCGAAGAGGCCGGGTATTGAGGCATTCGCTGATCCGGTCAGCACATAGTCTGCATGGGCACCCTCCGCGATGATGATCTTAGCGTGCAACCGGCGCTTCTTTGAGACGCCGAGCGGTACGGGAGAATTAATAGTCAACCAACTAATCTCACGTGCCCGGTCTGCCGAGAAGTCCTGCTCTGAGAGATCCGGGACAAGCCGAACGGCACGCGCACTTAGACGCTCACGTAGCCTGACGACCGCAGATAAGTCCTCATCTTGGAAAGGTGAAACCACGATGAGCCGAGTGATCTCATCACCTCCAATGAAGGCGGCCATCTGCTCGCCGATCTCGGTATCGCCTTCAGTGACAAACTGCAGGCGGAAACCATCCGGCGCTTCCACGCTGCTGTTGGCTTCAGTGCGCCGCAGCCAGAAGGCGTTATGCTGCGCGCGGTAGAGAACGCCCTGCATCGCATCATCGTTTCGTGCCGTATGTCTAGAAAAATAGTTGAATGCCGACTTAAAAATACCGGAGGTGAAACGATTGGTTTCGTCATAACGTAGTAGGGTGCAGGCCTCGAGATTGCCACTAACCCCAGCTGCAGTCAGGTTTGAGGAGCCAATCATCAGCCGCCCTTCATCTCGCCCGAACTGGAGCACTAGCTTGGGATGGAACACTCCGCCAAGCACCGTACGCTTTGCGAGATGGTAGTTGCGGCCTGCCAGCGACGGGACATCCAAGTCGATGACAGACTGATTGAACATTGTCGTATCGGTCAGGATCCCGATGTTGCGCGAACCATGATGCGATAGGCTCAGAAGCACCATGTTCTGAAACAGGATCGGGTCGAAAGAAAACGTGGTCATCAAGGTTGTATGGAAGCCGCGCTCGCGCAGATAGGTCCGGTATCTCATTGGTTCGCTATCAACTCTTGTCGGCCAAGCTCTGTGATGCCGGCGTCTGAAATCAGACCGACCTCCTGCAAGAAGGTTAGCAGCGTTTTCGTGCGCGGGCTTGCCGGACCAACCTGTCCGCGGTTTTGCGGCGACAAGGCCCCGTCCTCGTACTCGAACTGGAACGTAAAATTGCCTTGGCCCCGCAGCTTGCGGCTGGCTACGTCCAGGTGCCGGCGGAGCACGAACTTTAGGATGAAGTCCTCCAGCGCCATGCGCGCCGGCAGGGTCCTAATTTCGTCAATGCGTTCCATCAGAGGTGCCGGCGTCAAGAACGCGCCACGCTGAGGGATGTTCGCAGCCATTCCCGGGAGGTTGTCGCTATAGTGGAACCAGAGATGAGCAATCAGCGCTAGGGGTGCTTCGATGTCGTCCTCAAGGGACCTGATGGCCTTCTCTTGAAGGCTGCGGCCGTCTTGGTCGGTATCAGCAAGAACAATGAAATAGTCCTCCAACGACTGGTCATCGGGAAGATCTGCCACGAGGTTCTCCGCGAGTTGAGCGACTGCCAAGGGTTCCTTCGCTTCGGACAGCCGGTAGGTTGCATGGCTCAGAAGACATTCCATCGCGACACGAATGGAGTCGGCGATTTGAAAATGGCGCCAGCTCTTCTCTTCCTCATAGGTTGTCGAGGCCGGGTCTGGGTCTGTCTCAAGCCACAGAAAGCGCAAGTCGTAGTCCGAGATCAGTTCGCGTTCTTCAAGAGACTTTAGGATCAAAAGACACGTATTCCTGCGAGAGCCGGAGCCCTCCCGGCCAGTCAGGCAGCGGCGGATGATGTTCAGCTCTTCATTGTTCGCCTGAGAGGCATCGTAGGCGCACCGGAAGGACGACAGGTCTGCCAGGTCGTTAGGGGCGACCTCGCCGACCTCTGCCACCCGGAGAAAACGGTCTGCGGAGTCGATCCCGACTTCATTCAGGAAGGCGTTTGCAAGGTCCGCGCCAAGCTGTGTCGGTACGCTTAGCGCATGGTTGCGGCCCTTCTTGAGAAGGCCCATTTCCACCATCTGGCTGCGATAGGCCGCAAAATAAACCGGGTTGATCAGGTAGTCAGGCGCAAGCTTGTCCAGATTGATCGTCGCGTCGTCACGCACTGCGTTCCGAACCTTGCGACCACCTCCCAAACCAGTGATCCAGCCCTCTTCTTCGGCCAGAGCGATGCTGATCGCGGCGAAGATGACCTCGCCATCTCGGATGTGCCGGTTAAAATGGCTGTCCTTGCTATTGTTTGTCCGCTTCGGGAACTGTGTCACCCACCAGCAATAGAAAGGGTAGTATCTCAGCCGTGTGGTTACTGATGAAAGCCCCTGCAGAAGGCTGGTGTAGAGGCCTTCGATCGGCGCCAGCATTCCAAGGGGATCCAGACCACCGGACGCTCCAGGTTGCGTCCAGTTCGTAGTGCCGTCGTAACGTATGTCCAAAGCGTAAACCCATTTGACCACTGGTCAGAGTGTGCAGCGTTTGATACCTCGCCGGCAAGTCCTCTGGACAAAAACGAAAATTAGTGCGGCATTGCCGTTACTGCTCTGGAATGTATGAGTGAAAGTCTTCTCCGTTTCCAGCGGCTATGTTGCGCGAATCCCGAAATGGCCACCCCCCCCCTTTTTTCTCACCCTGAAAGAAGGGGCGAACTGGGCTAACGAGACGAACGGGAACGGCGGCTTTGGCGACCAATTAGAGGCAGCGCGTTGCAGGCGCATCGGGCTGCCTCCCGCCCTATTTGTCGATGCCCAGGTACATACTGTGACTAGAACCACCGGCAGCAAAGGGGCTGACTGCAGTCTCTCGCCCCGCGCGGCGATTATTTGTGGAACAGATCAGTGCGTTTCACCTCAACGCCACCTCAACCCACGTATGCATTTTTGCCCCGTTCCAACCCGCTGAAATCCTTTGGAATCCGTCCATAGCAACTGAGTGTTGCCCATTATGGTTTTTGATTTCAAAGGCTTGTTATCTAAGCTATTGAATTGAAAAGATAAGTGAAAACCCCGGTGCTTAGGCTCATAACCTGAAGGTCGTAGGTTCAAATCCTACTCCCGCAACCAAAAAACAACGCCAAATCAAACGCTTAAAGCCCGACCTAATCAGTCGGGCTTTTGCTTGCGCGGTTCTTGTCAACGCCTTGTCAACGTTTGGCGAGTCCCCCCTCAAACAGGGGCCTTTTTTGCGTCTGGCCTGCCCCAAAACCTTGTGGCAGCATCCAGCCATGATCGAGTTTCGTATTTTCCACGATGACCATCCTGATCTAAAGCACTCGCCGCTCCTGCGCGCAGCGCTTTTGACGTTGCAGTATGCGCAGAAACACGGGGGCATCGGTTTGACCAAGACGAAGGCGTTCAAGCGCGTCTTCGTGCATTGGGCGGTTGAGCACTTCGACTGGCCGGGCAGCAGCGCGGAGGAGATGTTCCGCTATAGCAAGGTCATCAATGAATACGAGTTCCCGCCGCTCGAGCTCCTGCATTACCTCTTAATCACCTTGCGCTTGGGGCGGCACTTCAAAGGTGAATTCCGGCTGATCAAGCGCGGTACGGAACTGGCACAGACACCGGGGAAGCTGTTCGCTGAACTGGTCCCCTTCTTCATTCTCCAGATCGACCACGCATCCTATGCGCGCTTTGAGGATCGTCCATTCGGCAAGTGGGATGTCTGGATGAACGTGATCAACGTCGAAGCCAACCTCGGCACAACCGAACGCGCACTGTTCGCGGCGTTCTATGGCCAAGAGCATGACTGGGACAATGCGGGATGGCGCGAAATGGCCGCCTTCTCATCTTGCGTCTTGCACCCGCTTGAATGGGCAGGGCTGCTTGTCCAGATCCGCGAAGAGCGCGACGGCAAACATGTGCATAACGTCTTCAAGACGCCCCTGTGGCGCAGCGCCCTGAAACTGGACACCGATGACATGTTGCGGCCCGTATCAGTGCAGTGAAAACAGCACGAGACTCGTATAGCTGACGTTCATGCGTCGCGCAGCTAACGGCAGGAACGAGCCCATCGAAACAAATGCCGCGCCGCGTTTCAACGGCCGCAACACTTTCTGCTGAGGACGTTCGACCGGCTGCCTCCGACTCTGGGGAATTACTGAAATTGCGTCGGAGGTGAGACCCGCGCAGCATCACGCAGCGAGTGATAGCGATGCGTTGATGGGCGGTCGCCCTTGGATCCTGATCCGGACGAATGTTGCGAGGAGCGCCACGGCACCCGTCAGAACGGCACCGACATCGGCGGAGAACGCGATCCACGCGGCTCCGGCGAAATCATGCAGAGTCCAGAACGCAGCTCCGGCCAGCAGCAGGATGCGCAAGTGTAGATCGTTCTGCTGCATGCGCGCCAGAGCGACGAGAATCATTGCGATCAGGCTGAGCGCAGAGACGGGCCCCTGCCAGAACCAAAGGCCAAGCAACGTGCCCAGGGCGATCAATGCATATCCCAGCCATCCCATCGCGGCATTTCGTGAAGAGAGAAGCGCGGCACCGGTCTGGACCGCCCCGAGAATGTTGGCCACGGCGGCAACGGTGATACCTAGGAAGGCGTAATGCGCCGCGAAGCTGAGCCCGGCCGCGAGTTGAAACAGCAGAATCGTATGCCGGTTGCGGAATACGGGTGCAACCGTCAGGCAGACCGCCGCCGCGATGCCCGACATCAGGGTCGGCGCGTCCTGAGGCAGAAGGCCGTTCAGCCAGATGGAGTCAGCAAAGCCGGTGATACTCATGGTCGTCGTCTTTTCTCAATGTGATGGTGGCAGGGGAGCGGCCGTGGCCGCCGCCCTCTAGAACGGCAGGCGGCGGGCCGCGCTTCGGACGTCGCCACGGGTCAGCCCGATGTCGTCGAGCATGTAATCCGGGAGCTCCTGCAAGTACCGGTAGTCGCGGCGGTTGCGAAGATGCTGGCGGACCGATTGTGCGATGCGCTGAATCATACCGACGGTCCGGGCCTTCACGCGACCGCTCGCATCAGTACTGCTCTCGGGAGTATCGTAGGGGTAATAGGTCATGTTCTTGTTTCCTTTTGTGTTTAGCGTTGATGAAAGTCTCAGGGCTCTCGGCCCAGTTCGTTGGTCGACGGGCCCCATCCGCACACGCAAATCCGACGTGCGGTGTGGAACCTGAGGAAGTGGTGTTCGCGTCCAGCGCGATGCTGCGGTCAGACCCGGGTCAGATGTCGACCCACCGCGGGACAATCGGTCTGAAGCAGGTCCGCCCCGTCCCCTTCCGGCGCAAGGCGTCTGGAAAGAGTGAAAAACTGTGCGTTTTCGTGGTGGAGCATCTGCAGGATAAGATCGACCGTCAGCCCCGCATCGGCCTTCTCCAACGTATGTGCCGACAACGGGCGAACACCGACCACGCCCTGTGCCATGTCGGCCACGCGCTCGCCGTTTGCTGGCGAGAGCGTCTTGATGGCGTCTTCGACGGTCGGTTCGAACCTCAGCAGGTGGTTATACCCGCGACCCCTCAGAAACCACTTTATCGCGGCGGTCGCACCGCAGATCCGTATCGCGTGCCCGGCGGATTGCTGAAGCTTGGAGGCAACGACGAGGCCGCGCATCCCTGCACTGGTCAGGTGGACGATCGCGGTCAGGTCGATGACGAGATCCGCGTGGGCATCCCCGACCGCCTCGACGAGTGCATCGTAGAATGATCCGGCGGAATAGAGATCGATCCGGCCAGAGACTGCGACGATCCGAATATCGCGGTGCGTGGTGACTAAAATTTGCATTGAAAAAGTACCTGCCTTTTGAGAGCTGGAAAGCGGGAGGCAAAGCCCACCGCCGTTGGCTCAGATTTCATTGGAATTCACAGATGCAGACCTGCATCTGTGTGATCTGGCGGATATCGCCGAACCCGGTCATGCCAGGTGACGTTCCCAGCTCGATGAGGGCCGTTGCCGAAGACCGGGTGCAGTCGGGGGTGGTCGCGACGGATGTAGAAGCGGTCGGGGTCCTCGTAGAGCGCCGGGTTGCGCATTGCGGACATCGTGCTGGCAAGCAAGGTCGCGGGATCGACGATCAGCGAGGCTCGAGCGGCAACATGTCTGGTCTGGTTCATCGTTCTGCTCCATGATTGCGTTATGCAGCGCCCTTGGGTTGCTGCTGTTGACACTGAATTGAGCCCTGACCGTTGTTGCCATCGTTGTGCAGCCCGTGGTTACGGCGCGCCGCGACCGTTGTTTTTGATATTTTTCGGAGCCACGCATGCAAAAAGATCTTCAGATCTCGCTATTGGGCGAACTGCGCGTCACGTTGGATGGAAGCGAAGTCGCACTGCCTGCGTCGAAAAAGGCCCGAGCCTTGCTGGCCTTTCTTGTGGCCACCGATCGCCCGCACCGACGCGAGCGCCTCTGCGAGCTGTTCTGGGATCTGCCCGACGATCCGAAAGCGGCCTTGCGGTGGGCGCTGAGCAAGCTGCGCAGTGCGGGCGGAGCGGCGGAAGACTCGCGCATCGTCGCGGATCGGGAGCGCGTCCATTTTGACACCGAGGGAGTGGAAGTGGACATTAAGACAATCTACGCGCGGCTGCGCGACGTCGACGACACGCCGAGCATCGCTCAGCTGGCAGCGATGGCGGAGCGGCTCGACCGGGTCTTTCTCGATGGTCTAGACTGCGTATTCCACGACATGTGGCCACCTGTTCCACGCGCATGTGGCCAGTCATTCCATGACATGTGGCCACACCCGTGAGGTGATCTGCGAGGCAGTTTCTTCATGACGTGATTTTCACGTCTGG
>Ga0307970_1001938_pt1 | contig 10515 bp, 9 predicted proteins | sample OrgLakmetagen712_FD_202093 | JGI IMG/M metagenome (GOLD analysis project Ga0307970, IMG submission 202093) | Saline water microbial communities from Organic Lake, Antarctica - #712 | ecosystem: Environmental > Aquatic > Non-marine Saline and Alkaline > Saline | place: Antarctica: Organic Lake... | reverse complement strand
TATCAGATCAAACAGGATCGGCAGAAACTCCGCATCCTCGATCCGGTAGGCATGATCAACGGCAAGCCCTTCAAGCTGGCCGGTGATGCGGCCCACCCCGATGCCTTCAGTGATCGAGCCGGCGCCGGCTTCCAGAACCCCGGCGGTGAACCAGCGATAGAGCGCGCCGCCGGACGGGTCGGCCAGGCCGATCTTCACGTCGGGATTGGCCGCGCGCAGCGCCCGAGAGATACCGGCCAGCGACCCGCCGGTCCCGGCCGCGCAGATGAAGCCGTCGATCCGGCCCTTAGTCTGGGTCAGGATTTCTGCCCCAGTGGTGGCGGCGTGAACCGCCTTGTTGGCCGGATTATCGAACTGGTTCGCCCACACCGCGCCGGGGATGGACTGGCTCAGCCGGCGCGAGACATGGACGAAATGATGCTCGCTGGAATAGGGGGCGGGGTCCACCTCCATCACGCGCGCGCCAGCGGCGTTCAACGCCTCGCGCTTGGCCGGACTCTGGCCGCGCGGCATCACGATGAGGGTCTTGAACCCCAGCGCCCCGGCCACCAGAGCCAGCCCGACGCCGGTGTTTCCCGCCGTACCCTCCACGATGGTCCCGCCGGGCTTCAGCGAGCCGTCGGCGATCGCCGCGCGCACCAGCCCCAGCGCCGTGCGGTCCTTTACTGAGCCGCCCGGATTGAGGAACTCCGCCTTGCCCAGAATCTCGCAGCCGGTGGCGCGCGAGGCGGCCTCCAGTCTGATCAGGGGCGTGTTCCCGATGAGGTCGATGACGGACATCAGGCCGGTTTATCAGATCAGCCGGATTGATCCAGCGCGCCTTGCGCGGGCCTCGAGGGCGGGATCAAAAATCCCGCATTCCTCACGGTCCTCGCCGGCCCAACGGCCGTCGCGTGAACCCGGCGCCGAGGCCGGCGACGTGCACGGCCAGCAGCCGATGGAGGCGTAGCCAGCGTCGTTGAGCGGATGGCTGGGCAGATCCAGCGCCTTGAAGCGGTCCGTGACTTCGTCCGGGGACAGGAAGGCCAGCGGATTGATCTTCACCCGCTCGCCGTCGAACTCCACGGCTTTGAGCGCGCCACGCGCGCCGCCGTGATAGCGCTTGCGGCCGGTGATCACCGCGTCGAAATCCTCCAGGCCGCGCGCCAGCGGGCGCACCTTGCGAAGCTCGCAGCAGGCGGGGCCGTCGCGCTCATAGAGCTTGCCGTCGGCGTCTTCTTGCGCGGATTCCTCGGCGTCGGGCTCAAGCACCCGAACGTCTTTGAGGCCCAGCGCGGCGACCAGCTGATCCTTGTAGGTCAGGGTCTGGGCGAAATGGCGCTGGGTCTCCAGGAACAGGACCGGCGTTTCAGGATCGGCGCCGGCGAGAAGGTGCAGGCCCAGAGCCGCCTCAGCGCCGAAGCTGGAGAGGAGCGCGATGCGCCCGGCATAGACCTCCAGAGCGCGCGCCAGAATGATTTCCGGATCCGCGCCTTCCAGCTCCTGCGCCAGCGCCTCGGCGCGGGCTTTGCGCGCCGCCAGGGCGCGCCGGTGCAGGGCGGTGTGGCGGCCCTGCGGCGCGCCGGGATCGGGCTGATAGATATGGGCGACACGCTCGCGCGCCCGGCGTGCGGGTCCGCTCGCATCATCGGCCTGCACTGTGTCGAATCCCGAGCGCAGCAGCGCGTCTTTCTGATCCGGCAGCAGATGTCCGACGGCGCGAAGCCCGCCCTCATATCCGTTCTGGCGCAGCAGCGCGGCGAGCGAGAAGCCGCGCCCGTCCTTGAAGGTGGCGAACCGCACATCGATCTGGTCGGCCCAGGCCGCCGCGGCGAAGGCTTCGGCGGGCTCGATATCGCCGGGCAGCTCCAGAGCGGTGCGCGCGATCTGACGGGCGGAATCAAGCGCCATAGACGGCCTCCTTGAACGGGTCGGTCCCGATACGGGCGAGGGTTTGGGAAAAGCGCTCATCGTCCGCGCCTTGGTCGGCGAAGACGCGCACGCAGGCGGTGACAGCGGCGACCGCGTCGTCGGCGGAGAGCCCGGGGCCGAGGATCTTGCCGATGGCGGCCTCGCCGTCGGCGACCCCGCCAAGAGTGAGCTGGTAGACTTCCTCGCCCTTCTTATCGACGCCCAGAAGCCCGATCTCGGCCACATGGTGATGGCCGCAGGCGTTGATGCAGCCAGAGATTTTCACCGTGACTTCGCCGGCGGCCTCATCAAGACCGGCCGCTTCAAGCCCCATGGAGATCGCTTGCGCGATGGGGATGGAGCGCGCATTGGCGAGATTGCAATAGTCCAGCCCCGGGCAGGCGACGATGTCGCTCGCGCGGCCCGCATTGGCAGTGGCGAGCCCGGCCTCTTTGAGCGCCTCGAACAGGGCCGGCAGTGCGGCCTCATCCATATGGGGCAGGACCAGATTCTGCTCCTTGGTGACCCGGATTTCAGCCTCGCCATAGCGCTCGGCGAGGTCGGCGATCAGGTCCATCTGCGCCGCGCTGGCGTCGCCCGGCGCCTGGCCATAGGCCTTCAGCGCGATCACCACGACGGCTCGGCCCGCAATCCTGTGCGGCTTCACATTCACCCGCCGCCAGCGGGCGAAGGCGGGATCGGTGGGGGCGTTCTCAAGGGCGCGGCCCGGCGCGGGCGGCGTAAAGAAGCTCGCCACCCGCTCGATCTCTTCGGCTGGCACGGCGAGATCGCGGCCGCGGATCGCCTCATAGGTTTCGTCCACCGCGGCGGCGAAGGCCTCAGGCCCCATATCCTCCACCAGGATCTTGATGCGCGCCTTGTAGAGATTGTCCCGCCGGCCGGCGAGATTGTAGACGCGCAAAATCGCGGTGAGATAGGCCAGAAGCTCGCGCGCCGGCAGATAGTCGCGGATCTTCGCAGCGATGCGCGGCGTGCGGCCCTGACCGCCGCCCACATGCACTTCAAAGCCGGTTGCGCCTTTATCGTCGTGCACCAGCTTCAGTCCGATATCGTGGACGCCGATGGCGGCCCGGTCGGCGGGTGAGCCGGTGACGGCGATCTTGAACTTGCGCGGCAGCCAGGTGAACTCGGGATGCTGGGTCGACCATTGCCGGATAAGCTCGCACCAGGGGCGCGGATCGGCGATCTCGTCGGCGGCGGCGCCGGCGAACGGGTCGGTCGTGGTGTTGCGAATCGTGTTGCCCGAGGTCTGGATGGCGTGCATCTCCACGCCCGCCAGAAAGTCGAGAACCTCGGGGATGTCCACCAGCGCCGGCCAGTTATACTGGATGTTCTGGCGCGTGGTGAAATGGCCGTAGCCCTTGTCATATTCGCGCGCGACCTGCGCCAGCATGCGCAGCTGATTGCTGGACAGAACGCCATAGGGGATCGCCACGCGCAGCATGTAGGCGTGCAGCTGCAGATACACCCCGTTCATCAGGCGCAGCGGCTTGAACTCGTCTTCGGTGAGGGCGCCGGAGAGCCGCGCGTTCACCTGCTCGCGAAACTCTGCGGTGCGCGCGTTCACCAGCTCGCGGTCGATGACGTCATACTGATACATGCGGGCTCCCGGCAGGATCTTGGTGGAGCCGGTGGTCGGGCCGGACAGCCGGATCGTCTCGCGCACATGCTTGCGCCCGCCGGGAGTGAATCCCTCCCCGAATTCGATCTCGATCAGATACGGACCCACCACGGTGAGGCCGTCGCGAGAGGCGGCGTTCAGCGCGGCCTCCTCTGCGTCTTCGATGAGACGTTCGGCTTGCGCCGGGTCAACGCTCCAGACCCCGTCCGGGGTGCGGTAGACGACCTTGCCGTCGGTGAGGCGGTTGGCGGTGAGGGCCTTCATGCCGCGGCCTCCAGCTCGGCGCGAGCGGAGAGGGCGGCCAGGGCGCCCGGCGCGTGGGTGACCACCTCGCCGATGACGATGGCCGACGGTCCGGTGATCGCTTCGCGCGTCAAAGTCTCGGCCAGGGCGTCCAGCGTCGTAAAAACTGTGCGTTCCACCGCAAGGCTGGCGTTTTCCACGACGGCCACCGGGGTCGCGGCGGGACGGCCCGCCTCGATCAGCCGGCGCGACAGGGTCGCGGCGGTGGCGACGCCCATATAGACCACCAGGGTGTGGGTGAGGGCGGCGAGCGCGTCATAATCCAGCGCCGGACCGCCGGTTTTCGGCCGCCCGGTGACGAAGGTCACCGCCTGGGCGGCGTCGCGGTGGGTCAGCGGGATCTGGGCGTTGGCGCCGGCGGCCAGCGCCGCGGAGACGCCGGGCGTGACCTGCACGTCGATGCCGGCTGCGCGCACCGCTTCGGCTTCCTCGCCGCCGCGGCCGAAGATGAAGCTGTCGCCGCCTTTCAGGCGCACAACGCGGCGGCCAAGTTTTGCCTGCTCGATCAGGATTTCGCAGATGCGCGCCTGAGAGACCAGGTGATGGCCGGCGGTCTTGCCCACATCGATGCGGATCGCGTCGCGGCGGGCCCGGTCGATAATCTCCGGCGACACCAGCCGGTCATGGACGATCACTTCGGCGTCGCGGATCAGGCGCGCGGCCTTCACGGTCAGAAGCTCGGGATCGCCGGGACCGGCGCCGACCAGATGAACGATTCCAGGACTGTCCGGCTGGTTCCCACGAAGCTGCGCCGCGATGGCGTCGCGTGCGCCCTGACCGTCTCCCGCGTCGGCCCGGCGGGCCGCTTCGCCCCGCAACGCCCGCTCCCAGAAGCGCCGGCGCGTGTCCACGGTGGGAAAGCGATCCTTCACCGCATCACGCAAGGACGCTGCGGCATCGGCCAAACGCCCGATCCCCGGCGGGACCACGCTTTCCAGCGCACTCCTCAGATCCCTCGCCAGTACAGGCGCTGAGCCCCCGGTGGAGAAGGCAACCGTCACCGATCCCCGATCGATCAGGGCTGGAGTGTAGAAATCGCACAGGGGCAGATCATCAACCACATTGACCAGCGCGCCGGCCCGCTTGGCCTTGCGCACATAGCGCCGGGCGAGGCGCTTATCCTCTACCCCGATGAACACAAGGCGCGCGCCTTTGAGCTGCGCGTCGGCTTTCGCGCCGGTATGGATCAGCGTGCCGGGTTTGAGATCATTTGGCGTTTCAACCGGTTGGCCGAGCGTGCACCAGATCAGCTCACACGGTGCGGTGCGAAACAGGCGCAGCTTGTTGAGCGCGGCCTCGCCTGCGCCGATGACGACGATGCGCGCCCCGGCGAGGGGAATGGCGGGCATGAACTGATCCATGGAAACGACCTTCAAGACTGAGGAGGTGAGACAATCGTCGTCAGCAAAGCTTTTTACAAATCAGAATATGTGCGCCTATAAGAAAGAAAATCTTTGTCAAAGGCCCGCCATGTCCGCCTTGCCGCCCCTGAATGCGCTGCGCGCGTTTGAAGCCGCCGCCCGCACGGGCGGGTTCGCCGCTGCGGCCGAGGAGCTGAACGTCACCCCGGCGGCGGTGGGCCAGCAGGTTCGCCAGCTTGAAGCCCTTGTGGGCGCACCGCTTTTTGACCGGGAAGGGCGGCGCCTCGTGCTCTCCGCCCGCGGCGCGGCGGCGGTGGAGCCCCTTCGCCGCGCCTTCCAGCTCATGGGCGAGGCGAGCGCGACCCTGCGCGAGGCGGACAACGTGGATGCGGTGACGCTGGCCGCCACGCCCGACCTCGCCGCCACCTGGCTCGCCGAGGATCTTGCGGGCTGGGACCGGGCGGTGCGGCTCAGCGTCATCGAAGCCGGGACCGTCGAGGCGGACCTGTCGCTGGTCTATGCCCCGGGCCGGTTCGAGGCGCCGGGCGCGGAGCGGCTGATGGGCGAAACCCTGGCCCCGCTGGCTGCGCCGGGCATGCTCGGAAACGGCGCGGGGCTTGATCGCCTGGAGGGCGCCGCGCTCATCGAGGACGCCTCGGCGCCCGGCGGCTGGGCGGGCTGGCTGGCGGCGCGCGGGGGCTATGGCCGTGACAATCGCCCGGCGGTGCGCGCGTCCGGTCCCGCCATGGCGCTGGGGCTGGCCGAGGCGGGGCGGGGCGTCGTTCTGGCGCGCAAACCCCTTGCGTTCGAGCAGATCCGCACCGGCCGCCTCGTCCCGGTTTTCCCCGACGGCGACTGGAGCGTGGCGGCGGGCTACCACCTGGTCATCGCGCCCGGCCGCCGCCTCTCCGCGCCGGCGGCGGCGCTGGCGGAGCTCTTGCGTGCCCGTGCGGCGGCGCGCGGCGGGTTCGCGGGAGAGCTCTAGATCCTCCTTGGACGCTGAGCGTCAGCCGGGCCGGTCCGGAACGGCGGAGCTGGCGACCTCGTTGGTCCCCTGACCGCAATCAAGGAGTTCGACCATGAAACGCACCGGCCACGCAGTCTGGAATGGCGATCTGAAGACCGGCAAAGGCGCGCTCACCACCGGATCGGGCGTCCTGAAGGACACCCAGTACGGCTTCAAGACCCGCTTTGAAGATGAGCCCGGCGCCAATCCGGAAGAGCTGATCGGCGCGGCCCACGCCGGCTGCTATTCCATGGCGCTGTCGATGATCCTGGGAGAGCACGACCTCGTCGCCGACGAGATCCGCACCCAGGCCGACGTGCATCTGGACAAGTCCGATGACGGGTTCGAGATCACCGCCGTTGACCTGAAAGTGCGCGCCCGCATCCCAGACGCCAGCAGCGACGAATTTCAGAAAGACGCCGAAGCCGCGAAGACCGGCTGCCCGGTCTCCAAGCTCCTGAAGGCGAAGATCAGCCTGGACGCGGAGCTGCTCTAGGCGCCTAGGCGGGTTCGGCGTCCGCGGTGCGGTGGATTTCCTCCACCAGCCCCGGATCAAGCTCCAGCCGCGCGGCGAGCATCTGCAGATAGGCCCGCTCGGCGGGCGTATCGGCTTCGATGGCCACCAGGCTCGCGGCGTAGATTTCGGCGGCGATCTCGGGGGTCTTCGCGGGCTCGATCACTGCGTTGATATCCAGCGGCGCCGATAGCTCGTCGAACACGAACGCTTTCGCCTCGCCATCGAGATCCATGGCGTTTAGGCGCTTGAAGATCGCGTCCTTCTCGTCGGAGTCGATCTTGCCGTCCGATTTCGCCGCCGCGATCATGGCGCGCACCAGCGCCTTGCCCAGCGCGTCCTGCGCCGCTTCATCGCTCGGGGCGGGCAGGAAGGCGCTGGAGGCCGGCGCCGCGGCGTAGTCCGTGGGTTGGTCTTCCACAACCGGAACCGACCCTTGGGCCGCTTGCGCGCCTGCTTCGGGCGCGCCGGCTTTGCTGCGGTTCTGCCAGGCGTGATAGGCGAGCCCGCCCAGCGCGGCGACCGCGCCGTACTTGGCGGCCTTGCCCATCATCTTGCGGCCCTTGCCGCCCATCAGCATGGAGGTGGCGAGCCCCGCGGCGAACCCGCCGCCGCCGGCCATGGCCGTGCGTTGGGTGTTGGGGTCGTTCTGAAGGGCGTCGAGAATTTTGTTCACGTCGAACATGGAGGGTCCTTGTGTCAGGGCCGGACGGCGCTTTGGATCGCAACCAAGATGGGCGCCCCGCGCACGTCGAACAAGACGCGCCGCACCGATTTTCTCTGGGCTCGGCGGCCCCGACCGCCGCCGGTGGACGCCGTGCTGTACGGCGAACCCGGCGCGCCGCCGCCCATGCTTGACCAGACCCCGGTTTTCGCTAGTTTGCGCCGCCTTGAGGTGAGGTGGCCGAGTGGTCGAAGGCGCACGCCTGGAAAGTGTGTAGGCGGGAGACCGTCTCGTGGGTTCGAATCCCACCCTCACCGCCAGGATTTTCCCGGAATCCAGTCTCTGTCCCGGAAGGCGCGGGGTACGCGCGTATTTTACGGTGGTTGGAAAGCCGCAAGCGGAACCGGGACCTCACGAAACCCACTGATCCGCGCCCAAATTCGGCAAAGTCTCAGCAGCTTCGCCAGGTGGCGCAGGGGCGTTGGCGCCTTGATGACGCCACTGCAGTGGCCTTCTCCGCCTGACATCAATCCACTGGATCCATGTCTGCGCCTCGGGCGCACCGGCTTCGCACTCGTGAAGATCAATGGCGAGCCCCACTACCTTTGGCGGGCGGTCGACCATGGGGGCGAAGTGCTCGGATTCTTCGTCACGAAGACCCGCGACACGGCTTCAGCGGTGAAATTCCTGAAGAAAGCGATGAAGCGCTACGGTGGACCCGAGGAGGTCGTGACCGACCGCCTTCGCTTGGACCGCGCCGCTATGAACGAGATAGGCAACGGTGCTCGGCAGGTCGCCAGCCCGCACGAAAACAACCGGGCAAGACCAGTCCCACCTGCCGTTCCGAAGACGGGACCGGGCGACGGCGTTGGTGGTCTAGCGATAGACGGGTGAGCTCATTGCACCCTTCCTGGCCGGCGTGCGGGGACCGCAGCGCTCATGGCCAGATAGGGTACGGCGATGGCCAGCAGGATCCGGGGAATGTGCGCGAGCAGCCAGAGTGTGCGGGTGAAGTCAGCGGTCTCCGGCGTGACGGCGCCAAAGACGCTCAGCACGTTGTAAAGGTCGGATGTTGCGGCGACGTCGGCAGGTCTGAAGGCCGCCGCGCCCAGCCGCAGGTTCAGCGGCACGTGGATGACCACGGTGACGAGCAAGGTCGCGACGAAGCATACGATTGCGCGCCGCCACAGGGCGCTGAGCGCTGGATCGTCAGCATCCCGGTTCGCTGATCGAACCAGACCCCACAGCGTCATCAGCACCAGCGGCATGATGGTGAGCAGGAAGAACATCCACTGGCCGAAGAAATTCGCCATGAACTCCGCCGGGCTCAGGCTGAGCCAGTACGCGCCCATGGACAGGTCGATAAACAGATTCCCGCCCGCAAACGCGGCGGAGGAGAAGATTGTGAAGGCGAGAAGGCGATCGCCGGCGGGGCGGGTCATGACGTGGTGTCCGTGTTGGGGCTCAGTGAAATTCAACCTTGGCGAACTGGCGAAACAGGAATCCCGGCGCGAGCCGGCTCATCAGCTTGATCTGGCTTGATTGGCCCAGCAGCATTTCGTGCTGGTCGTATCGCAGGCCCTTGAGGATGCCGTGCACCAGGTCGGCCGGCTTCATCTTTTTGAGATTTCCGGATTTCAGGACCCTGGCCATGTCAGTGTCCACCACCGGCGGCAGCGCCTCGAACACGGCGACGCCGTCGGGCGCGAGCTGGCTGCGCAGAGTCTGCGCGCAATGGTGGATCAGCGCCTTGGTCCCTGAATAGACGGGCGTTCCCCGCGACGCGACATAGGCGAGGCCAGACCCAATGAACAGCACGGCTGGGTTTGGGCTCATGTGCAAAAGAGGAAGGGCGCGGCGCGTCAGGGTGAGCGGCGCGGTGACATTGATCGCGATCTCCCGCTCGATCTTGTCCAGCGTGTCGGGATCGTGGGCGAATGTGTACGCCAGCAAGAGCCCCGCATTATTGATCAGCAGATCAAGCCGGCCGTGGCGGGCCTCAATGTCGGCGAGGATGCGGTCCTGATCTTCAGCCAGGGTGATGTCGCCGCGAATGGCCTGCGCGCCGGTTTCCAGCGCAGCCGCTTCCAGCTTGCCCGCGTCCCGCCCGCAGATGATGACCGTGTTGCCCAGGGCTTCCAGCTGACGGGTCAGTTCAAGCCCGATGCCCGACCCGCCGCCGGTGATGAGAACGATGTTCGAAGTCAGGTCCACGGCGCAATCCCAAAAGCGTCATGTGGACCTCAGGATAGGCCGGGATCAGGGCGTGCTCCCACACGCAATGACTTGCAGATCGTTCCAAGGGCTTGCAGATCGGATCAGGTCTGTTGCCTGCGGCGCGCGCACGGGCTCTGATCATTTCGGTGTCTCCCTAATGTGAAAGGCCGCCGGCATGCCCGCTCACCAAGAGAATCCGAGCTACACCTCGGCGGTCTTGTCCGGCCCCATCAGCGGGATGCTTGATCTCGACTGGAGACAGGTTCTGGCCCAAGCCTGCATCGCCGCGGCGGACAGCCATGATCGGCGGTTTCTGGTGTCGGCCGGCGAGTATCTCCGGCTCTGGGACGCGATGATGGATCTGTCCGGGCAAAGCGACGTGTCCCGCCTCCTGGGCTTGCGCATGGCTGGCGGTCCGGCGATCCCGGTTCTTTTCGCCATGACGACCGCCCCGGATTTCGAGACCGGCGTAAGCCGCATGGCGGCGTTCAAAAGCCTGTTCGGCCCCATGCGGTTCGTCCTGACGCCGACCCGGACGGAGTACCGCGTGGAGGTCGCCCCGGACGTGTCCTGCGTTGAGCTGCCCGCTTCGTTCAGCAGCCCCCAGATCATCTATCTGCACGCCACCGCGAAAGCACTGGCGCGCCATCGCATCGCGCCGCTCAAAGTCGCGCTACCGCTGCCCCGCGAGGAGCGGGAACGGCTCGCCGATGTCTTCGGCCAGGTTCCGGCCCTGGGCGATCCCAGCCTGATTTATTCACGCGCCGACGCACGCACGCCCTTCGTCTCGAACAATCCCGAGCTCTGGCGCGCCACCGAGGCTGACCTTCTCAGCCAGGCCATGATCCAGTCCAAGGGCCTGCCGCTTGCTGACCGGGTTCGCGCCACGATTCTGGAGGCGCTGTCGATCACCGAACC
>Ga0307970_1001915_pt1 | contig 10584 bp, 11 predicted proteins | sample OrgLakmetagen712_FD_202093 | JGI IMG/M metagenome (GOLD analysis project Ga0307970, IMG submission 202093) | Saline water microbial communities from Organic Lake, Antarctica - #712 | ecosystem: Environmental > Aquatic > Non-marine Saline and Alkaline > Saline | place: Antarctica: Organic Lake... | reverse complement strand
CCACCGAAGAAGAAAAAAAAGACTACTGGAAACGCAGCATTAAACTGCTTTTTATCCTTCTCTCAATTTGGTTCATCGCTTCATTCGGTTGCGGCATCCTGTTCCGCACATGGCTGGATGAGAATTTCCCGCACGTTGGCAACGCGCCCTTCGGATTCTGGATGGCTCAACAAGGCTCTATCATCGTCTTCATCATCATACTCGTCGCCTACGCCAAAATCATGGGAAGGCTCGACAAGAAACTCGAAGACTGAATCAAAATCTCGCTGGAGCGCCGCGTCTGTGACCGGCTGTACCACAAGCCCAAGCAGCCAGCCAACGGCACGGCTCCCCCAATAACTTCATAAAAAATACCCATGTCCCAAAACGCCTGGAACTTCCTCTTTATCGGCCTATCTTTCGCCGCCTACATTTATATCGCCATCCGCTCCCGCGCAGGTTCTACCAAGGAATACTACACTGCTGGTGGCGGCGTATCCCCCATCACGAACGGGATGGCCACCGCAGCCGACTGGATGTCCGCCGCGACCTTCATCTCAATGGCTGGCTCACTCTCCATTTCCGGCTATGACGGCTCCCGTTTCCTCATGGGTTGGACCGGTGGCTTCGTCCTCCTCACCGTGCTCATGGTGCCCTTCCTCCGTAAATTTGGTAAAGCCACCGTCCCGGACTTCGTCGGTGACCGCTACTACTCACAAACCGCACGCCTCGTTGCCGTCGTCTGCGCCATCTTCATCTGCCTCACCTACATCATGGGCCAGATGCGGGGTGTCGGAATCGTCTTTGCGCAGCTATTTGGCATAGAGATCTGGTTAGGTGTCATTATCGGAGCTGCCATCGTCTTCTTCTATGCAGGCCTCGGCGGCATGAAAGGCATCACCTACACACAGGTCGCCCAATATACCGTCATGGCTTTCGCATACACGCTTCCGGCGATCTTTATCGCCATGACGCTCACAGGAAACATCATTCCCCAGCTCGGCTTTATCGGAGATTACCAAGGCGCGGACGGACCTGTCCCGTTCTTGGAAAAACTCAATAACATCAATACCGAGCTTGGCTTTGCTAAATATACCGACGGCTCACTCAGCACCATAGACATGTTCTGTATCACCGCCGCGCTGATGTGCGGCACCGCTGGACTACCCCATGTCATCGTCCGTTTCTTCACCGTGAAAGACGTCAAAGCCGTCCGGAAATCCGCCTACTGGACACTCTCGTTCATTGCCATCATCTATCTCACCGCACCAACGGTTGGTTCGTTCGCACGCGTCAACCTCATCGAGAAACTTCACGACACAACCTACGCCGAAGCTCCAGCATGGATGAAAGATTTCGAAGAAACCGGGCAACTTGCTTGGGTCGATAAAAACGACGACGGAAAGATCCAATATTTTGGTGTGGGGAAATCAGAATCAAAAGCAGACGACGCTGTCTTCATCGGTAAAGTGCCGGATTTCAAAGGCCTGGGCGATTCAGCCGAACGCGGTAGCCACGGCCAACGCCTAGTGGAAAATAAAATTGTTTCTAACAACCCCAATGAGCTTTGGTTCGGCGCTGACATGATGGTCATGGCCAGCCCTTATATGGGCAACACACCCAAATGGGTCATCGGCCTCCTCATGGCAGGCTGTATCGCGGCAGCACTCTCCACCGCCGCCGGCCTTCTTCTCGTGCTTTCGACCGCCGTCTCCCACGACTTGATGAAAAAAATTATCAAGCCAGGCCTCAGCGACAAGGAAGAGATCAAATGGGCGCGCATCGCCTCTTTCGGCGCCCTCGTCGTCGGATGTTACTTCGCCATCAATCCACCCTCCTCATTTGTTGCCAAAACCGTCGCATTTGCTTTCGGGCTAGCGGCATCCTCATTCTTCCCAACGCTTCTGATGGGCATCTTCTTTAAACGCGTTAATAAATACGGCGGAATCTCCGGCATGATCTGCGGTATTGGATTCACATTCCTATACATCACCTACTTCCAGTTTGGCCTCCCCGGCCTTGGAAAAGGAACTGCTGAGCAATACCTCTTCGGCATCTCACCCGAAGGCATCGGCACCATTGGCATGCTACTCAACTTCGCCATCGCGTTTACCGTTTCCCGTTTCACCCCTGCCACACCAAAACATATCAGGGACCTCGTGGACAACATTCACGACCCACGTTCAGCTCTCGGCGATGCGGATACCGGACCGATACACCACTAAGTGAATTCCGCCCCTTAACATGGGAGATACGATCAGGAGCGACACCTCCTCTGGCATCTGAAATACAATCATTGGGACGTCTCACTGATAAATTTCCCAAGTGAAATACCACTCGCGCACCCTCGATAACGGATCTCAAAAACCCTAAACGTTCTATTTTATAGAACTATATTTAATCTTTAAGCTATTATACATATGGCTAAAATTTCGGCAGCTTAGCTCACGTCAAGCCGAACTCCCGGTGAAGCACTAACTTTAAATCAACAATATATGGACCTAATACTCGACTTCCTCGGTCAATTCGCGACTCAACTTCAATCACCTACACTATCGTTTCTGATAGGAGGTGCACTGATCGCCGCCCTCGGCAGCAAGCTCACAATACCGGCCCCAATCTATCAGTTCGTCGTTTTCATGCTTCTGATGAAAATTGGAATGAAGGGGGGCGTCGAGATACGCGAGGCCCAACTCTCCGATATGCTGCTTCCCGCCGCATTCACCATCATCATCGGACTTCTAATCGTCTGGATCGGAAACGCCATTTTCTCCCGCCTCCCTGGGGTAAACTCCGCTGACGGCACCGCCACAGCCGGACTCTTCGGCGCAGTCAGCGCATCCACTCTCGCCGCTGCCATCGTCATGCTCGAGGAACAGGACATTCAGTTTGAAGCCTGGGTGCCTGCACTCTACCCCTTCATGGACATCCCCGCGCTGATACTAGCAATCGTTCTCGCCACCATCGCGAAGGAAAAAGGTAAGGAAGGCGAAAAAAGGAAGATACACGCTTGGAGCATCGTGAAGGAGAGCCTTCGTAGCTCGGCACTATCTGCGATGATACTCGGACTACTGATCGGCCTTATCGCACGGCCTGAATCCGTGCTAACCAGCTTCTACGAGCCGCTGTTCAGAGGCTTCCTCTCCATCCTCATGCTCGTTCTTGGAATGGAAGCATGGTCACGGATCCGCGAGCTCAAGGGTGTCGCGCACTGGTTCGCCGTCTACGCTCTGATCGGCCCCATCGCGCACGGATTGATCGCTTTCGCGCTCGGCTACCTCGCACACATTTGGGTCGGATTCAGCCCAGGCGGCGTCGTCCTCCTCGCAGTCATCGCCTCTTCAAACTCGGATATCTCCGGCCCGCCCACCATTCGTGGCGGCATACCATGGGCGAACCCTTCCGCATACATCGGCGCATCAACCAGTGTAGGCACCCCAGTAGCTATCGCCGTCTGTATCCCGCTCTTCATCTCACTTGCCCAGATCGTCTTTGATCTCTAATAAATAGAAACCCAACACCTCAATCATCATGTTTCATCCAGCAACAAAACTCGTCATCGTAATCGAGCATTTCATCTGTAAAAGAGTCTGCGACATCATCGAGTCCTGTAACGGCAAAGGCTACACACTCGTTCCCGCCGGTGGCAAAGGTCTCCACCATCTACATTCCACCGCCGATAAAGCCACCGTCATCGAGGGCTTCGACAATCTAAAAATCGAAGTAGTAACCCACGACCGCACGATCGCGGAAACCATCGCAGCGAAAGTCGTGACGGAGTGTTTCAACGACTACCCAGGCGTCGTGTATCTCGAAAACGTGGAAGTCTGCCGCCCGGAGCGCTTTTAATATCAACCCCTGTTGGGAGCTAATTAAATTTCATACAACCTCAGGTGCTGAACATGCGCCTGAGGTTGTATGGGTTTTAATACTCAAGCTCCAAAGCCTGACTAAACCGATATCTCAGGATCGCTCTCTTCTTCATTGAAAGTTGTATTCTGAAGGTTGAACATAATCTCGTGCTTGCCTTCTCCACCTGCTGGAACAACTCGCGCCACACCGATGGCGAAGAGATGATAGACGAAATCCTTGAAATGGGATTTTCCAACATCGAGCTCTCCCACGGAATGACCGTGACCAAGCTTCCCGGCATACGCAAAGCCTTCGAGGCTGGGCGATTCACTTGCGCCGGCGTGCACAATTTTTTCCCATCCCCCGTGGAGGTGATGATCGATGCGCCCGACGCCTACGAATACACCTCGCACCGCCCCTTCGAGCGTAAACGCGCGATGGAGATGACCCTGAAAACACTCGAACTCGCAGGTGAGTTTCATGCGCAATACCTCGTTTTACACATGGGCTCCGTTCCCATGAATCATCGCAAGTTCACCAAACCCCTGACCCAGCGCGTCGCTGCCGGAGAACAACACGAACCGGCCTATATAAAAGATAAGCTCAAGTTCGTGAAAAAACGCGAGAAGCTAGGGCCTCTTTATTACCAGCGCGCCATTGAAGCGCTCGAAGAAATCGCGGAAAAAGCGGCGGAGCACGGAGTGAAGCTTGCCGTGGAATCCCGATCGCGCTTCGAAGACATGCCCACCGAGCGGGAAATGGTAAAGCTCCAGGAGCATTTCAAAGATAATCCATGGGTCGGTTACTGGCACGACTTTGGCCACGTCCAACTCAAGCACAACCTCGGCCTCCTCGATCACCTCGAATGGCTCGAAACCATCTCCCCGCACCTCCTTGGCGGCCATGTGCATGATGTGCAATGGCCGGCCCGCGATCATCGCACTCCCTTCACAGGCACACTCGATTACCAAGCCATCCTCCCTTTCTTCCCAGAAAACTGCCCGCTCACATGGGAGCTCAGCCCCACACGCAAGACCGAAGAGGTCCGTGAGGCCCTAGAGATCTGGAGAAAACAATTCCCAGAGCGTTGCTGAAAAATCGAAACCAATCAAATCAACCAAAGTGACGGCCGGTCTTTTGATTTGACCCCGTCTGAGGATCTCCCAACATCAAAATACGGACTAACTTAAGTTCTCGACGTGACTCATGCTCCGCACCTCATTCATCTTCCTACTCTCTTTCCCATCGGTTTTCGCCCAACAAAACGACTCCGGTATTATCGAGCTGCGTGCGACGATATCCAAAATTGTCGACGTTCAAGTGATTGAGTCCAAAGAGCGTCTCGCCTGGGAAACACGGAGACAAGAACTCGGCAAGCTTCTCCAGTTGCATCGACAAGAGCTCGTCTTCTTAGATGAAGAACTGGGAGAAGCCGGAAACTCAGCTCCAGCACACGCCGAAGCAACCGCGGAAATAAAGGTAAAAATCGAAGCACTCAAACAAGCCCGTCGCCTTACTTCTGAAGCCGTTGCAAGAAATATTCCCCGCATCATGCACCTCGCGAAGTCACTTCCCGAACCTTTGACCAAGGAACTCGAGACAGAACTCGCAACACTTAACTCCTGGCAACCCTCCGACGAGCCACGCGCCGCGCTGCGCTCCATCATCGCGCTACTAGGTAAAGCGGAGCAATTCAACCGACGCTTCACGCGCACCACCGAAGTCCGAGAGGGCCAAGAAGTCGGCGTTCTTTATCTAGGCCTAGCCCAAGCCTTCTACGCGGGAAGAAAAGACAAAGCTGGCATCGGCCAACCCGGACCGGATGGCTGGACTTGGAAAGTCCAACCGGAAATCCATTCCGAACTCATCAATACCTTCGAAATCCTCGACCAAAAGCAGCCACCCTCCATGGTCACCCTACCTTTGGAAATTCGCTAATCCACATTACCGATGGCAAATCACTCTTCCAAATCTTTGAAATTCTACCTCCATTCACTTTTGTGTTTTGGATGCCTCTTTGCGACTCTACAAGCAGAGACCACGGTTGAAGACGCCTTAAAAACCGCCAAGTCCGATCTCACCATAGCACTTTCCTCTTTGGAAAAAACGCGCGCACAAATCACTGACGAAAAGCCTGCGTTATCCGCTAAGTTCGAAACCGTCGAACTTGAGCTTCGCGAAAAGCGCCGCCTCATGCGAATCGCTCGGCTTAGTGAAACCGACCGGACCCAAGAACTCCAGCAACTCAGAACCGACCTCGCAACGCGCCAACAAGACGCCTCTTACCTCGCCGGCCTATTGAAAGATCAGGCACTTAAGACAGCAACCCTTGCTACTCCGGGCTCGCCCGAATTGAAAGTTGATCAGAAAACCCTGGCCGCAGAATCATCCAACTCAAGCCAAGCTCTTACCCAGCGTATTGCCATTCTGGATGCATCCGTAGATCGCCTAAAAGAACTACTCGGAGGTTCCACAGCCCCGGGATCCGCAGCTAATCCATCGGGAGCTGTTGAGTCGGGAACCCTCGTAGCCATCGGGCCAGTATCTTATTTCCTCTCGTCCGATCAATCTTCCGGAGGTGATATCGTCCCAGCAGCTGGTGAAATACCTGAATACGTCCCCGGTCCCACTGAACAAATCGCCTCGCTCATCGCCGGAAAATCCACCCGCCTCCCACTAGATCCCACCGGCGGCAACGCACGCGCCATGGACGAAATCGATGGTGGCCCGCTCGACCTCATACGCAAAGGCGGGCTGTGGATCTGGCCAATTCTACTTTTAGCCCTCCTTTCACTCGTCTTCGGGCTGATCAAGCTGGCCCAATTCGCCCGCTTCAAAAATCCATCTGATGCTTGGGTCAACGCCATCCTAGCCGCGCTGCAAGCCAGCGATCGTAAAAAAGCCTCACAAATCGCCAGCGATTTCAAACATCCCGCCAGCGACGTCATGGTCAAACTCGTGACTGTCTGTGAAAACTCCGTCGATCTAGTCGAGGAAACTCTCTACGAACAACTTATGTCCGTGCAGAGCAAATCCTCCTCGCTGCTCCCCGTCATCGCCATCACCGCCGCCACCGCGCCACTCCTCGGCCTACTCGGCACAGTCTCCGGCATGATCACGACGTTTAATCTCATCACCCTATTCGGCTCCGGTGACCCCAAACCCCTTGCCGGCGGTATCTCCGAGGCACTCATCACCACCCTCTTCGGCCTGATCGTCGCGATTCCCGCACTCATCCTCCATGCCTTCCTCTCACGTCGTGCACAGGGAATCGTCCAAACCACCGAGCGCCTGGGCCTCTCCTTCATCAATGCCCTAAAGACAAAATCCTGAGCAGAGAGCTTTAAGATTTAGAGCCTGAAACTTAACATTTAGAGTTTTGAAAAACGCCATCCAACAAACCCTCCACGAAGGCGGCCCCACCCTCTACGCTCTGCTTGCCCTGGCCATCACGATCTACGCCACCCTCTTCAGCGTCTGGCGCCACCTCGCCACCCTGAGAAAGGAACCGCGATTTAGAAATCGCGACCTCGCATGCGACCTATCTACACCCCGCGAAATCCAGCGCAAATATGCCACCTATGAGCTCGACGAAATGGCCTGGGTCGAGCGCCGCCTGCCCTTCCTCACCATACTCATATCCACCGCCCCATTACTAGGCCTGCTCGGAACCGTCGCCGGAATGCTCCTTACCTTTTCCGGAATCGCTTCTGGAAACGCCACACCCATCGACACCATTTCCACCGGTATCTCCCGCGCCCTCGTTACCACCCAAGCAGGTTTGGTAATCGCCATCCCCGCCGCATTCCTCCTAGCCATCCTAAAACGCCTAACCGAAACCACCCACCTCCAACTCCAGCGCAAGCTTCACCAAACACTTTCCAAACAACCAGCTCTTCCACTGATCACTGATCACTGATCACTCGGCACTTTATCCCATGCGAAGATTCCGCCACAGCACCAATCCCGAAACCTCAGGAAGCATCGACATATCTCCCCTGATTGATGTCGTCTTCCTTTTGCTGATCTTCTTCATCGTCACCACCGTCTTCGTCAGCGAAACCGGAGTCGAAATCTCAAAACCACGCGCCGCCTCTTCCGAAGATCTCGACCGTCAGGCCATTCTCATCGCAGTCACCTCAGAATCCCGAGTCTGGCACGGCGGTCGGGAAATCGGCCAAGACGGTGTACGCGCCGTCGTCGCCGCACTGCTCGAGGAAAACCCAGAAATACCTGTTATCATTCGCGCAGATGCAGCAGCCCCCACCCAAGCGGCAGTCCAAGTCATCGATTCCGCCAAAATCGCTGGAGCAAAATCCGTTTCCCTCGCTACCGAGAAATAATCCGTTGAACTATAGATCCACCATCGTCGGCATTGCCGCCTCCGCCATACTCTTAGCGGTGCTTGGAATCGCACGCTTGTTCACCGTCAGTGCAGTGACCCCCGATCTAACCATTCGCGAAGTCGAGACTTTAACCCTCACTCCCCCGCCTCCACCGCCCCAGGAAAACCTTCCCGACACACCCCCGCCACCGCCCGCCCTCACCGAGGTCAGCATCCTGCCGGATCCAACCCGAGTCCCTATCCCAAAGGCACAAATCCCGATGGACATCACTGCTCCGGTGGAAAGTTTCTTTACGGACCTCGCGCCCGCGCCGCTTCCGGTCACACCGGAGCCGAAACGCATCGCACCTTCCGAGCCTCTGCCTACTCGGCAACCACCGACCACGAAATCCCACTACAGCGCTAGTGAAATTGACGGCACCCCTCGCCTCCTCCGCCACGGCTCAGCTATCTTTCCGTCCTCACTCGCCCGCAAAGGCGTCACCCGTGGCACCGTCACCTTCGAAGTCGAGCTCTCCACAAGCGGCGCGGTTAGCGTCCGCCGCGTCGTTTCCGCAACCCATCAGGAACTCGTCTCAGCCGCCCGCAGCGTTGCCACTAGCGCCCGCTTCACCGCACCCATGCGCAACGGTAAATCTGTCAAAGTTATCATGAACTGGCCCATCGTCATTCAGAAATAAGATGAAGTCCCCAGTGATCACTATCAGTCCTATGAAGCCTTTCCAAAAAAATCGCGTTTGTTACGCCCTTCGGGTGCCTCCGCGTTTGTTACGCCCTCTGGGTGCATTCGTGGTTCTTTTCCTCTTTCAGACAAGTTTGGCATTTTCTGCCGAGCCCCTACCGCTTTCCACAAACTATTGGAAAGACCCAGCTTTCCTGAAATCTTTTAACGGCTCCTACCGCATAGAAGCCCGTATCGAGCCCAACGTCTCCACCGAAGAACGCGGCCTTCTCGTCGATATCCAGGAACTCATGGCAGATGGCAAACGCGATGCCGCCTTACAAAAAATCATTTCCAGTAAGCTCACCGCAAACTCCGCCGCCCTCACCTTCAACCTCGGTAATCTCCAATTCGAAACCGGAGCAAACGAGAAAGCCATCCAAGCTTACGAAAACGCTTTGGAGAAATACCCTTCGTTCCGCCGCGCCCATCGCAATCTCGCCCTCGCCCTCATCCGCGAGGACGAAATCGAGAAAGCCCTCACCCACCTCACCGAGGCCATACGCCTTGGCGATTCCGACGGCACTACCTACGGCCTTCTAGGCTACTGTCGCCTCAGCCGGGAGGAATACGCCAGCGCTCTGCAAGCCTACCGCCTCGCTCAAGTTACCGAACCAAACGTTGCCGAATGGAAAGCCGGCATCGCCCAATGCCTCCAGAACCTCGACGAGAAAGCCAAAGCCATCGCGCTGCTTGAGGAAGTGATTCGCCAGCGTCCGCTCGAAGCTTCCTACTCTGTTCTCCAAGCCAACATTCACCTGGACCTCGGCCAATCAGAGCTTGCAGTAAAGGCCCTTGAACTCCCCTTTCGCCTAAACCTCCTCGATCCCAACGCCACCCTCCTTCTCGCGGACCTCCACCTCCGCGCCAACCGTAAAACACCCGCCACCAACGCCATCGAGGCAGCCTTTTCCGGAGAAATCAAACCCTCCACCACATTCATTCTCCGCCTTATCACCACAGCCAGCTTCCGCAGCGATTGGCCTTTGGTAAAAGACCTGCTGGCGAAGACAGAAACCGAAAAACCTGACCGTGCCCTAAGACTCGCCAAAGCTCGCTACCTTATCGAATCCGATGAAGACCCCACGGCCGGCGCCGAGCTCCTCACCACCCTCACCAAAGAAGACCCCACCGATGGCCGAGCACTCCTCGCCCTTGCCGGACATCTAATCAAAACCGGCCAACCAGCCAGCGCCGAACTCCTCTTCGAGCGCGCCACGGTCGACTCCACCACAGCTTACCAAGCACAAGTCGAACTAGCCCGTCTTCACGTTTCACAAACCCGCTACGCCGACGCCCTCAAAGCTGTCGACGCAGCTCTCGCGCTCAATCCCACAGAGAGCCTCCGCACTTACCGCCAAGCTCTCCAAAACACCTTCTCCGCATCGGAGTAGCACCTCGCATCTCGGACAATAAGCATTTAAATACCTTCCGAAATTAGATGCCTTCAAAGCCGTTGAAAATTTAAAGCCCAATGCAAGACCACTCGCCCGCTCTCCCGAGCACGCCGCCGCAGAAACAGCCCTCCGGCGATGACAATCTTTGGATCGTATTCTCCCATATCTCACCCCTGCTTGGAGTCGGTCTCATTGTTCCGCTTATTACCGCCATAGCCGCCATGGTATTTTCCATCATCGCTGCAGTGAAGTCATCCAGCCCAATCCCATATCGCTATCCGCTTACACTG
>Ga0307970_1001913_pt1 | contig 10591 bp, 10 predicted proteins | sample OrgLakmetagen712_FD_202093 | JGI IMG/M metagenome (GOLD analysis project Ga0307970, IMG submission 202093) | Saline water microbial communities from Organic Lake, Antarctica - #712 | ecosystem: Environmental > Aquatic > Non-marine Saline and Alkaline > Saline | place: Antarctica: Organic Lake... | reverse complement strand
CCGGTCACGTCGCAATAGGCGATCACAATTTGCAACTTTGCACCGGCGGCTCACTGCGCACCGCTGCCGCTCGGGTCAGCCCATGCTGCAAGTGCAGCGAACGACCGCAAGGTCCGCACTACCGTCAGTCGCCGTTTGAAAATGCTGCGCAATGCACGAATGGCAGGTCTGGTGAAGCTACACTGCGGCATGGGAACTGTCGGTACCCGCGCGCCCATGCGCTTGAGAACCAGTAGCGATTTCAGGAGCAGCTGAAACCGATCGCAAGCTGATCGCTCCGACAACGTCCAAGGGTGTCATGGTCACGTCTGATCTCGGTTCGTCCGCGGTCGCAAGGACGCTGCGGACTGGTTGAACAGGACGGTGTTGTTGTCGACCCGGTGCCGTCCGCCGTTCTGCTCGGATTTGTGCAGGTCGATGGCGCGCTGCACCGCCGGACGCGCCTTGATCCGCGCGCGCCAGTCGGCCACCCGGGGGAATGCCTCCAGCGAGGCCCCCAGCGGTTTGGCGATGAACACCCATGGAAAGGCCAGCATGTCGGCGATGGAATAGTCGCCCAGCAGATAGTCGCGCCCGTCAAGGCGGTTTTCCAGCACGCCGAGATTGCGGTCATATTCGCCGAGGTAACGCTTGAAGCCATAGGGGCGATCGCCCTCGGGGGCATAGTTGCGGAAATGGCTGAGCTGCCCGGCCATCGGCCCCTGATTGCCCACCTGCCAGAACAGCCATTCCATCAGCGCCTTGCGGGCGCGCGGGTCGCTTTGGGACGGGGCGAACTGCTCGGCCTTGTCGGCGAGATACAACAGGACCGCGCCGGATTCGAACACCGTCACCGGCCCGTCGCCCCAGGCCGCATCGGGGGCATGGTCGACGATGGCGGGCATCTTGGCATTGGGGCTGATCGCGAGGAACTCAGGGGCGAACTGATCACCTTCGCTCAGCCGCATCAGGATCGCGCAGTAGTCAAGACCCGCTTCCTCAAGCATGATCGCGGCCTTCCAGCCGTTCGGTGTGGGCGCGAAATAGAGATCGATCATGGGTCTGGGTCCTGCGTGTCCGTGGCGATGCCGTCGGCGACCATCGCGTCGATGGTCGCGGCGTCGTAGCCCGCCTGTGCCAGAACGGCGCGCGTATCCTCGCCCAACCGGCGGGCGGGAGCCGGGGCATCTGTCTGAGTTGTGGAAAATCGCGCGGGCGTGCGAGCCTGCCGCACGCGGCCCGCCTGCGGGTGGTCGTGCTCGATCACCGTGCCATTGGCCTGCACCTGCGGGTGCCGGTAAACCTGATCGCGAGTCAGCACCGGCGCACAAGGCACGTCATGGTCGCCCAGGCGTTGCATCCAGTTGTCGGTGGTATCCGTGAGCAGCGCCTCCTGAGTCAGTTCCAGCCGGGCGGGCTTGTTGTCTTCGCGCGCCGTAACACTGGCAAAGCGCGGATCGGTCAGCCAGTCGGGCCGCCCGACTGCGGCCGACAACCCCTGCCACGTGCTGTCGGTATGCGCCGAGACCGCCATCCAGCCATCGGCGGTCTGATAGATCAGCTCGACAAAGCTTTGCGCATCGGCGCTCTTTGCGGGCTCCGCCTCGTCACCCACGAAGGTATAGCCGGCCATGTCCGAACTCCAGAGAAACGCCAGCACCGTGTCGAGCATCGACACCTGCACATGGCTGCCCTCGCCCGTCCGGGCGCGCGCCAGAAGGGCGGCGGTGATCGCTTGCGCGGTCTGGATCGCGGTCAGCTTGTCGGGCAGGATCGTGCGCACCAGCCGGGGCCGTGCCGCATCCGACCCTCCCTGCACGCTGGCCAGACCCGACAGCGCCTGGACCAGCGGATCATAGACCGGCTTGCGCGCCCAGTCGCCCTCGAACCCGAAGCCGGCGATCGAGGCATAGATGATGTCCGGGCACACCGCGCGCACCGCCGCCTCGCCCAGCCCGATCCGGTCGATCACACCGGGACGGAAATTCTGCACGACGACATCCGCGCCCGCGCAAAGCCGCAGCGCCGCCTCGACCCCGCGCGGGTCCTTGAGGTTCAGCGTGACCGATGCCTTGCCACGGTTGTTGTTGAGAAACGACGCCGAGAACCCGCCCCGTCGCCCCGAGACCTGCCGACTGTGATCGCCGCCCTCGGGGTGTTCGATCTTGATCACCTCGGCCCCCTGATCGGCCAGCGTCATGGTGGCCAACGGGCCCGAGATCATCGTGGTCAGGTCGATGACCCGGAATCCGTGCAAGGGTCCTGGCATGCGCTCCGCCTCCGGTCAGGGTTGGGAAGTCTTCTTCTCGATATGCTACAGTCCCAAGCATTCCACGAGTTCGGATTGAATGGAAGCATCGGCATAAAACCGAGCCCGGCGCAGCCCCAGCGACTTCAAGCTCTGGTTTGCACTGGTGTCATCGCCGCGCCGGAGATGCTGCTGCAAGCATGGATGGGTGTTCCGGGGAAGCCGATCTGCGGCGTGCTGCCGGGGATGGGTGAAGGTTGTCGACCAAGGACGTCGCCCATTCACTGAACCGGTATTGGCTGCAGCATTTCATCGGTATCCGACCTCAACGCGCTCCGCCAGAGCGGCGTCTTGAAGATGAGGTGCATGTGCTTGCCTGCGCGCTGGTCAACGGTCTGCAAAGGCGTGCCCCCCTTGAGCTGAGTTCCTGGGGTCATCATACTCCGTCATGCCTTCACGGACCAAGCAATTGCGTCCATCTTCTTTGGCATGATACCGCACTGGATCCGCAGCAGCCATCCACGTCTTTGCGGTCATATCCGGCCGCCATTTTGCGACGCCGAAACCGACAGTGAAAATGATATCCGGCGAGTCGGGCAGAGTCCGTCCCTTGATCGTTTTGCGCATATGCTCGGCGAAATCGATTGCTGAGGATATTTCCGCATCAAACAGAAACAGCGCCAATTCCTCGCTCCCAAGCCGTCCGGCGAGCGCGGTGTCGTGGGCGGTGTCGGGGCACTCGCGTTGCATAGTCTGGCCTACGGCGCTGAGCACGGCCTCACCGACATGATGTCCGAACGAATCGTTGATCGCCTCGACCCGGTCGAGGTCCAGACACACAAGCGAAAAAGGCGTGCCGGTTTCACGGCCTTGCGGCGGATCATGAACAGGTTGGCCGGCCGTAACGCACGGCTGACTTGCACGGCGTAAGCCGCGGCGCAGGCTTCAGTGCGAAATCGGTCGATGCAGCCTCCAATGCGTTGGTCGAGATGGCGCTCAGCCGCGACGGGGCATGGACGAACACGGCCGCGCGTTGAGGCGACTTGCGCAGCCGGTCGCAGATCGCCTCGGCGCGGCGGTCATCTCGATCGGCGGCAGCACCGAGGACGCGCTGCGCGGCCTCTTCGCGGATCGCACCACCGTCGACCGGCTCGGCACCCTGGCACCCCCGGAGGCGATCTATCCCGATCAGCCCGCGCCGATTGCGCGCCTCGACGGCGACGACATGGTTCTGCAGCTTGCGCGCTGGGGCATGCCGAGCCCGAAGCAGTTCCACTCGAAATCGGGGATCGATCGCGGGGTCACCAATATCCGCAACACCGGCTCGCCCCACTGGCGCCGGTGGCTGAACCCGGAAAACCGCTGCCTTGTGCCGCTCACGTCCTTCGCCGAGCCGGCCGGCAAGGGAAAAGGCAATGCATGGTTTCGCATCGCCGACGGGCGCGCGGCGATGTTCGCGGGCCTCCGGGTTCCCGGATGGACCAGCATCCGCAAGTTGAAGGATGGAGAAACCACGGCTGACCTCTACGGGTTCCTGCCGGGCGAGAAGACCCGGGCTCACCGTTGCGATACTGCCGCCGCCAGGTGGTCAGCAGCGATCGGCGAATGCCATGCCGCCGCGCTGTGGCGGCCGCCCGGCGGTGGCCGATAAAGCCCTCCTCCACAATGCGCAGTTTATCATCATCCGACCAATACCGCCGGCGATCCCCATCGGCAGCGGACCGAACGTCGATTTGAGGGCGGTTGATAAAGCCGGACATACGGTCGGACTTACCATCGGATCAAACCCGAGATCACACCGCCACCGCCAGAGGCTTACATGGCAAGCGCGCACTCTCGGGATCCGCCGGCCAACGGACGGACCTCGGGTTCAGCTGAGCGGGCAGTTGATACGGCGCAACGAACTCAATCCAGCTTTCGTGGACAATGTGCTCGAGAAGGCCGCAGAGGAGAAGCGCTCCGTAGATCCACCCTACGCGGCCCGTGATCCCAAGCGCCTTGGCGTTGCCTTCTGCGACACGCAATCTTGCCAGACATGTCCCTACGCTTCGATCTGCGAGGCGGCACTTCCGAAGATCCGCGACGGAAAGCCAGCGTTCGGACGGCATATTCTCGATAATTACATACCTGTTCCGCCCTTCTGGTACTAGGAACCCGCCAGAAGTTTGCGAATCCCGCATCCTGTGCCTTGCCACCGCTGTAATCGAGTGGATGCTTCTCATTTCTTACCAAAACTGTCGGGTGAGGCAGTCAGCCCCTTTGCGTCCGGACGTAGCACCTTTGGCGCCAGCCATGCTGCGGTTGCGGAATTTCGCGACCGTGTCACCCAAAGCGGCCACTCGCTACGCGCCTCCGAACTCGATGATGCTGCAGACCGTTCGGGCGGCGGCCATGCACGTAGGCCTCTGAAAAGATGCGACGTTGGACTTCGAAGCGATCTTGTTGACATTGACGGTCAAATCACGCTTCACGGAAGGACATGCAAACGCAATAGCTTTGGCGCTCTTCCAAGCTTTGCAGCGGATCACAACGTCGAAAAGACCTCGAAACCGGAAAGCCACACAATGTCGCAAACAACCGAATTCAACCGCCGCTTTGTCCTTGCTGAGCGGCCGAACGGTCCCCCCGACGAGAACACGCTGCGCCTTGAGGAAACGGAGGTGCCGCAGCCGGGGGACGGGCAGATGTTGTTGCGCACCGAGTATCTCTCGCTTGATCCCTACATGCGGGGACGGATGAACGACGCGAAGTCCTACGCGACACCCGTCGGGATCGGCGAGGTGATGACGGGACAGGTGGTTGCCAAGGTTGTGGAGTCCGACCTCGACGGGTTCGCACCGGGCGATCATGTGCTGGCCGCGAGCGGCTGGCAGGACTATGCGTTGTCCGACGGCACCGGCGTGATGAGCCTCGGGACGGACCCCCAAAACCCCTCCTGGGCGCTCGGTATTCTGGGCATGCCCGGCTATACGGCCTATGCTGGGCTGTTGAAAATCGGCACGCCGAAACCGGGCGAGACGGTGGTGGTCGCGGCCGCCTCCGGGCCGGTCGGCGCAACGGTGGGGCAGATCGCGCGTCTCAAGGGGTGCCGGGTCGTTGGTGTGGCGGGCGGGCCCGAAAAATGCGCCCATGTGACCGGGACGCTCGGCTTTGATGCGTGCATCGACCATCGGGCCGAGGATTTTGCAGCCCGACTGGCCGCGGCCTGCCCGGACGGGATCGATGTCTATTTCGAGAATGTGGGCGGCAAGGTTCTTTATGCCGTGCTGCCGTTGTTGAACCCGTTTTCACGGATGCCGGTCTGCGGGATGGTGTCATGGTACAACCTCGCAGGCCTGCCCGACGGACCTGATCACGGCCCCGCCATCATGAGCACGATCCTTCGGATGAAGGTGAAGGTCGAGGGCTTCATCATATTCGACAGTTTTCCACAGAGCGTCTATGAGGAATTTCGCAAGGACATGACCGAGTGGATTGCCGACGGTCGCGTTCACTACAAGGAACACGTCGTCGAGGGGCTTGAGGCGGCACCCGCGGCGTTCAACGATCTTCTGGCGGGCCGGAACTTTGGCAAGATGGTCGTCAAGGTCGCGTGAAGCACCTTTGGCAACCGTTTCGAATCCGACCGATGATGCGCTGGATGGTGAGACCGGGCGGGGACACGATTCCACGCGTCCGACGCCCGGCCGGCACCGACTGGACTGTGTTGACGCGCGTTTCGTCCCTCGTCCTGCCTCGATGGTAGACTCCGCGTGACAGGCGCAACGTTCAGGATTTGGTGCCGGTCACAGGTGTCGCGGATCGTTCGGCCAGACAGGCGGACAGGACAAAATCCTGCACGGTGGAAATATAGGTGTCGATCGTCACGTTGCGGCGGTGATACTTGGCGCGTTTCACATACCAGTCTTGCAAGAGCGGCTTGATCAGCGCGGCCAGCAATGGCGAGGTATCGGCCCGTAACACGCTCGCGGCCATGCCATCCTCGAGCACCGCCTGGAAAAATCCTTCGGTCAATTCCTCGCTGTCGATGGCCTTGCGCCGCTCCGCCGGGGGAAAGTTCTTGGCCTCCATGAAGGCGAAGGTGAACCAGGGCTGCATCTCTTCGGTCATCCGCACATGGGTCGAGATCAGCCACTTGAGATGTGCCACCGGATCCCCCCGCACCGTGTCGGGCGGGTTGGACAACACCCGCTGAGTGGCCGCCGTCACCTCGGACAGGATCATGTTCACCAGCGTGGTCTTGCTGTCAAAATAGGCATAAAGGCCGCCCATCGACACGCCCGAGGCGTGCGACAGGTCCCGCAGGGACATTGCCTGAAAGCCCTTGCGATTGGACAACTCAAGCGCAGCCGAGGTGATAACCGTCAGTTTTCGCAGCGCAAACTCGGGTTTCTGCACACTGATCGTGGCGCTGTTGCGGTTCAGCATATAGCGGCACAGCGCCTCGGTTGTCAGGTCGTCAAAATCCAGCATGCATGCCCCCAAGTCTTTCCCGCAGGCTAACTGAACGCCGCCCCGTCACCAAGAGGAGGCTTGCGCGGATGGAAATCCCGCTCTACCGTAAAAAGTGAACACTTGCTCGAAAACATATTCCGGCAGGTCTGCAAGGGAAAAAGGGTCTTTCACGACCATGGCGACAGATAACGAGACTTCGATGATCTGGCCGGGATTGACCGGCAAACGCGCCCTTGTCACGGGGGCCTCCTCCGGCCTGGGGGCGCATTTTGCGCGCGTCCTGGCCAGCCAAGGTGTGCACGTCGTGGCGGCCGCACGCCGCGTCGACAGGACCACCGAGCTTTGTGACGATATCTGCGCTGACGGCGGTCGGTCGGACCCACTGGAGATGGACGTTGCCGATCCGGCCTCCGTCACCGCAGCGCTGTCCGGTCAGGCGTTTGACATCGTCATCAACAACGCGGGCACCACCGCCTCTGCGTCGGCCCTCGACCATCAGCCCGAAGATGTCGATCGCATCATCGACACCAATCTCAAGGGCGCGTTCCATGTCGCGCGGGAAGCGGGCGCCGCAATGGTTGCGCGCGGCGAGGGTGGCGTGATCGTCAATGTCGGCTCGATCCTTGGCCTGCGGGTCGCGGGGCATGTGGCGGCCTATGCGGCGTCCAAGGCCGGGCTGGTGCAGCTTTCGCGGGCGCTGGCGCTGGAATGGGCGCGTTACGGCATCCGGGTCAACGCCTTGTGTCCCGGCTACATCGAAACCGAGCTGAACCGCGATTTCTTTGCCTCGGACGCCGGTAAGGCGCTGATCCGCCGCGTGCCCCAACGCCGTCTCGGCCAGCCATCGGATCTGGATGGACCTCTTCTGCTGATGGTTTCCGATCTGGGTCGGTTCATGACCGGAACGGAAATCGTCGCGGATGGCGGCCATCTTGTTTCATCGCTTTGAAGGAGTACCCTGTGGATTTCACCATTTCCCCCCGGATCGAGTCGTACCGCGCCCGGATTGCGCGCTTTGTCGAGGATGAGGTCCTGCCGGTCGAGGCCGACCGCGCGGCATGGGACGCACATGAAAACATCGCGCATGACCGGTTGGGGCCGTTGCGCCAGAAGGCCCGGGACGAGGGGCTCTGGTGCTTGCAGCTGAAGAAGGAGACCGGCGGGCAGGATCTGGGCAAGATGGGCATGGCGGTCTGCTACGAGGAAATGAACCGCTCGATCTTCGGGCCGGTCGTCTTCAATGCCGCCGCCCCGGACGATGGCAACATGATGCTGCTCGAAAAGGCGGGGACAGACGATCAGAAACGCCGCTGGCTGGACCCTATCGTGCGCGGCGATGTGCGGTCGTCGTTCGCGATGACCGAGCCTGCCCCGGGGGGCGGCTCGGATCCCGGGATGATGCTGACCACCGCCACGAAAAAAGGCGACAGCTATGTCATCCGGGGGCGCAAGTGGTATATCACCGGCGCGGCCGATGCCGACCATTTCGTTGTCATGGCGCGCACATCCGACGATCCCCGCCGCGGCCTGACCGCGTTCCTGCATCACAAGGACGAGCCCGGCTGGCATATCGACCGGCGCATCCCGATCTTGGGTCCCGAGGAACACGGCGGGCATTGCGAACTGGTCTACGAGGACATGGAACTGCCCGCCGACCGCGTCATCCTTGGCGAAGGCCTGGGGCTGAAGGTCACCCAGATGCGGCTGGGACCGGCGCGGCTGACGCATTGCATGCGCTGGCTGGGTCTGGCCAAACGCTGCACGGAGATTGCACAGGACTATGCCGAGAACCGCCACGGCTTTGGCATCCGACTTGCGGATCGTGAAAGCATCCAGATCAAGATGGGTGATCTCGCCATGGGGATCGAGATCGGGAGGCTTTTGGTGATGAAGGCCGCCTGGGCGCTGGATCAGGGCAGTTTTGCCAGAAAAGAGGTCTCGATGGCCAAGATCCATGTCGCGAACCTGCTGCACCAGGCCGCCGACGTGGCGATCCAGATCAACGGCGCGCGCGGGTATTCCAAGGATACCGTTCTGGAATGGATCTACCGCTATGCCCGTCAGGCCCGTCTGGTCGATGGGGCCGACGAGGTGCATCAGATGGTGCTCAACCGCCACCTTGCCGACGAAGGCCGCGCGTTCTGGACTTGGCAGTCCGGCACTGCCTGAGCCGCGACTACTGGAGGAAGCGCAATGTTCACCGATCCGCATCTGGCCCCGCGTGCCGCCAACACAAGGCCGCTGACACCGCTGGACCATCTGGCCCGCACGCTCGAGGTGCATGGCGCACGCGCCGGCGTGGCGTGGGGAGACGACGTCTGGACCTATGCCGAATTCGGCGATGTCGTCGCGCGCATGGCGGACTGGCTGCGCACGCAGGGTGTGGGCAAGGGCGATGTCGTGTCGGTCATGCTGACCAACCGGCCAGAAATGCTGGCTGCGCATTTCGCCGTGCCGGCCCTTGGCGCGGTGCTGAACGCGATCAACACGCGCCTCGACCCGGATGACATCCTCTATATTCTGAGGGATTCGGGCGCCAAACTGATGCTGGCGGACCCCGCGTGCCGCCCCGACCTTCCGGATTGTCCAGTGCCGGTTCACCTGCTTTGCGACACTCCGTCGGACACCTCGGCACTGAATTTTTTCCATGGTTCTGTCCCGTCGCTGGACCTTACCGGCGCGATCACGGACGAGCATCTGCCCATCACGCTCAATTATACATCCGGCACCACGGGTCAGCCCAAGGGCGTCGTCTACACCCATCGGGGGGTTTGTCTCAACGCGCTTGGTAATGTTCTGGCGCTCGGTCTGACACCCGAGAGCCGCTATCTCTGGACCTTGCCGATGTTCCATTGCAACGGCTGGTGTCATACTTGGTCGGTGACGGCGGCCGGGGGGCTGCACGTCTGTCTGGACCGCGTCGATCCAAAGCTAATTCTCGATACGATCACGGCGCGCGCCGTCACGCATATGAGTTGCGCGCCTGTCGTCCTCTACATGCTGCTGGAGCACGCCACCGACGCCCCGCCCGTACGTGTGCGCGTCACGACCGGCGGCGCGGCGCCAACGACCGCGCTTCTGGCGGGGCTGTCGAAGCTGGGGTTCGATCTGAATCACATGTATGGGCTGACCGAAAGCTACGGCCCCGCCACCATCAACGACCCCGGCGACCCGGAGGCCGATCTGGAGATCCGCACGGCGCTGATGGCCCGTCAGGGGCGTCGCCATCTGACGGCCGGACGCGCGCGCGTCGTCGACGAGGCGGGCATGGATGTGCCTGCCGATGGCCAGACCATGGGCGAGATCGTGCTGGCGGGCAACACCGTCATGGCGGGGTATTTCCGCAAGCCGGAGGCCACCGAAGAGGCGTTCCGCGGCAACGTTTTTCGTACCGGCGATCTCGCAGTGATGCATTCCGACGGGCAGATTGAAATTCGCGACCGCGCCAAGGACATCATCATCTCGGGAGGAGAAAACCTCTCCAGCCTGGAGGTCGAAACGGTACTTCACCGTCACCCGGATATCCTGCTGGCCTCGGTCGTCGCGGCGCCCGATCCGAAATGGGGAGAGGTGCCGTGCGCCTTCATCGAACTGAAGGAGGGCCGGTCGCCCGAACCCGCCGCGCTGGAACAATTCTGCCGCCAGCACCTTGCCGGTTTCAAACGGCCCAAACGCTTTGTCTTCGGAGAATTGCCGCGCACCGCGACGGGCAAGATCCAGAAATTCATCCTGCGCGACCGCGCGAGAGATCTGGTTGGCGACGCATGAGCGATCTCGATTCGACAGCTCTGAATGCATGGCTCTCGGGCATATGGCCGGATGGCCGCGATCTGAAGACGGAGCGCATCAGTGGCGGGCAATCAAACCCCACATGGTTCGTTGACTGGGGCGACAGGCGACTGGTCCTGC
>Ga0307970_1001888_pt1 | contig 10677 bp, 15 predicted proteins | sample OrgLakmetagen712_FD_202093 | JGI IMG/M metagenome (GOLD analysis project Ga0307970, IMG submission 202093) | Saline water microbial communities from Organic Lake, Antarctica - #712 | ecosystem: Environmental > Aquatic > Non-marine Saline and Alkaline > Saline | place: Antarctica: Organic Lake... | reverse complement strand
GAGGTTAGATGTTGTGGTGGAATGAATAATACTAAAATATAATCAGCCTGCAATAAAAACTAACTTGATGGTAGGCCTGTACTGTAACCGGACACACACCGGTGCGTCATCACGTTGCAGACTCACATGACCACTTGGTTCGCATATTGCTTACACTAGCATTGCATTGATTGGGTGCCCGGGGCGGCAGTGCCGCGATCCAGGCCTTGCAAAAATTAAACCGTGCACGTACCCCGTAGAGCAGTGCTGCTGGAGCCGCAGCCAAAGTGCAATGGGAGCAGCCCCAACATGCGAACCCCCTTGAGGATCAGGGTTACGCACCGGTCAGGTAAGTATGAATGACTTGCAGCTCCTCGTGATACTGGGCCTCTAGGTTTTCACATGCAGCTTGCGTAACGATGGTAAGCTCGTACAGATTAGCTGCCCTGCCACACTCCTTCGTGTGCTCTGGCCATGGCCTTGCCCCTGTACTGAACTGAAACAGTATCTCACTCACAACTTAGTCTGCATTGCTGCAGTGCAATTGTGTGTTATGCTGCCTGACAGGCTTCACCTGCTATATGCTATATATGTACTGTACCGCGCTAGGAGTGGCCATATATGTTGATGGTTTTTAGCGGTATTGTTGTAAGATTGCGGCAGATATGTAGAAACACATCAGCTTCGTTGCACGCAACTCTTGTAGGTTTTGGAAACATTTTTTCTTTCGCTGTCCTTAACAGAGTACTTCCAACTACTGCTGATGCATGCACGTAGTGCTAGCAGCAATCAAGACGCAAATATGTAGGTTGGCCATAACCGTGTACAGCGTAAAAGACCATATATTTGGCGATTTTCCGGTAAAATGTAAGTAAAAAGTAAAAATGGTTTGATGGGATGGTGCCCAGGAATTTACACATGAGTGGATATTTGCGGCAGAGTGATGCATAGGGATTTGTGGTCATATAATTATTCCAGGAAGGGAGGAGCATGAATGTGGCTGTTTCCTCTGTGCTGACAGCAGCAGAGTAGATGGCGTGTCTTGTTGCTAAGAGCATGGTGTTTTCATGGTAAATGGGATGGCAGATGGAGAACCCAGAGAATCGGGAGGAGAAGGCATTGGTGTTTGCCCCAAACACTTTGTCCCTTGGGTGCTCACTCCAGTAATGGGGGAATTTGGGGTCATAGTCGAGGGGGGATGCCCTTTTTTCTCTAGTGACCAGGGCCCACTTTTGAAAGGCGGCGGTGATGTGGGAGGGGAGTATCATTGCGAAAGAGTCTTTGATATTTTGTTTGCATGTTTGGAGGCAGAGATGTCTTTACCTGCGATGAGGCCTACAAAATCTGATGCAAAGCTAATGGGAGGAGGTTGGACATGATCGTGTAGACCGCTGCATTTTGCCCTGTCAAAGGCTTTTTGTAGTATGTGAAGGTGCTCGGGAGTAAGCATACCTTTACACTTTCCGTCAACATTGTAAATACAGGCTACTGTGTCAGTGTACACTTCAGGAAGCATAGTGTCATCTGGGGAGGATAGGGTACTCTTTTCTTGATACTCCATGAGATCAATGGTTGTGATCCAGTACTCACAATGCCCTGTGGCCGTAATGTCAGCCTGTGGGTTGGTGGGTTGGATGTCAAAGTTAACTTTGTTCCGAAGATCGACATTGTAGGGCTGGTAATTGTTGCCCTCTTGGATGGCAGAGAACCCTTGTTTTTGAAGATCGTTTAGGTGTTCATCTGGTGCGGGCTGAGATAAGTTTGGCGCGGTTATTTGCTCTTCAAACTTATTGAGGCTCTGCTTAAAGCTTTCACACGTGTTTTGTAGTTCTTCTGGCTCCCACGTTGGGTTCCATGAGACTTACACAATCTCTCTTTTCTGAAAGTGGATACAGCTTTCCTTTCCATTTTGGTTCAGATTGATACAGGCAGGGCAGGTCCATGAATTATTGGCATCAATAGCTTCCCTTTCAGTGGCGTTGCAGCAGCTTGTTTTAAGCAAGCATTGCCAGTGGTAGGTACGGTTGCAGACGTCACAGATGTGCATGTCTTTATAAGGTGGGGAAAGGTCTGGAGATTCAAGTCCTAGATGGTAGGAGCAAATTTCACAGCTTGCGCACATAATTTGGCTCCGGGCAATAGTCTAACTGGATTTGGGCACTAATTCAACTGATGTAAAGAGGGGTAGGGCCCAATTTTCAATGTTCATAGGGGCATAGTGTGGTATTGTTTTTGTCTTTGGGGTGTATCATTGTCGCTTTTCTTGGGGGTAAAGAACCTCCAATTCTTTATGTGCAAGATATCCATATCATCATAGTAGAATGTGTTGATGGCCTCTGTGGGTGTCATTGAAAAGCCTTATCCTTCTTTTACGTCCAGAGTTTTTGTTGAATATGCATGGTGCGCAAGGGGGTCAGGTTTAGGCTAGGAAGGATATGGGGTATACTATCGAGGATCTCACATCTTCTTTTCCTTTGGGGTCTGCGCTGTGATGATGGTGCTGGGTGGTCTGCAATCTCAAAGGTTGGGTTGTTGTGTACCTGGTAAGTTATCGGGTTGATAATAATATTGATATGCTGGGTGGGAGGAGTATAATTTGTGTCAACGCTTGTGTTGCATGGTGGTTGTGGCTAGTGATTTGCGAGCGTGTGGTGTGATTGTTTGGCTGACTGTTTGTAGGTTGTTCAGTAGGTTGAAATGCTATTTGTGAGTTTAATGCAGCAGTGCCTAGGATTTGAGTCAGGGGCGTATGTTGCTGACTTTCTGTTTGGCTGCGTGTCCTCTTTCTGGTACCGGGGAGGGTATTTTGTGTATGCCGTGCACACTTTGCTTGCTTGTCTTGGGAGAGAGTGGCCAATTTGTTAGTGGGTGCAGGATCAGAGAGGCAAGTAATAGCTGTAGTTTGTGGCAGTGGTATTGGCGATGTGCTTATAGAGTCGTGGTTCCTTTTTGTTTGGTTGGATACCCTTTGTGAGTAGCGTTGTGAGCGCGGGGTTTCCGTTCGTGGTGAAGGTGAAGGCCCTACCAATGTTGTGATGAGGGAGTGTTGTGTTTGGGGAAGCTCAGTGCGGGATATGTTGCCATGTGCTGTGCCTTTCCTGGGTCGAGCATTGGATTTTGTACATTGGGGGGTAATCTCCTCTAATAATGAAGGTGTAGATACATTGAGTGCAACATGACCTTGAGTTTCTGTTTGAGGTTCGGTTGTGATAATGAAGGAGGTAGGGGAGGTTTGCAGCTCTGAGTTGGGTGTGTCAAAGACAGAGGGTCGGTTGGGGTGTCCATTACTTGTTGATGGAGCTGTGTGTGTAGGTGGTGGGCCTCTGATAAAGTTGTTTGTAATGGGGTGCCTATGGTGCGTTGCTGAGCGTAACTGTGGTGCGGGTGTTGTGTAGATGGGCAAAGTTTGTTGGGTTTGGGTGTTTGCAGGATTTGGGGGCACCTCTTCGTGAGCCGATGTGTGTGTCTAGGAGACCTGTGAAGGAGGAGTTGTTTATTTTGCGGTAATTAAGTAGGGTAGACTGTTCTGGATTCCTTTCTTGGAGTATTTGTGCAATTGATGTTGGGCTTAGCTCTTGTGTTCCAGGCAGGTTAGCAATGACAGCAAGCCTATTTAGGGCTATGATGTGCTTTTTGGAGACTCAAGTGTAATTGTTTTTGAGTTGTTTCCCAGAGACAATGTATTTTTCGTTGGCTGATGTGAGGTCATGGAAGCCAGCAATGCCTAGGTCCATAAGCGGTTTGGTAGTGCAATTGATGAGGGTGGCTAATGCTGGGGGGGGGGGCTTGCGGGCGGAGGTGACATCTGAGCTTGAGATTGTCTATGAACATGCTGTTTCCTTTCAAGGCTAAGTGGAGCTTGCTGGCTTGGATGCAAGCGAGTTGGCGTGCTCGCATATGTAGGTTAAGTTGCTGTTTTATTGGTATTGGTAGCGACGCTCCTTGGTATTGGTAGCGACGTTCCTTCGTTGGTAGTGATAGCGACGTTCCTTCTCTTGTGGAAAGGAATGTAGTGGCAAGGGCCTTGAGTTGGGCGACCTGGTGGGTCAGGAGATGCACGGTCACAGATTGGTGGCGTTCAAAAGGGTCTTTTAGGCTTGTTACGAGTGCTACTGCTGAGCGCCTGTGGTATGTATTCCACGTAGATGGAGGGGGCGCCCAGTCCAAAACTATGGACATCTTCACGGATCATGGCAGTCAGTGTGCTTCGCCATAAGTTGTGTTTGCTTTTGATCACCCTTTCAATCATTGCATCCCACTTATCCAGGTCTGGGTAGGAGCATGGTGTGACCGCAAAGGCATAGGCCAGACTAGGGATGATTGCTGTGCGTATTATGTTTAGTGTTTGCCGTGGTTTGGCATAAGAGCCTTCAAGGGCGTTAAGCTTTTGCTTTAGGTTTTCGTCCATATGCCTGTGCTGGTGCTTCCAGTTGAGATCCATCGTCAGTGTGACTCCTAGATAGAGGAAGGGGGAGCTGGGTGTGATGTATTTTGTTGCCTGGTTTTGAACCAGTATGTTGTTTCTGAGCTGATGTTCGAGTGCTTCAGACGGTGTTAAACCATATTGGTCTTTAGAGGGGGACGCATTTAGGCTACCCGTGACTTTAGATTTACTGCCAAATATAATCAATCCAGCCCAATTAGAGTAGAGGGTGAGTTTATTTGCTTGCGCTTTAAGTTTTTTTAGGTTATCCGTGGGGCAGAGGAGGTCGTCTACAAAGGAGGCGCTGCTGATGTTGTTGGCCAGATGCGTCTGAAGCTCGTTTTCTTTGGGGATGCAGGTGTGGATGTAGCCGTGTCCTCCTACATGCAGCCAACGCAGGAGAGGTTCCATATAGAGAAGGAAAAGAAATGGGGAGAGGGTGTCTCCCTGGATCGTGCCTCTCTCTACTGGTATTTGACCTGTGCAGACCCCTGAAGGAAGCTTGACTTGGGTGGTGGCATTCTCATAAAGATTTTTGACAGCATCTATGGCGTCAGTCGGGAAACCGAGGTCATACATTATCCAGAGCATGCGATTGTGGTCAGTGGTATTGAAAGCTGAGGTAAAGTCCACAATAAGGGCATAGATGTCTTTGTGAAATTAGTTTGGCATCTTCTAGTGCCATAATCACGTTTTCGAGCTGGTGAATGGGGTCTTTTTGTTTGCAAAAACCAGCTTGTGTGGTGTTGAGTATGGAGTTTGCTTCTGCTTATTCGTAGAGTGTTTGTGATGAGACGCGTCCATAGTTTGTAGAGGGTATTTGCTATGCCAATCGGGCGATAGGAAGATGCCTCCGTTTCATCTCCTTTGTTTTTGTCTATTAATATAGTATTGCTGATTTTCCAAGCTTTTGGTGTGAAGCCAGTTGCCCACATAATGATGAAAAGCATGTGTATGCTTTCCTGGATTTCTGTGGGTAGCATACGTAGAAGCTCATTTACAATACCATCAGGCCCTGGGGATTTGTTGTTGCTCAGGGTTTTAATGTTTTAATACATTCGTTAAATGCAAATTTGTCAAGTATTGAGGAATGTAGCCAGTTTCTGTCTTTAGTACCATCTGATTCATCCAGAGTGATTTTTAATTGTAACTTAAAGGGGTCTGGAGGTTTATTTCTTGGCTCGTTCTCTGTGTGTTCCCATGGGTAGTTTCTAGGTGCTTCTTCAGGGAGGTAGGTGCCGTGTTTAATGTTGATAGCTTGCCAGGAGTATTTAAAGTACTTTTCAAATATCTGGGCTTGTTTGGTGGGCTCAGTTTTAATTTTGCCTGTTTCAGGGTCTTTCACAGCTTGGAGGCTTGCCCGTGGCTGTGCATTTCTATCTTTAAAAATTCTTTGTGAGATTCCTTTGGTGCTTTATTTATCAGCTGCTGCTGCTGTTTACGAGCAATATTGTTGCCTTTTTTGTTGTGTGGGGCATCTGTGGTGGTGATAGCTTGCGTGTTTTTCGTGCATATGTCATCTAGTTGCTTTTTGAGGGCCTGATCAGGCACAATGTGCTTTATACCCTGAATTGCTTTCAGAAGCGCTGGGTTGGCGCTGGTTTGTTGTAAGACCACTTCGGTGGTGCCTTGGGCATTTATGAAGGGGGAGGACAGGTGGTTTTTAATTCGCTTGATCCGGCGTAGTTTTTTGCTTAGTATATTTCTTTTGTTCTTTTCTGGTCGTGGGCTATAGTAGTGATTTGGGGGGAGTGACCTAACAGTTTGATGGCTTCTTCAACTTGTTGTTGGTCATCAGTGGTATGTTTGGATGTGCTGGAGCAGGTTTTGAGGGCTACCTTGTGTGCCGACTCAATTAGATTTATCTCTAATCTAGCTTAAATCTCAACTTACTCTTCTGCAGGCTTTTCACTCGAGTGTTGCAGCCTAGCAGTGTTTCTGGCACTTTTGTTCTGCAATTCATTTAGAAACACAAGGGCTTGCGTTTGAGCGGGAGTGAGTACAAGCAGGGTTTCCTCAAGTTGTTGTATAATGCCATGGGAGGGGTCAGAAAGGGCGTGTGTGAATTTTAACTGGTCCGGAGCGCTGACAGGGCAAATAAGGGTGGCTTGTTTGGCAACTTTTTTTGCTTGGGCTTTTACAATGTGAGGGATCCGCAGGTCTAGAGTTTCGGTGGGTACTATGGCCAGGAGTGGCACGTGGTCGCTCAGGTAGCCTAGATCGCAGGTGTAACTTGGTTTGCACGTGTTTGCAAGGGCTGTTATTAAGAGGATATCATCAGTACGGCTAAATGAGTAAGTAGTGTTGCCTACACTGTCCTTTCCAGTGGGCCGTGAGAAGGTACAGGGTCTTGGTTCAGGTAGGTTGGTGTCGACAGGCGAGTAGTGGGGCAGTGGGGATAGGTTGTGATCCTTAATGAAGTCTTGGTACATTTAGTCTGCAATACATTTGTTTGTACTTGTTCGGTCGTGGGCGGAGGTTGTGGCATTCATGTCTCCAATGATGAGAGGAGTACAGTTTTTGTTCATTAATAATGGTTGTTATTTGTGCTTGCATCTCAAAGCGGGAGGCTTGTGCTTCTGGCTACCGGAAGGCCAATAGGTGCCAATGATTAGGAGGTTTACGTCGGCAGTGTTTAGGATGACAGAGGTGTGTCTACCCTCCGGGTCCAAGTGTACGAGTGAGCAGTTCGTTGCCAGGGCAATGCATTTGCGTACACAGACAATTGTACCACCGTTTTTGTTTGTGGAAGCCCACCATTTGTAGAAAAGGCTACGCTAGTAGGAGTAACACACCTAGCATTTATTAAGGGAAAGAGACTTACGATCTCCCCACCATAAGTCAGAGAAAGGAAGTCTGCCTGGAAAACCCTCCCACTCAGGGAAAGAATAAGCCCACACAATGAAAAGCAGAGAGAGCAGGTACCCCTAACCTCTGTAAGAGGAGCAGAACTGCCATCACACAGCCTACTCTGTGCAAAGCACTGCCTGAGGAGCAGCACCACCACCACCTAGAGCTCTAACCTTAAACTAACACAAGAACTAGCTCAAGCAAGACAGCAGCTGGTTCCGCAGCCAATCCCAGCACAGAAAGATACTGCTATATATGTTATTGGCCAGGTCTAGTAGCGCGAAGCAATCACCAAATTTGAGCCATAGCGGGGTCGCGAGGGTACCACCTCGCTCCGAACACAGAGGGCCCCTCGAACAGCACAAAGATTCCTTTGCGGCGTTCAGCTGGTTCTTGGGTCTGGTGTCCTCACTTTCTTCCCCAGCTTATGAACGAGACTAAGCAAAATAACCTCAACTGAAAAATCAACTAACCAAATCATACGAATCGTTATTGTCAACAATTGGGCGTGACAGCTGTCGTAGCAAATCACCGTCACTGCAAAGTATTAAACTCAGCACAACAACCAAACCCCCCTGATCTGAAAGATTATTAAAATAATGAAAACTTGAAGATCAAAACAAGATGATCAGATGATGTGCAATGTGAAGAGAACAGAGTGTATAAGCAGTGTCACGCCCAATCGTTGGCAGCGACAAATCGTGTGACGGAGCAGTGAAGTTGGTTGGCAGTTGAGAGTTTCTTTATGTCTTGTTCAATGAGCTGGATGGCCAGTCTTATTGATAACCTTTATCTTCTGGATTTGATAGTTTTGGTAATCAATTGACATCATGTGAACTCTAAGAGGTACAATTAGAGGGGATCCTCAAGAGACCCTGTACCGTGTAAGGTCTCCGATTCTATTTGTTCGTTCAGTCATATTAATGATTAATGTGTAACCACAATGAGGCCGAGAGGTAACTGAGTCATTGTCTTACGAAGTACGGCAGCGTGCTTATCCACTTCTACTTTATATAAATAACAGCTAAACATCTAGGGTGATGATGTTTCAAGAATTGAACTTGCCCTTTTGACTCCAGTCACTGTTATAAATACTCAGTAGTGTGACATCACTTCGGTACTTTCTGTACCACTTTAAGGTAGGAGTTACCACGTAACACATTGGTCCCAGCTCCGGGAAGGTGCAGCAGTGTGGGAACCAATCAAAAATGAGTAGTACTAGTAGACACACATACGTGTGCGCAGAGAGCGCAAGGGCATGAGCCAGAGAACTAGTTTTGGTAGAAGCATTAGGGACCATTGCGATGCAAAGAACTCACTCCTCTGCTGGATAGTTTTTCCACCTTGGAGGCCTTTCTTGGTTCGAAGGCACAACCATTTGATTGTTGTGCTGAGTCTTATACTTTGCAGTGACGGTAATTTGATCTGACAGCAGATGTGCTGAGTCTTACACTTTGCAGCGACAGTAATTTGATCTGACAGCATAATAGGGCGCTCAAATTACTTATTGATTGACGGGATGCACACATTGCTTGCCTGATAAGTATAACAGTATGATAGTATATTGCTGCATTGCATTGCACAAGCAACGTCTCATGCCAAACAAAAAGTCTTTTTCCAGTGTCACGACGAATCATGGTACCAGCTTAAGCTTGGATTGCAAGTATGGGCCATAGTCCGCCATGTCCCCCCATAAAGGTGTGTTTAACGTCCCCTCCCTCTCCATGCGAGAAGGAAGCAACGACTTCAGCAACGCACCGAGGAAATGGCCAAACAACTGCCAACCTAAAAAGGTTGCGACTAAGGAGAATTTGAAGGGAGCCGCTCAATTTGCGTCTAGAAGAATCCTCAGGTCCCCAAAAATACGAAATAGTTGTGATTGCGAGTAACTATTGAAGCTCATGTCCTGGAGTAGGTATTGAATCCCTGGGTGTCCCTTGAAACTAGGGATCTAGATAGGCAGCAGAATTGCGCTGAATTATACTGTCCATGCTGCTGCTATCATTCTGAGCATGTATTACAACAATCCTAAAGGAGCACGTGTGCAATTAAACGAAGAATGGAAGACCAACCAGTAGTAGAGGTGGGCCATGCTGTCATTGCGAGGACACGCAAGACACAACAGCAGCAAGAGGAGAAGGGATTGGTATTACACAATCCTTATTGGCTTGTTAAATCCTAACTGAATGAATTACCTGCATTCTAAAAAGCATAAGATGCATCCTCCGTCACTTTGCAGTGTAGAACACCATAAACACTATTTCCTTAGTCAAGCCAGGAAGGCTTTTTGAAACAGCTTATGCAATCATAAAAAATGATGCTGGATATTGTCCTCAAGTCATGCATGCACTAAGAAACTCCATGGTTTTGGCATCGCCAGGTGTGAGTTAAGTGTGTGCCTAATGATGTCGATCGATAAATTCCCCTCATGTTTGTTTCATTTTGTTTTGGGTGTGGTGCACACACCAGGCAGTAGTGCAATGCCTGGCGCATGCCGTGGCCACCGCTGAGCAAGCCCAGCATTGGCAACCACCCACAAAGAAATTAGGTTAATAGCATAGGGAGCAATGCTCCCTGTATCAGCTATTAAACTGATCAGAACAGATACTACACTTGATCTTAGCCAAAAGGCCGAGAAAGGTATGCTTATCCAAGCAGTGTCCGCATACTATAAATAAAAAACTTGCAACTATTTTATTAGAACGATGGTAGGCCTGGACGGTCCTGTTTCTCCCCTCTCTTCTTCTATCTTCCTCTTTCCTTGTTCGCCACATGTGTGTGTCCTGGATGCAATGCACACATGCATCACAGCCAAACAAACTCCTCTCTCAATTGGATATGGCACTGCGGAAAGCTTTTCCTCAAGGCACAAAGATGTTGTCAAGACGTGACAATATTTTACCGCCAATCACGCTTGCATGTGCTTCTCTCAACAGCGCCTGCTGCTGCACTTTCAGGAGCTTGTGATGAGTAGCACCTTCAGAGTCAAATACACCTATGCTTTTGCTGCAACTGCAAGGGATCCTTTAAATGCATGGAATAGAAGTTCTTACTCTACGTGAGGGTGCAATATCCTTTACTGGAACAGCAGTTTCAATTGTTTTGGGGACCGCGAACGGTCGAAAAAATTGGAGTATACCTCTGTGTGGCAATGACTCACGGTTTTCTTTAGTAAAAGGCGAAAGAAAAATACGCCCTGAACCAATGCCGAGGTTAGATGTTGTGGTGGAATGAATAATACTAAAATATAATCAGCCTGCAATAAAAACTAACTTGATGGTAGGCCTGTACTGTAACCGGACACACACGTTGCAGACTCACATGACCATTTGGTTCGCATATTGCTTACACTAGCATTGCATTGATTGGGTGCCCGGGGCGGCAGTGCCGCGATCCAGGCCTTGCAAAAATTAAACCGTGCACGT
>Ga0307970_1001865_pt1 | contig 10747 bp, 13 predicted proteins | sample OrgLakmetagen712_FD_202093 | JGI IMG/M metagenome (GOLD analysis project Ga0307970, IMG submission 202093) | Saline water microbial communities from Organic Lake, Antarctica - #712 | ecosystem: Environmental > Aquatic > Non-marine Saline and Alkaline > Saline | place: Antarctica: Organic Lake... | reverse complement strand
CGAAAAAAAGCCGAGGAACAAGCCGCATCGTGACCGATGCGATTACAATCCAGAACCCGCGCAATCGGGGTGGAAGCACCGGTCACGTATTAGCGAAACGCTCGGTCACGTTCACCGAAATCCGCAGATACACGGCGCGGAGGCTGTTCGGAGGTTGGGCCTCAGCACACAGATGCAGGTGTTGCCGACCTTTTACACCAGCGGATCTACTCGCGAGATCAAGGTTGGTAATGCGGTGGTTCGTCTCCAGCACGTCTCCAAGGATCGCTTGCAGCACGCAGGCACGAAGGTAGGGGTGGCGCTTACAGCTCTCCATTACATCGGGAAGGAGGGAGTGTCCGCGAAGGTGGTTTCCAAGATAGTCAACGCGCTGAGCAGCGAAGAGCTGATTAAGCTCCGGGCCTGTAAGATGCCAGAATGGATGCGATCGGTATTGAGCCATGCCGCCAAGGAAATTGAGTAGTGTTCACCGACTCGATGGCGTTGGTGGTGTAGATCACCTTGCGGATCTCCGGCGGGAAATCGAAGAGCGGTGTGATCCGCGCCCAGTTGCGTCGCCAGGATTGTCCGATCGGCATGTGGTCGTCGTCCCATTTGGCTTCGAACTCACCGAGGCACAGTTCGGCCTCGTCTGCCGTGCTGGACTGATAAATCCACTTCAGGTCGGCCGCCGCCTCGGCCCGGCGCTTCCAGGACACGTAGTTCAGGCTGTGTCTGATCATGTGCACGCTGGTGTGCGAGAACACCATCCTCGATGGCCTCGGGGAAGCCCTTCAGGCCATCCACGAAGGCGACGAAGACGTCCTGTACGCCGCGTTTGAGGGCTTAGCCAGCGCAGCAGGATCCACTTGCAGCAAAGGAGGAAGAGACATGCCCATGGTTCGGCCCGACATTCTTCTGACTAAGCCCGGGCGTCGTCGAACCTGCTCATAGCGTTGCTTGCCACTGGAGTCAGGCTTAAGGTCAGAGCTCTTCATCTTTTGCAGAGATTGAGTATGGATCAGTCTTCCGCCGCTAGCTCGCGCAGCAGCAACGTAGCCGCGAATCCCATGCAGGTACTCCTCAATGAGCGAGTCGACCCTGACGATCCGCTTGCAGTCTATCGCCTGATTGAGGTCGGCCTTGCGCCGGAAGACGTCCTACGCTTGGTGGATGCGGTGGAGCTGCTGAAAGACAAAGCTGTTCTTGCCAAGGTCATCGGCATGACCGAACGCACACTGCGGCACCGGGCTAAGGCACAGCGCATGGCCCTAACTTCTGACCAGAGCAGCAAGGTTATGCGCTTTGCAGAGATCCTATCGAAGGCTGAGGAAGTGCTGGGTAGCAGAGAAGCTGCAGAACGCTGGCTGGTTAAGCCGCTGTTTGGATTCGAAGGCAGGACGCCGCTTGATCTGCTGTGCAACTCGTTTGGGGAGCGAATGCTGGAGGATCTGTTGACGCGCATCGAATTCGGTGTTTACCAGTGATCCGGCCGAAGCCTCAGATTGCCTTCCAGAGCCAGACCAACGTGGGTTCTACCCCGTTAGCACGGACACTTTCGAGTAAGCTCCCACCGAGCTGAAGGAGTGTTCATGAAACGCAAGAAATACAGCCCCGAGTTCAAGCGGGAAGCCATCGAGTTGGTTCGTCGTTCAGGGGCGAGCTGCCGGCAGGTGGCCCTGGAGATTGGTGTTGCCCCCAATCTGCTCACACGCTGGGTGCGAGAGGCGCAACCAGGCACTAAGAAAGCTTTCCCTGGAACGGGAAGTCCGCGGGATGAGGAGCTTGCCCGCCTCAAGCGCGAGTTGGCCCGAGTAACCAAGGAGCGTGATTTTTTAAAAGACGCGGCAGCGTACTTTGCCAAGGAGTCATCGAGTGCGAAATTGCACTGACTTGACCACCGAATTGCATTCGCATTGACCACTCGATTGCATGCGGTTTGACCAATACACGCCGTAGTGACGACCGGCCTAAGTCGACCCCAAGCTGCCGGTCGCGACAGGCAGCAACCGGCCAAAAGCGGACGTAGTTAATAGGCCATTGCTTTCGGTGAGTGCGCGATCATTAAAGCAAGTAGCTGGCCGCAGGCACTCCGGATAAGGTCATCAGCGTCCTTCGATTAACTCGCCGAACAACTCCCTGACCTTGACTTTGGCATCCGCCAACGCGACTCGGCCTTCATCGGTAATCTCGTACATGCGTCGCTCACGACGCCCGGTACGCTCATGGTGCGAGCGCAGATAACCTTTCTTTTCCAGCCCGTGCAGCATCGGATACAGCGTGCCCGCGCTGAGCTCATAGCCGTGATGTCGCAACTCCTCGATGATGGCCAGCCCGAAGATGGGGGCCTCGGCGGCGTGGTGCAGGATGTGCAGGCGGATCAACCCGCCGTAGAGGTCTTTGTCGGTCATTCGCCGCCTCTCACAGGGCAATGCTCAACAGCCCGCCCAGGACACCGCTGCCGAGCACGACCAGCCACGGCGGCAGCTTCCAGAACATCAACGCCACCAGTGCCACAAGGGCCAGGCCAAAGTCTTGCGGGCCATGAATAGCACTCGTCCACACTGGCTGGTAGAGAGCAGCCAGCAGCAGGCCGACCACTGCCGCATTGATGCCCAGCAGTGCTGCCTGCGTGCGCAGGTTACGGCGCAGGTGTTCCCAGAACGGCAAGGCACCCACCATCAGCAGGAAAGAGGGTGCAAAGATCGCCAGCAGGCAGATCAGGCCGCCAAGCCAACCGGTGGGTGCTTGGTTCATCGAGGCGCCGAGAAAGGCTGCGAAGGTGAACAGCGGCCCCGGCACGGCCTGCGCCGCGCCATAGCCCGCAAGGAATGCGTCGTTGTCGACCCAGCCTGTTGGTACGACCTCAGCTTTCAACAGCGGCAGCACTACATGTCCACCACCGAATACCAGCGAGCCGGCGCGGTAGAAGGCATCCACCATCGCCAATGTCTGGTTCGGGAACACCGCTGTCAGCAACGGCAGCCCCAGCAGAAGAGCAAAGAACAGCGCCAGCCAGAACAGGCCAACGCGACGACGCACACTGATCGGCAGTGGATCATGGGCCTCGCCTTGCTGCGGTTTGAACAGCAGCAAGCCGACGATGGCTGCAAGGATGATGACACTCACTTGCCCCCAGGCAGAGGGTACGAGCAGCACGAAGCAGGTCGCCGCCGCCATGATGGAAATACGCGGCGCATCGGGACACAGATTGCGCGCCATGCCCCAGACCGCCTGGGCAACTACCGCCACGGCCACCACCTTCAAACCGTGCAGCACGCCAGCAGGCATGGCATCACCATAACTGGCGATGCCGAGTGCGAAGAGGATCAGGGCAATTGCGGAGGGCAAGGTGAAGCCCATCCACGCGGCTAGCGCTCCAGCGTAGCCGGATCGAGACAACCCGAGCGCAATCCCGACCTGGCTACTGGCTGGCCCCGGTAAGAACTGGCAAAGGGCGACAAGATCCGCATAGCTGCGCTCGCTCAACCATTGTCGACGTACCACGAACTCATCGCGGAAATAGCCCAGGTGTGCGATTGGGCCGCCGAAGGAGGTGAGCCCCAAGCGGAGGAAGATCAAAAAAACAGCCCAAGGGCTACGGTCAGTCTTAGTGATTTCAGTCATGGTCATTACTTGATCTGTGACAGGGCTGGTCAATTATAGTCGATATACAATAGCGTAATTCGATAATTTAAGGTGCCTAGCATGGAGCTCATCCTGATTGGAATCGTGGCTCTCCTCACATCTGGGCTGACTTTGTTCTCCGGCTTCGGCCTAGGCACGATCCTGATGCCAGTGTTCGCCTTATTCTTCCCACTGCCGCTCGCTATCGCGGCAACTGCTGTGGTGCATTTCGCCAACAATATTTTCAAGTTCTCGCTGATGGCCCGGCAGGCAGATTGGTCGGTCGTGGCGAAATTCAGCATGCCGGCTGCCTTCACGGCAATCCTGGGGGCAGGCTCCCTGACGTTCTTCGACCAACTGCCGCCCCTCTGGCACTACAGCATCGCAGGCTCAGATTTCGAAATCACTGCGGTGAAAGTGGTGATCGGCAGTTTGATCGTGCTGTTCGCATTGCTTGAACTGTCCCCTCGTTTTCAATCGCTGGCTTTTTCATCACGCTGGCTCCCTGTTGGCGGGGCGCTCTCCGGCTTCTTCGGGGGGCTTTCAGGCAACCAGGGCGCATTGCGTTCTGCGTTTCTGCTGAAAGTGGGTCTGTCTAAAGAGGCATTTGTGGCAACGGGTGTAGTCTCGGCGGTAATCGTCGATGCCGTCCGCCTCGTGGTCTACGGCGGCGCTATCCTTACCAGTCAATTCTCACAAGCACAGACACTCGCACTGCCCATTACAGTTGGGACTATCTGCGCGTTCATCGGTGCTTTTGTAGGTAAGCGCATCTTGCAGAAAATCACGCTTCGCACGGTACAACTTATCGTCGCAATAGCCATGCTAGGCATAGGCACGAGCCTCGCTCTAGGGCTGCTCTAGGACAAACATCGCGAGCCAAACGCCGAAGTTTGAACGCTTGCTGGAGTCACCTCCCCCCCCTGACTATCAAGAGAGCGCCCCATGGTAGCCAAACTGACAAGACGGATCGTGCAAGCGCGCAGCTCGCCCTTGAGACTGGCTGCCCTCGTGGATAAGGTTTTGGTTCCTGAGCAAGTGAAATACCCCCTGTTCTCTAGCCATGTCCGGGTGTCCGCTTCTGACACGCTCCCACTCATTGTCAGAGGTGGAATCCGGCCATTAGCGGATATCAACGATCAGGCTCCGCCATGCAGCTATAAGCACAATCTAGCCCGCCGAGGGAGAAGCTAGCCTGTTGGCTTAGGTTGTCGGTTGCTGGTGTCTTGGCAGGCCGATGGATATCAGCGCGGCCAGCACGACAAACCCGCTGGAGACCCACAGGCAGGCTTGCAGCCCGAACTGCTGGAAGACCCAGCCGGACAACAGCGTCCCGACCAGCCGGCCAAGCGCGTTGGACATGTAGTAGAAACCGACATCCAGCGACACGCCGTCTTCCTTGGCGTAGCTGACGATCAGGTAGCTGTGCAGCGACGAGTTGATGGCAAAGACGGCACCGAAGATCAGTAGACCACCTACCAGTACCGCCTGCTTGGGTAAATCACTGTCCAGACCCAGAGCAATCGCAACCGGAATGCCGGCTAACAGCGCCGCCCAGAGAAACGCCGCACGGCCATCGGGCACATGCCCGCTGCGCTTGCCGGTCAGGGCCGGAGCGAAGGACTGCACGATGCCGTAGCCGATGATCCAGCTGGCCAAAAAGCCACCGACCATCCAGAAGTCCCAGCCGAAAACCGTGCTCAGGTAAACCGGCAAGGCAACCACAAACCAGACATCGCGGGCGCCAAAGAGGAACAGGCGCGCGGCGGAGAGGATGTTGATCGCCCGGCTTTTGGAAAGGATGTCCTTGAACTTGGGCTTGGCTTTGGCCTTGCCCAGATCCTTCTTCAACAGGAACAGACTGGCGATCCAGATCACCGCCAGCACGCCGGCCATGGTCAATACCGCGCCGGCAAAACCCAGCACGGCCAGCAGGGCGCCGCCGAGGAAGAAACCCACGCCCTTGAGCGCATTCTTCGAGCCGGTGAGGATTGCCACCCACTTGTACAGCGTGCCCTGCTGGGCATCGGGCACCAGGAGTTTGATGGAACTCTTGGCCGACATCTTGTTGAGGTCTTTGGCGATCCCCGACAGCGCCTGTGCGCCCATGACCCAAGGCACGGTTAGCCAGGCGGCGGGCACGGTGAGCATCAGTAGTGCGACCACCTGCATCGCCAGGCCGATATTCATGGTGCGATTAAGGCCCAATCGGGCGCCGAGGTAGCCGCCGACCAGGTTGGTGACTACGCCGAAGATCTCGTAAAACAGAAACAGCGCGGCAATCTGCAAGGGGCTGTAGCCCAGGCTGTGGAAGTGCAACACCACCAACATGCGCAAGGCGCCATCGGTGAGGGTGAATGCCCAGTAATTGCCGGTCACCAGCAGGTACTGTTTGACCTCCGGGGCCAGGGCTGACAACGCCTTCATGCTTGCATCCCTACTTGGTTAAACGGCCAGGCCGACCAGTTTGGCCAGCTCCACGGTGCGGTTGGCATAGCCCCATTCGTTGTCGTACCAGGCATACAGCTTCACCTGAGTGCCGTTGATGACCATGGTCGACAGCGCATCGATGATCGAGGAGCGCGGGTCAGTGCGGTAATCGATGGAGACCAACGGGCGTTCCTCGTAGCCGAGGATGCCTTTCAGCTGGCTGTCGGCAGCAGCCTTCAGCAGTTGGTTGACTTCCTCCACCGTGGTGGCCCGCTCGACTTCGAACACGCAGTCGGTCAGCGAGGCGTTGGCCAGCGGCACGCGCACGGCATGGCCGTTCAGCTTGCCGCGCAGCTCGGGGAAAATCTCGGCGATGGCGGTGGCCGAACCGGTGGTGGTCGGGATCAGGCTCATGCCGCTAGCGCGTGCACGGCGCAGATCCTTGTGCGGGGTGTCGAGGATGCTCTGGGTGTTGGTCAGGTCATGAATGGTAGTGATCGAGCCATGGCGGATGCCGAGGTTCTCGTGGATCACCTTGACCACCGGAGCCAGGCAATTGGTGGTACAGGAGGCAGCGGTAACGATGCGGTGCTCGGCTGGATTGAACAGCTGCTGGTTGACACCCATCACCACGTTCAGTGCGCCTTTCTCCTTCACGGGCGCGCAGACCACGACCCGCTTCACGCCCTGATCCAGGTAAGCCTGCAATACCGCCACGGTCTTCATCTTGCCGCTGGCCTCGATCACCAGATCGCAGTCCGACCAGTCGGTGTCGGCAATCGCCTTGTTGGCGGTGACCTGGATGCGCTTGCCGCCGATCACCACGCAATCGCCTTCGCTGCCGGCTTCGTGGTGCCAGCGACCGTGCACCGAGTCGAAGTTGATCAGGTGCGCATGGGTGGCGGCATCGCCTGCCGGATCATTGATGCGGACAAATTCGAACTCGGGCCAGTCCCAGGAGGCGCGCAGCGCCAAACGACCGATGCGACCGAAACCGTTGATACCAATTTTGATAGCCATGTTTTTCGACTCATCTACTGGAGTTAGTGGGCAGCATCGAACTGGGTGATCCAGTTGATGTGGGCAGGGTGTTGAATAGCCTTGGGACGCAGGGCTTGCACCAGGGCAATGGCATCGGCGCGGGGAATGCCGGCCTCGATCATGATCCGCGCCGCAATCAGCCCGGTGCGTCCCGAGCCGCCCTTGCAGTGGATGGCGATGTCCTGGCCCGCATTGAGCCGCTCAAGGATGCTCTGTTTGCAGGCTTTCCAGCCCTGGCCGAAATCTTCGAGCGGTACTTGCTCATCCGCCACCGGCAGGTGGAACCAGGCCATGTCCTGCGCCTGGCATTGCTTGCCGATGTCCTCGGCCCCGTTGGAGGCCAGTTCGCTTGCCGGCATCAGGCTGATCACGGCAGAGGCACCGGCCTGTTTCAGCGTGGCCAGCGAGTCGACAAGGCTGCTGTCTTTGGTGCCGGGACAGGGCGTGAAGATGAGTTTGCCTTGGATACCGGGAATGCTGAGCCGGTCGTAGGGGTGATTCATTGAGAGGGTTTCCTGGTAGTCAGATGGCGCGCTGGTTGACGCGCTTGGAGAGTTCTTCAGCGGACTCTTTACGTTCCGAGTAACGGTCGACCAAATAGTCGCTGTGGCCGCGCAGCAGCAGGGTGAACTTGACCAGTTCCTCCATGACGTCCACAACGCGGTCGTAATAGCTGGAAGGTTTCATGCGCCCGGCCTCGTCGAATTCGAGGTAGGCCTTGGGCACTGAAGACTGGTTGGGGATGGTGAACATGCGCATCCAGCGCCCCAGCACACGCATCTGGTTAACCGCATTGAAGGATTGCGAGCCTCCACAGACCTGCATCACGGCCAGGGTCTTGCCCTGACTGGGACGGATGGCACCCATGGTCAGCGGTATCCAGTCGATCTGCGACTTGAATACGCCGGTCATAGCGCCGTGGCGCTCGGGTGAACACCACACCTGACCTTCAGACCAGAGCACCAGGTCGATGAGTTCCTTGACCTTGGGATGGCTGCTGTCGGCATCGTCCGGCATGGGCAGGCCGGAAGGATCGAATATTCGGGTTTCCGCGCCGAAGGCTTCCAGCAAGCGCGCCGCTTCCTGGGTCAGCAGACGGCTGTAGGAGCGCTCACGATTGGAGCCATAGAGCAGCAGAATGCGCGGCTTGTGCTCGCCTTCGGCGAGGCCCAGGTTTGTCGGGATAGAGCGGGCAAACAGCTCCTCGGCGACGTTGGGCAGGTTGTCGATCATGGGTTCTTACCTCTTGGGCTACAACGAGCCGATCCTGTTCAGCTCGGCCTTGAGCGCATCGCTGTCGAGTTGAGCAAAGGGCAGCGCGATAAATGCGCTCACTCGCTTCTGGATCTGCTGGATGGTGGCTGCAAACGCTGCGTTTATTTCCGCCTCAGATCCGTTAACGTCGGATGGGTCACTCAGTCCCCAGTGACAACGAGACGCCGGGCCAAAGAAAACTGGGCAGGCCTCTCCGGCTGCCTTGTCGCAGACGGTAATGACGATGTCAGGGGCGAGAGCCTGATGGGCATCGGTTGATTTGCTGTACAGGCCTTCAACATCGAATCCAGCATCAAGCAGTGCCTGCAAAGCCAACGGATTGACCTCCCCCTTGGGGTAGCTGCCTGCGCTAAAGGCCCGCATGCCCTTGGGAGCCATCGCATTGAAGATAGCCTCCGACAGGATGCTGCGGCAGCTATTGGCGGTGCAGAGAAATAAAACTTTCATGGTCATCCTCAATGGCTGGTATTCAATCGCAGGCCGGCTTGCGCCCAGGGCGATCTCGCATTTGCCAGAGGCGTTGCACATCCTGGCGTAACCACTCGGCATTGTTGTCCAGGGCCTGTTTGAGGATATCGGTCACCCATTCCGGCAGCTGCGGGTGCAGGCGGTAGTACACCCACTGGCCATTACGCCGATCCTCCAGCAGGCCACAGCCGCGCAGCAGGGCCAGGTGACGAGATATCTTGGGTTGCGCCTCTTCCAGTGCCGAGGTCAGTTCACAGACACAGAGTTCCTGTTCCAGGGTCACCAGCAAGGCGATTCGCGCCCGCGTTTCCTCGGCCAGACATTTGAAGACTTCGGTTGGCGACATGGCATGCAGAGTGGAAGCTTCTTTAGCCGGTTTGCTTTTGATCAGCACGAACATCTTTATCCGTTCATGAATCTCATGCAGGGTCTTGCGATAGGCATCTTTCTGCGAGCTGGTTGCCGGGTCTTCAAAATTCCAGGCGATGTACTCACCAGCCCCTGGCAGGGCCTGGCACTCCAGGGCGGACTTGTCACACAGGGTGATCACGTAGTCGAAAGGCTCGCCAGCGACCTGTTCGATGGACTTGCTGTAAAGCCCATCAGTGGGAACACCAAGCTGCTCCAATGCGTTGCGGGCTCGGGTGTCGACTTCAGTGGGGGCGGAGCCTGCGCTGTAGACTTCAAAATGTTCTGAGTCGGTGTGGCGCAGCAGGGCTTCGGCCATCTGCGAGCGTGAGGAGTTCGCGACGCAGAGGAACAGGACGCGCTTTTTCTGGCTCATGTTGATCCCTATCAAAGATGCACATGAGCAAATATATTATTTTTCGAATATGCAGTAAAATGAATATTCGGCGCGTTGCGCGCCAAGGGAACGAGGATAGGCAGCAAAGATGACAAATGCGTGTGAAGTCGCGATGAAGCAGGCCTCTGGGGCTCCACTGGGAGTTTTTGAGCGCTACCTGACCCTGTGGGTGTTCCTGTGCATCGTGGTGGGCACCGTGCTTGGCTTGGTTGTGCCGCAAGCGGCTCAGGCCGTCGGCGCCCTGGAGGTGGCGAAGGTCAATATCCCGGTTGGCCTGCTGATCTGGGTGATGATCATTCCGATGCTGATGAAGATCGACTTCAGCGCCATCAGCGAAGTGCGCCAGCAGAAGAACGGCATGTTCGTCACCCTGTTCGTTAACTGGGCGGTCAAGCCGTTTTCCATGGCGCTGATTGGCTGGTTCTTCATCAAGCAGGTGTTTGCGCCCTGGCTGCCCGCCGAAGAGCTGGATAGCTACATGGCCGGCTTGATCCTGCTCGGTGCGGCGCCCTGCACGGCGATGGTGTTTGTCTGGAGCAACCTGTGTAAGGGTAATGCCAACTTCACCCTGACCCAGGTGGCACTGAACGATCTGGTCATGGTGTTTGCCTTTGCGCCTATCGTGGCGCTGTTGCTGGGCGTTTCTTCGATCCCGGTGCCTTGGGACACCCTGCTGCTTTCCGTGGTGATGTACATCGTCATCCCGCTGGCCATCGCCCAGTTTCTGCGGGCTCAACTGATGAAGCGCGGCGAAGCCTATTTCGAGAATGTGCTGGCGAAGATTTCGCCATTTTCCATCATCGCTCTGCTGGCCACTCTGGTTCTGTTGTTCTCCTTCCAGGGTGAGTCCATCGTCGAGCAACCCCTGATCATCGGCATCATCGCGATTCCTCTGTTGGTGCAGACACTGTTCATCGCGGCACTGGGTTACTGGCTCTGCCATACACTGAAAGTGCGCCACGACATAGCGGGCCCGGCCACCATGATCGGCGCCTCCAACTTCTTCGAGCTGGCCGTAGCCGTGGCCATTGTCTTGTACGGATTCAACTCGGGTGCCGCCCTGGCAACCGTGGTCGGCGTACTGATCGAAGTGCCCGTGATGCTATGGCTGGTACGCATGGT
>Ga0307970_1001861_pt1 | contig 10754 bp, 9 predicted proteins | sample OrgLakmetagen712_FD_202093 | JGI IMG/M metagenome (GOLD analysis project Ga0307970, IMG submission 202093) | Saline water microbial communities from Organic Lake, Antarctica - #712 | ecosystem: Environmental > Aquatic > Non-marine Saline and Alkaline > Saline | place: Antarctica: Organic Lake... | reverse complement strand
GTCCAGGCGTGATCCTTCCCGGCCAGCGGATTGATCAGCAGGGTGAAATCCTCGGCCGTTCCGCGAACGCGGTGAATTTCCGTGGTCATGCGTTCCTCACAAGCAAAGCCGGGGTACTACCCCGCCAGCCATCATTTCATCATTTTTGAGAGGGCCGGACGCCGCTCGTGGCGTCCGGCACAGGCTGCGCGTCTTTAAAACTCGGCCTTCGCTACCTCAACCGACTCGAGCAGAGTTTCCAGCATGGAGATCCCTTCGGCGCCGTACTGTTCCTCGATCAGGGCGCGTACGGCAGGCTGGGCAGCCTCGGCGAACTTGGCCAGCTCCTCGCCGGACACGACGTTGACCTGCATGTTCTCGGCCAGTGCCGGCAGGCCGGCTTCGGAGGCCTCGATCACGCGGTTCATGGAACGCCCAGCCTCCGTGGCAACCTCGGCGGCCCAGTTGATGAGGGTCTGATGCTCGGGCGAGAGCGAATTGAAAAAATCCTCGTTCATCGTCCAGACATAGGGCGTGATAACGTGGTTGGTGATCGACAGGTATTTCTGCACCTCGTCGAACTTCGCGAAAGCGATGATAGGGATCGGGTTCATCTGGCCATCGGCTACGCCGGTCTGCAGAGCAGTATACACTTCAGCCCAAGGCAGCGGGGTCGGCTGGCCGCCGAGGGACGAGATCATCGCCTCATGCGTCGGCAGCGTCATGGTGCGGATACGCATGCCCTCCATGTCCTCGACTGAGGTAATTGGCTGCTTGGAATTGCTGAAGGCAAAGAAACCGCCGGAATCCAGCAGGCCCAGAACTTTCAGCTCCGTCTTGTCTTCGATGTCACCGACGAACTTCTCACCGAAGGCGCTATCCGTGGTGATCACGCGGCTGGCCACGCCGATGTTGGGAAAGGCGAAGGGAATGTCGAACACTCCGACAAAGGGGTAGTGCTGGGCGAGGCCACCGGCGGAGGAGATCGTGCTTTCAACAAGGCCCGCGCGCACCTGATCGATCACTTCTGCATCCTTGCCAAGCTGACCGTTGGGGAACAACTGTACCTCGATTGCGCCGTTGGAATTGGCCTCGACCAGCGACTTGAAGACGGCGGTCATGGCACCCGAATGACTTTTAAACGGATCGGCCGGGTTCAGGTGCGCAAGACGGATTGTGACGTCCTGCGCGACTGCCTGGCCGGCGAGCAGGGCAACCACCGCTGCGGTGGCGAGGGGTTTTAGAAGTGACATGTGTCTTTCCTTTCATATTGGTCGTGGGGGATCAGAAGCCAAGCATTCTTGGCATGAAGAGTGTGAGATCGGGCCAATACGCGATCAACACAAGGATCATAACCTCGGCCAGTATGAATGGCCAAAGTTCCCGGGTGATCGCCTCGACCTTCTCGCCGGTGACGGAGGCCAGCACAAAGAGGCAGGCGCCCACCGGCGGGGTCATCAGCGAGATGTTAAGGGCGAGGATGATCATGATGCCAGCATGTACCGGATCCATTCCGATCTGCAGCGTCAGCGGCGCGAGGACGGGTGCAAGGATGATCAGCGTCGCGTTGATGTCCATCACCATGCCGATGGCGAGGATCAACACGAGTATCAGCCCAACGATCACGTTGGGGTTATCAGAGACCTTCAGCATCGCCTCTGCGATGGCCTGCGGGATCTGGTTAAATGTCATCCACCAGCCCAGGATTGTGGCTGACGCGATGATCAGGAAGATCACGCCGGTGATGCGCGTCGTGCGCACTGCCACTTCGTACAAGTCCTGCCAGCTTAACGCGCGGTAGATTACACCGCCGACGAACAGGGCATAGGCCACGGCGATGGCCGCGGCCTCTGTAGGGGTTGCAAAGCCGCCAAGGATCGAGCCGAGGATGAATACCGGCAGTAGCGCGGCAAGTATCCCTTCTTTCAATGCAGCCCAGACCGCGCACAGGCGCGGGCCACCCTCGCCCTTAGGCAAGTTCTTGATGCGGGCGGTCAGGGCGATGATTGCCATGCAGATGATACAGATCAGCAGCCCCGGCAGAATTCCCGCCGCGAACAGGCCGGCGATCGAAACGCCCATGATCGAGCCGTAGATGATAGCTAGCGTCGAGGGCGGGATCGTGGGGCCAATAATCGAGCCTGCGGCGGTCACTGCGCAGGCATAGGAGCGACTATAGCCGGCGCGCTGCATCGCCGGGACGAGCGTGTTTCCGAAGGCCGCCGCATCGGCGGTGGCGGAACCGGTGATGCCGGCAAACATGACGGAAGCGACCATGTTGGAATGGGCCATGCCCCCGCGCAGCCATCCCACCAAGGCCTGGGCTAGTTTCACGAGACCTTGCGTGATGCCGGAGCGGTTCATGATCTCTCCGGCGAGGATGAAGAACGGCATAGCTAGAAAAGGGAACAGATCGAGCCCCGCGAAGATACGGTCCGGAGCCATCACCATGAAGCGCGGTCCCATGTCGAGGATACCAATCATGCCTGCGACGCCGATGGCAAACCCGACAGGCAGGCCGAGCGCCAAGAAACCGAAGAACGCGGCCGGAACGAGGATCATTCCCATCAGTCGTCTCCCAGCCCGGCGATGGAGGTGCCGGTGGACTCGGGGGCCTCTTCGGCCAGGAAATCATGAATGCTGATCAACGCCAGCTGGATGCAGGCGAGTCCTGCAGCCAGCGGCACACCCGCGAACGCATATCCCTTTGGAACGGCGTAGATCATCGTGAGGCGGGACATGCCGCGCTCGACAAAACCCAGCCCGTACCAGAAAAGCGCGAAGAAGAAGAGGAAGCCTATGATGTCGAAAGCGACCGCAAGCCATCTCCTGACCGGTGCGGGTAGACGCATGAAGACGAATTCGACCCCTATATGCTCGCGATGAGCAATGCCGGATGACACAGCGAAAAGCGCCATCCAAATCATCAGGTACCGCGCCAGCTCCTCAGTGAAGGTCAGCGGTAGAGGGATCACGTAACGCAATAGAACTCCCAGCCACACATCCAGCACGAGCAGGACCAGCAAAGCCACGCATACACGCTCGACCAGCCAGTTGACGCACAAGCTCCAGCGTTTGGATGTGGTGGCAATCGAGGCCATTAAGTGCCGTCTCCGAGTTGAGCCCAACGGTGTTGACTGAAAGCATTTTTTCACTTTAATGCAATATGCGAAAAACACTTTTCATTTGCGGGTCGAGAAATTGCCTAATAAAACAGCGGAAACGCCCGCGAAGTCCCTGAATCAGCGCATTCATGCGATCTACGACAGGTTGCCCGAACGAGAGCGTCGTATCGCAGACCTGCTGCTGCAGCGTCCCGGAGATCTGGCCGCGCACACGGCAACCGAAGTCGCAAGGCATGCGGAGGTGTCAAATGCGACTGTCACGCGGTTCTTCCGGCGACTGGGGTTTGAGACTTTCGATGCGGCGCGGCAAGCGTCACGGCGCCTGCACGCGGGAGGCTCGCCGCTCTATGGAGTACCGCGCGCGACACTGGGGTCAACATTTATGTCCACCATGATGCGGGAGGAAAGTGCGGTGCTCGAAGCGACACTGTCCGCGCTCAACCCCCTTACGCTGCGCGACACCGCCGAGGCGGTAGCGTCAGCGCGGCGGGTCCAGATCACAGGTTTTCGCAACAGCCAAGCGTGCGCGGAATATCTGGCGGCGGGTCTTTCGCAACTGCGACCGGACACATTGCTGATGCCGACACCGGCACAGTCCATGGCGGAGGCTCTCGCGCAACTATGTCCCGATGACGTTGTGGTGCTCCTGGGACTGCGCCGAAGACCTGCCAACTTCATAGAATTGGTCAAAGTTGCCTCTGGCACAGGCGCAAGCCTTCTTCTGATTACCGACAAGAGCATTCGCGCCGCACCGGCCTTCGCGAGATGGACCCTCACCTGCGCTGTCGAAACGAACCAGAGCCTTGATTCCTATGTTGGCGTAATGGCGGTTCTGCGGGCGCTCACGCTGAGCGTGGCTAAGCATATCACGCCAGAAGGACGCGTGCATCTTGAGAAGGTCGAGGCGCTTCACGACAAACTTTCTGACCTAGAGTGAAGGCTCGATCGCGGATTTGCATTTCAAAACGACAAATCCGGCGTCCAGCGCCAAGGCATCGACTATTCGCATCCAGTTGGTCTTGCCGAACCGACATCGATAGACTGGTCGACACTATTCCTTCCGCTTCGGGTTGGGAGCAGTCGTTCGCTGCTGCGGGCATGAAGGCCTGCAAAGGGCCGGTCACGTCATGAAGGACGCTGAGAGTTCGCAACTTTGCACCGGCAGTTCTCTGCGCACTGCTGCCACTCAGGTCCATCAGCGACCTCACATTCCTGACGAAAATTATCAGGTGGCGGCAGCCAGCCCTTTTTGGGAGGTCGTCGCGATGCTTGACTCCCTCGGCGCGAACGTCACAAGGGGCGGGGACCGGTCATTCGCTGCACTTGCATGGACCAAGACAGAGCGCAGCAAAAGCAGCCATTCATAGTCTGAAAAGCACGACCACGATGCTGCGACTTGCACCAAGAAAGCAATGGGCAGGAAGCTGTCTTTGCAAACCATGCACAATTAGCATATGGCGTTGAAATTGCCACCTAATGCTATGATTAGGCCGTGAAATCCAGCATTCGCTATAGAGCCTAGTTTACTAATCTGCCGTGGCCCAACGTGCAAGCGCCAATTAATCCCACGTTCACTTTGTAGGATTAAAAGACCTGAAGGAGAATTTCGTTATCGCCAAACTTACAAAATCATCGCATTTCACAACAGCACAACCACGGACCGAAACAACGCTGGAAAAAACGACCCGCATAGTGAAGGAAATCACTGCGCAGGAAGCAGATAAACGCCAAGAAAAAACTGCGCGCCTTCGTAAGGCACGACACGAAAGCGAAGCAGAAAATGCAACAAGAACCAATGATGTACAGCCTCTTCCTTTAAAAAAGAAAACATGACCCTGTGCGCCTGCCTCCCTGCTACACGTCATGTACCCACCGGGCGGGCGTTTAATGCATCCTCATGCCGTTGACTTTGCGGCCGCAGCGCCACGTCTTGGCTTCATGCCGTAATAGTCCAATCGACCGTCAGAAAAAGGCTGACACCGATCATGGGGCAAACCGTCCATCTCAAGGGCATGCCACCGACCTTCGCTGCATCGGTGAGGGGTCAGCTGATTGCGCAGAGAAGCAGACCTTCGCAATAAATGTTTGGTTATCGACCACTATCAACGCTTAGCCTCGCATCATTCCCCTATCGCGATAAGGGCGGGTCCGCCGAAGGCTTGCGGATAAGCCGCACGCATGGATGGTGTGGATCAGTCCATTGATGCCGAGCGTAATCAGCGAGATGCTCGCGCCATCACCTTCCAGTTGGCCGAAGTCGCCGTGACAGGCCCTATGGTCAGAGCCATCCTGACTGTGATCCACCGCCTTCGAGCGCCACCGTCATGTGCGTGACCGCGATCCTGCAGGAAACTGAACGAAAGTGGCAGGACAGGTCTACCTGCCGCGCTGAAAAACGTCGCTGCCGGAGGAAAATGATGCGAGTTTGCGGCCCGACCTGCCCGCATTCGAGCGTTCTGACCCATGCAAGCGCCGCCCTCGGCCCAAAGCGCTTGATCAGTAAGCGAAATTAGGCGAAATTGGCGTCAACTGGCACCCAACTTGGGGAATGTCCGACATATCAATGACGCAACACTCTGCGCCGACACACCACCATCAACAGGGGATAAAAATGAAAACCTATATAAACACCGCAATCAGCGCCGCAGTGGCCGCTGTCATTGGCACCGGCGCCCTTGCCGACAAGCTGCAAGACATCATGGATGCGGGCAAGATCGTCGTCGGCGTGAAGAATGATTACAAGCCGTGGGGCTATCTGACCTCGGATGGCGAATTGACCGGCCTTGAGATCGACCTGGCCAAGGACGTTGCCGAGCGCCTCGGCGTCGAGGCCGAGCTGATCCCCGTTGTCGCGTCGAACCGCATGGAGTTCCTGCAACAGGGCCAGATCGACCTCATCATCGCCACGATGGGCGACAATGAAAAGCGCCGCGAAGTTGTGGGCATGATCGAGCCGGCCTATTACGCGGGCGGCACCAACGTCATCACGCCCAAGGCCGCCGGCCTTGAGAAATGGGAAGATCTGCGCGGCAAGGATGTCTGCGCGCTGCAAGGCGCCTATTACAACCGCCGCGTGACCGAGCTCTATGGCCCCAATCTGATGGCTTTCGCGGGCATCCCCGAGGTGACATCAGCCCTGCAAAACGGCAGCTGCATCGCGTTCCTTTATGACAACACATGGATCGAATCGCAGCTGGCCTCTGACGAGCAGTGGGCCGATTACGAGATGCCGTTCGAGACCGAAGATCCCCAGGCATGGGCCATCGCCGTCCCGCTGGACGCACTCGACAGCGCCTATGGCGAAAAAATGTCCGAGATCGTCACCGATTGGCACAAGTCCGGCTACCTGATCGAGCGGAACGACGCCAACGGCATCGCCTCCAGCCCCTTCCTCGTCGAGCAGAACGAAAAACTGCAATAAATCAGTATATGGCCCTGCGGCGCGCGTCGCCGGGCCAATCCCGCACTTGCCAAGGCCGCCTTTGCCCGAATGGAACTAGCCAATACCCTTATAGATTGGCTGCGCCCCGACTGGTTTTTGAACCTCGTGGTGTTCAGTGATAATTATTACAGGGACCGCTATCTGGCGGGCCTCGTCACCAAGATCCAGCTATCTGTGCTATCAATTTTCTTTTCGCTGATCGTCGGGATCATCGGCGCGGCTGTCCAAGGCGCCCCGTCGCGCACATTGCGCGTGCTGGTTGGCGCGTTCGTCGCGTTTTTCCGCAATACACCGCCGCTGGTGCAGCTCTATTTCTTCTTCTTCGCCATTGGCACCGTGCTGCGCATCACCGGCGAAAATGGCCTGCCCCAACCGCTCGTCAGCAATTTTGGCTGGGCCGTGATTGCCCTGTCGCTCTTCGCCGGCGCGCTAAACACCGAGATTTTCCGCGCAGGGATCGAGGCGGTGCCTCGCTCGACCGTCGAGGCCGCCGAGGCGTTGGGATACACCCGCCTGCAGATCTACCGTGAGATCGTGCTGCCGCTGGCCATTCGCATATCACTGCCCGCGCTGGGGACAAATCTGGTCAATCTGGTCAAGACGACGACCCTCGCCTACGCCATCGCGGTGCCCGAGCTGCTATATGTCTCGGCCCAGATCTGGTCCGAGGATCTGAACGTGCGCGAGATGATGAACGTGCTGCTTGTGTCCTATGTGGGCCTTGTCGCCGTCCTGGTCTGGGTGCTGCACCGCTGGGAAAAGGCGCTGCGCATTCCGGGGTATGGCGAATGAGCATGATCCGCCAAGATGCAAAAGCCCCCGGGCATCTCGCCGTCCTCCACCCGATGCGCCTTCACGCCAGCGCCCTGCCGCTGGCGGAGCGTATGTTCAACCTGTGGACCTTCACCGCGCTCATCCTCGCACTGGCGGCGTTCCTGATTGCGCCCGCCTTTGCGCAGGATGCGACCCCGGACGACCGCAGCATCGTCGCCATCTTGCTGGAATGGACGCCAACCCTCGCGGGTGGATTCGCCTTCAACGTACTGATCTCGATCCTGTCGATGGCGATCGGCACGGTGCTGGGCGTGATCCTCGGCGTTCTTCAGGTCTCGCCCATCAGCCCAATCCGCAGCATTGCGTGGCTCATCACGCAGTTCTTTCGCAACTCACCGTGGCTGGTGCTGCTCTTTTACTGCATCCTGCTGATCCCCTTTCAGATTGAGATCGGTGACACGACCATCCCCTTCCCGGGCTGGATCAAGGCCACTATCGGCCTGTCGCTGCCGGTCATGGCCTATATGTCGGAATACATGCGCGGCGCGATCCTCTCGATCCCGACGGGGCAGTGGGAATCGGCCGAATCCCTCGGCTTCAGCCGCCGCCAGATCATGGTGAACGTGATCCTGCCCCAGACGGTCAAGCGCGTGCTGCCCTCGTGGATGAACCTCTATGCGGTGCTCACGATGGCGACGCCGCTGGTGTCGATCATTGGTATCAGCGACGTGATGACTTTGACCCGCGCCGCCCTCAGCGCCGAGGGCCGGGTCGATCTGCTTATCCCGATGTATCTATATATCCTTTGCTGGTTCTTCATCTACTGCTACCCGATCAGCGCCGCGACCCGCCGGTTCGAGCGCCGGTTTGCGGTAAATACATGAGCGAGGCGAACATGACCTGGACCCCTGATCAGCCCATCGTATCGCTGAAGGACGTGCATAAATCCTTTGGTACCGTCGAGGTGCTGCGCGGCGTCAGCATCGATGTGATGAAGGGCGAGGTGATCTGCATCATCGGCCCGTCGGGGTCGGGCAAATCGACCCTGATCCGCTGCATTAACGCACTGAACGACATCCAAAAGGGGTCGATCACCGTCGAGGGGCTAGAGGTGAACGACGCCAAATTGGACAAGCTGGCCTTGCGCAAAAAGGTCGGCATGGTGTTTCAGCAATACAACCTTTTCCCGCACAAGACCGCGCTGCAGAACGTGATGATGGCTCCCATCAAGGTGCTTCGTCAGAACCGTGCCGAGGTCGAGCAGCGCGCCCGCGGCCTCATCGCCAAGGTCCGTCTTGAAGGCAAGGAAGCCGCGTATCCGGGCGAATTGTCAGGCGGCCAGCAACAGCGCGTCGCAATCGCGCGGTCACTGGCCATGAACCCCGACGTGATGCTGTTTGACGAGGTGACAGCGGCGCTTGATCCCGAGACGGTCAAGGAGGTGCTGACCACGATCAAGGATCTGGCCGCCGAGGGCATGACCTGCATCCTCGTGACGCACGAAATGGGCTTTGCCCGTGAAATCGCCGATTGTGTTTATTTCACAGACCGCGGTGTGATCGTGGAATCCGGCCCGCCCGCGACGTTTTTTGACAAAGCCCAAGACCCGCGCACACAGCAATTCCTCAGCCAGATCCTGTAATCCCATGACACGCACCGAATCCGACTCGCTGGGCCAGATCACTCTGCCCGCAGCCGCGCTTTATGGCTCCAACACCGCGCGCGGGCTCGAAAACTTTCCGAGCGAGATATGCGCAATAAATACACGGAACGGCTACTGGCTTGGAGTCTTTCCAAGAAACCTTCGCGCTACTCATCGCCACGCTCTCCCAGGACATCGTATGTGGGGTGACATTATGCTTCAGACTTACCGGTGGAAACCCATTTACAAAACCACTTCTTGGGCAGCATTTATTTGCACATCAAACCCTTAGGGTGAATGTCCGCAATGACGAACCGCACCGCAGCGTCGAGATGAAAAGGTCAACGGCAGCAATGGGCCGGTCACGTCGGGGGCCGACTTCAAGACTTTCAGCGTGATGTGGCATGCCGCGATTTGATCATTGCGCGGGATGATTTTCCCGCACCGGCAACGTTTGGAGGGCGGGATCGATGGTGCGGCCGCTAAGAAAATTGCCGAATGTTGTAAGACCGGGGACATAATCGCAGATCACCTTTATCAGCGCGAGGATCGGCACCGCCATCAGCGCACCCGGAATGCCCCACAGCCAGGTCCAGAAGATGACCGTCAGGAATACCGCGACCGAGTTCAACTGCAAACGCGCCCCCAGCAGCAACGGTGTGAGAAACTGTCCCTCCAGCGCCGTGAGTGTCTGATAGGTGATGGGCGCGAGCATGGCGTAGTAGATGTTGTCGAAGTGAACGATTGCAAAGGCGCCGACGCCCAGCATCCCGATCATGGCGCCGAGCAATGGCAGGTAATTCAGGCAAAACGCCGCGATGCCCCAGACAAACGGATATGGCATGCCAAGCAGATACATTGCCGATCCGATGGCCAGGCCGAGCACGGCGTTGATGCAGGTGATCGCCACGAGATACCGCGACATGCGTTTCTCGATCTCGTAGATTGCCGCGAGCGCGCGCTTCTTGTCGGCGAAGGTCGGGAAGGATTCGACAACCTTGGCGTAGAACAGGTTGCCCGAGGACAGCAGGAACAGCGCCAGAATGAGCCCCGCCACCAGTGACGTGACAAAGCTGGCAAGGTTGCTGACGACAGTAGTCAGCAAGCCGGGCTGTTGCAATACGACCGTGTCTGCGGTGTCTTCGCCGCCCTTGGCAAGATCCTCGACCTGTTCCGAGGCGTCCTGAACCGCTGCCACCGAGTCGGTGAGTCCGCGCAGCTTTTCACGCAGCTCGAAAGATATGCGGGGGATTTCATCGAACCAGCTGGTCACCTTTCCGCCCAGCAGCAGAACCGCGATCCCCACCAGCCCTACGAAGCCGATGATCAGCACCGTCGCGGACAGCGCAGAGGGGATACCGCGGCGCGAAAGCCATCGCACCCACGGCCCCAGCGTCAGCGCCAGCATGAAACCGAGGACTGTCGGAAGAACGATATTCTTGGCAAAATAGACCACGGCAAGTGTCATCAGGATCACGATCGCTGTCAGGAGCCTGTTGGTTGCGTTCGCTTTGTCCGGATTGCTCATGCGTTTGCGCTCCATTACGTAGATTGACCTTGTTCGGCGAGACAGGTCGGCCAACGCCGCATGCTTGGGGGAGGCGTGCAGAAGCGACAACGGTTTCGTGTCTGCAAGTCTCTCCGAGTATTAACGCAGCGGACCGGCGAACGTTTCAAGAAATATTGTAACTCCCAAGCACCCTCTCCGATAACGGGGTGCAGTGGGGCTGCGGTCAGAGCCGGGCGATGATCTGAGATGGTGACAGGGTCAGGGTGTCGAGGACATTGAGCC
>Ga0307970_1001858_pt1 | contig 10780 bp, 10 predicted proteins | sample OrgLakmetagen712_FD_202093 | JGI IMG/M metagenome (GOLD analysis project Ga0307970, IMG submission 202093) | Saline water microbial communities from Organic Lake, Antarctica - #712 | ecosystem: Environmental > Aquatic > Non-marine Saline and Alkaline > Saline | place: Antarctica: Organic Lake... | reverse complement strand
ATTGACCAACAGTCATTCCGACGACCGAAATTGCGCAAGTAGACGGTAAGAATTCTTACACAAATTTTTAGCGCAATTGAGGGAGGAGGAATCTAATGGCTTCAACCCCACAATGTCTAAACGAAATATCGTACTAAAACATAGCGCTGACAAATGAACATTATGGCGTTGAATAATTCCAAATATCCCTTGATTTTAATGAATACTACCATATGTAGTTAACTGCTGACCTCTATTAACGAATTAACGAATTAACCAATTAACAACCCACTCCTTTTTCTTGAATTCAGAACTTCACACTTACTGCCTGCGTCCTGTTAAATTATGTTAAACCTTAATGCTGTTGTAAATTGAAAAAAATCACTTTTATTAAATTGCGTCAACAAAAAATTTCACTATTATGGACATACGCGTTGAAAGTTACACTAAGATGTTCGGCCCCCAAAAAGCCGTGGACGACATCTCTTTTAAAGTAAATACGGGTGAGGTGCTCGGGTTTCTGGGCCCTAACGGTGCCGGAAAAACCACAACCATGAAAGCGATCACTACTTTTTTGTCACCTACAGCGGGAAATATTTTTGTTGGTGATTACTCGGTTTTCGAACAACCTGAGGAGGTGACCAGGGTAATAGGATACCTGCCCGAGAATAATCCATTATATCAGGAGATGAATGTGCTGGACTACCTCTATTTTATGGCCGGAATACAAAATGTACCCAGGCCTAAGCAACGGGAACGCGTCCTTGAAATGGTGCGGGTTTGTGGCCTGGAAAAAGAGAAGCATAAGCGTATTTATGAGCTCTCCAAAGGCTATCAGCAGCGGGTGGGACTTGCGCAGGCGCTTATTCATGACCCTGAGGTGCTGATACTTGATGAGCCTACCAGTGGGCTCGATCCTAACCAGATAGTGGAGATCCGTGAGCTCATCAAGCGCATAGGGAAAGAGAAAACAGTCATCCTCAGCTCGCATATCCTGGCAGAAGTGGAGGCCACTTGCGACAGGATTTTGATTATCAGTAACGGCAAAATTGTTGCCGACGGATCCGCCCAGGATCTGCAGAAACAGGCACAGGGTAAAGAGATACTCCACGTGGCTGTGGAAGACGGCAACAGCGATGAGGTCTACAGTGCTTTACAGCGTCTGGAAACTGTAGCCTCCGTAGATTTTACTGTAGGGGCAAACAACCACTTTGAGCTGTATTCTAAGCCGCAGATGTCATCGCGACGGGCTGTTTTCAGCCTTTGTGTGGAGAAAGGGTGGACACTTACGGAAATGACACCCATAGAAACAAAACTTGAAGATGTGTTTAGAGATCTTACTAAAAACTAATCTATAAAAGCACAGCACTATGAACAAAACATGGATTATCCTTAAACGCGAGTTGGCTGCTTTTTTCGATTCATTGATGGCATATATCACTATCGTGCTCTTCCTCGGATTTAGCGGCCTTTTCACATGGCTCTACGGCTCTGATATCTTTTTTGCCGGGCAGGCCAGCCTGCAGGTTTTCTTTCAGATAGCCTACTGGACCCTCTTCTTCTTTATCCCCGCCCTTACGATGCGGATGATTGCAGAAGAAAAGCGCTCCGGAACCCTGGAGCTGTTGCTGACGAAGCCTGTTACCGACTGGCAGGTGGTGTTGGGTAAATTTTTGGCCACACTGGCGCTGATAGTGATAGCCCTGGTGCTTACACTACCTTATTACATTACCGTAGCCAATATTGGTAATGTGGATCATGGCGCCGTAATTACCGGCTACCTTGGGTTGTTGCTGATGAGTGCCGCATATATCAGCATAGGGGTGTTTGCCAGCAGTATCTCAGGGAATCAGATTGTCGGGTTCCTGGTGGCCCTCTTTATCGGTATCTTTTTTCATATCGTTTTCGGATTTCTGGCCTCCAACTTCTCAGGAACAGTTGGCGAGGTGCTTCATTATCTGAGTATGAATACGCATTTTGATTCGATATCACGGGGCGTTATAGATACCAAGGACCTCGTCTATTTTTTCTCTATTATTTTCCTTGGATTAGTTTCTACCGAAGCGGTTTTATCTAAAAGACATCAGACAGACTAAAAGACAAGAATTATGGGTAAAAAGAAAAACAGCTTATTGTATCAGCTACTTGTTATCATTGCCATCGTTATAGTGGTCAATATCATTGCCGTGGATTATTTTGCGCGCCTTGACCTTACCGACGATAACAGATATACACTCAGCGACGCCACAATTGATATTGTTCAGAGCCTGGAAGAGCCGGTTACCGTCACAGCTTATTTTACCGAGGATCTTCCGCCACGCCTCAGGCAGTCAGGCAGAAATTTTAAAGACCTGCTTATAGAATATGCCAGCTACTCTGAGGGCATGATTAATTATGAATTTATCGATCCGGCCGACGATGATGAAATCAAGCAACAAGCTGCTAAGGCAGGGGTGCAGCCGGTAATTGTCAATGTAAGAGAAGAAGACCAGGTGAAGCAACAGCGGGCATTTCTTGGCGCTGTCATCAGAAAGGGAGAGCAGAAAGAAGTGTTGCCCGTTATAACGGAAGCAGAATCGATGGAGTACAGCCTTTCTTCCGGCATCAAAAAGCTTTCCGTAAAAGAGAGGCCCTTAGTGGGTTTTGTTACAGGACACGGAGAGCCTCCCCTGCAACAAATGCAGCAAACGGTGCAGGCGCTGTCGGTTTTATATGATGTGGAACCCGTAAATCTGGAAGCTTCCGGCGAGTTAACCAAATACAAAACGCTTGCGCTGATAGCGCCATCAGATACCATCCCTCCGGCGCACCTGCAAAAGCTTGATGATTATCTCGCATCCGGAGGCAATCTGTATGTGGCTTTGAACCGCGTGCGGGGCGATTTCTCTCAGGCAAGGGGATTGCCTGTTAATACCGGCCTCGCTGATTGGCTGTCAGGTAAAGGGGTGGCGGTAGGTACAGACTTTGTTGTGGATAACCGAAGCAATACCGTGGGGGTGACCCAGGAACGCGGTGGGTTTAATATGACTACACAAATAAAGTTCCCTTATCTCCCTGTAATTACTAATTTCCAGGAACATCCCGTAACTCAGGGGCTGGAGCAGGTGAGCCTGCGCTTTGCCAGCTCACTGGAATATCGGGGCGATACTGCGGTGATTTTTACTCCGTTGGCAAAATCCTCTGCAAAATCAGGAAGAAAACAGGCGCCGCTTATGTTCCAGGTGCAGAAGGAATGGACAGCGGCAGACTTCCCCGATAGCGGTATTCCTGTGGCGGCGGCTTTGAAAGGGCCGATTGCGGGAAGCAATGCTTCTAAAATGGTTGTGGTGACGGATGGTGATTTTGCCGTGGGCGGACAAGGCCGTAATGCGCGTCAGCTGAACGAGGATAATGTCAGCCTGCTGGTAAACGGCGTCGATTGGCTGTCTGACGATACAGGGCTTATCGGACTCAGAACCAAGGGCGTCTCCTCGCGCCCTATCGATGAGCTCGAAGATAGCACCAAAGCACTGCTGCGTTATGGAAACTTTTTGGTTCCCATATTGCTAATCATTATTTATGGACTTATCAGATATCAATATCAACGGTCGTTAAGAGTTAAAAGAATGGAGGAAGGATATGTTTAAAAAACTGAATCTGACATCACTGCTGGTTGTTCTGGCGCTATTGCTGGGGGTGATCTATCTCTCGAAAGAGATGGGCAGTAAAGACCGCTCCTTTAGAAGTAAACTGACGGATTTTGAGAGCAGTAAAGTAGCAGAAATCGTCTACAAAGCTAAAGATACCACTCCGGTTCGGTTACAGCATAAAAGCGGAGGATGGATTGCTTCACAGGGAGAGAAGAGCTATGATGCCGATTCGGCAAGGGTTTTTTCGATGCTGGAGCAGATAAACCGGCTGAAAACAAAGAGTGTTGCAGCCACAAACAGAGAAAAATGGAGCGATTATGAGGTAACCGATTCGTTGGCGACGAAAGTGGACGTGACCGGGAAGGACGATAAAAAGCTTGCATCCCTGTATGTGGGTAAATTTTCTTACAAACAGGCTAATGCACAGGCGGGAGGTCAGCCCCAGGTTACCATGACTACCTATGTGCGGCTTGATGGCGATAAGGAAGTATATGCCGTAGACGGCTTTCTTAAAATGGCATTTCCTTCTGCCGTTGATGAATGGCGCGATAAAACCATTATGGATGTCGAAAAACAGCGCATAGCAAGTGTGGCATTAACCGGAAAATTTAACTACAGCCTGAGACAGGAGGCCCGAGAATGGCGTATCGACGGGCAGGCTGCTGATTCTTCTAAAGTACAGGGTTACCTCAAGACCCTTTCTGGCTTTAAAGCACAAAAGATTGCAGCGCATGCTTTTGATAAGGATCCTGAGGTGGTTTGTGAGGTTATCGCCGATGATGGCACAAGGATCACCGTGGAGGCAATGAAGGAGCAGAAACAGCAAGAGGATGGAGTCAGTTACCTGGTCCGCTCTACTGTTAATGATGCAGCAGTTTTCAGGATGAAGGAATCCACCTTTGAGCGGTTTTTTAAGGAAAAAACCTATTTTCTGAAGTAATACAAGGAGCAGTGGTTTGATCAGAGATCCCGGGATGACCATTCCCGGCCTTTAAGTTCTATAAACATACAAATCAGCTGGATTTCAGATGTATAGAACATCTACGACGCTTTCGGTCATAACTGGTTGCATATCCCATGGAGGAAGGGAATAATGTTGAATTTTTTCGTGTGGCCTCATTTCTCAACCCGCTTATAATGAGAGAAATGGAAAGGAGTTATATGAGCATTCTGCTATTTCTTTAGAAGGTATGTCATTGGTAATAACAAATTCAGAATGCACGCGTCGCAGACGCGCGCAAACTTTTGTTTTTTCGGGGCTGGCGCGCGATTGCATCGCGTGCCGACTACATTTCGCGTTTGTAACGCTGCGAGGTAAAGCCTTCTTTTACACAGCATGCTTTTTTTCTTCTTCTTAGTTAACGAACTAAAGAAATAAGGTTAATAATCAGGGGAGGTCATCTGCCTGCTAAGGTTGAAGAGGCCGCCGAATAAGGTTTTCCTGTTGCAGGCACTAGTTTAAAAGGCCGTTAAAAACCTCCGGTTATCAAAATAATTTATCTGCGGCTATTTAACCCGGGAACAAGCTTTCCCTGATGCTTTTTTTGAAGAAAATTATCAAAAAGCCTGGCTATCAAAAACCTTCCTCTCCGTCAAACCTTAGCAGGAGAAAGATCCCACCCCTCCCTCCAGACCTTATTAGCTTATTATCCAGGCCGACTTTTGGGATGAGGGGGGAATCTGTATCGGAATCACCAGACTTTTCATGGGGGTGGCATTTTCCATTTACCCAAAAAATCTCCTGCGAACTGATGCCATAGGCATCACATGTCTATAGAAAAAACGGTTATCAATTCCATGTACGACCCGGGCCGGGTCGTATGCTCGTATTCCGGCCGTAGCATAGAAAGCCATTCACAACATCTGCTACGAAAAACCTTATTCCTCTCCGCCAAGCCTTAGCAGGGAAAATATTCAAACAAATCAACGTAACCTTAAAAAATTCTTTTTTGGTCTAAAGCATGGGTAGTACAATACAATAGAACGCTGAAGTCAAACATTATTTGTTAAATTTTGTTCCTTCTCAGCAAGCTTATAATCAAGAGGGTACATCTAAAATGTATAAGTTTTGAAATCGTTTGCATAAGAAAACGGTATTGAAACCTTTGCTATGTTAACTGGCGTATATACTTTTGCCATGTATTTTGTTGAATATAAAGAATATTACAAACGATATATAAACATAAGAATCTATTGTAGCACCAAAATCTTAAACAGTTGAATGGTGGGGAAGCAGTAGTAAAGACACCCCTGAAGTGCAGTAATAAAGCTGCCGTTTTCTTAGTTTTTATGAAAATGCCCTGTTGGGCTTACTAAAGAAAGTGATTATAAAAGGATGCCTATGCAAAAAAGTAGTCTATTAAAAATACGTTTAGTTTTGATTGTGCTGTTAATATTTGTCTGGAATTTTAATGACGGCATTTTACAGAGCAGCAACAATTCAAAAGATACACGTAATATCATCAATAAGGCTGATTCGCTGTTCATTGCTCAGAATAAGCCTTTAACAGATGCAGAGTGGGCCGGAGTGGTAAAAGCTATCTATGAGTCCACGTCAGAATCTCTGAAGGATGAAAATCAGCGTTATCAGCGTCAGCACCGGTTCAATGGCGTTGTGATGGTGGCCAAAGACGGTGTGCCTGTTTACGGGGAGTATTCAGGCTTTAGCGACATAGCGCAGCAAATACCTTTTAATGATTCCTCTCGTTTTCAGCTGGCCTCGGTCAGCAAGCAATTTACAGCTGTTGCTGTGCTGATGCTCCAGCAGCAGAACAAGCTGCATATCGACTCCACTCTCACCACCTACCTCCCGGAGTTGCCCTACCAGCGTGTAACACTCCGTCACCTGCTACATCACGAAGCCGGATTCCCCAGCTATATGTGGCTTATAGCAAATCATTGGCAGAAGCACACCGCTCCCGATAATCAGGATATTGTTAGGCTTATGGCCCGGCACCCGGTAAAGCTGCGGTTTTCGCCGGGCACCCGTTTTCAATACTCTAATACCGGTTATTGCCTGCTGGCTGCCGTTTTAGAGCGCGTAGCAGGAAAAGATTTCGACGAGTTTCTGGATGAAGCGGTTTTTGAGCCCCTGAATATGGATAAGACATTTGCCTACAGCGCCACGAAGGATACGCTAAACCCACAGATGGTCAGAGGCTTCAGGTACTATAGCGGAAACTACCGGAAAGTGCCGGACAATTTGATGGAAGGGACTTTTGGAGACAAGAATATCTATTCCACCCCCAAAGACCTGCTTAAATGGACCCAGGGGCTCTACAGCGGAAAGATCCTTGATAAAGCATCACTGGAAGAAGCATTAGCGCCATCGGATAAAAGCCGCAGCAAGACCATCAATTACGGGATGGGATTTCGCATATACGACTCCTACATGGGTAAGATGGTGTATCATAATGGTGCCTGGAGCGGCTTCCGCACAACATTAAGAATATTGCCTGAAAAAGACCTGACAGTGATACTGCTGACCAACAACAGCTTTAAAAAGACCGGGGATATGGCACGGAAATTGATAAGCGTGATGGAAAATGATTATAACGCTAATACGCTCTATCATCTGGCATCCTCTTTTGTGGATAAGAAAGATGTAGAGAATTATGCCATGCTTAAGGAGAACGATGTGGAAGATTTCAGAAGCTTGCAGTCCATCATGACAGCGATGAACCGTGAGTGGATGGCTCACAGGATTGGCGCTTATGCCGATGAAATGGATGTACACTCTTATGAGTGGCTTGCAATGAACAAAAATTTTAGGTAAGCTTATGATTAAAGAAGGGATAGTAATAGGATTTATAATCGTATTTGCCGGCATCTTCAGTGCTTCTAACGATGCCGTGGGTGCACCTATTAACCTGGCACCTGAAGAGATTGTTGAAAATGCGGAGAACAACTCTGAAAATGAAAAGGTCAGAGATGTGCCGCCCAGGACAATGCCCGACTTTTCAAGGCTTTCGGGTGGAAAACTGCTAAAAACCATGTTTTTTGATTTTCTGCGGCCTGTCGTAGAGGCGGAAAACGACAGGGTGATGAGCCAGCGCCGTTTTGTTAAGCGCAGCTATGTGGCTTTTAAAAACGGATGGGAGCTGAACGAAGAACATCATGAGCGGCTGGATAAGATAGCCCGGGAGTATAAGCTCCGGAATCTTACTTTTACCAATAAAAGAGATTTCAGGGATTTGCTCATGCGGGTGGATAAAGTCCCTCAAGCGCTTGCATTAATACAAGCCGCCAACGAGTCAGCATGGGGCACTTCCTATTTTGCCACCAAAGGTAACAACCTGTTCGGCCAATGGTGCTTTACAGAAGGATGTGGCATGGTGCCCCGCAACCGCTCTGAAGGAGCCACCCATGAGGTGCAAACATTCAGCTCGGTAAATGAGGCGGTAAGAGCATACATCAATAACCTCAACACACACGGAGCTTATAAGCATTTCAGGAATCTGCGCTATGATAGCCGTCAGAAAGGATTAGAGTTGGAAGGCAGCCACCTGGCCCTCGGGCTGCAGAAATACTCCTCAAAAGGGATGGAGTATGTCAATATCCTGCGCTCTATGATTGAATCGAACAAATCGCTGCTGGCAAAAGCAAAGTAGTTTTGCCTTTCTGTTGATATGTAATGGTTTATGAACCCGGAGGATAAAAAACCTGTAAAGAGGTTTTATCCCTTCCGGGAATTGTTATTGATAAGCATAATATTCTACAATTCTTTTTTCGTTTTTCAGATTGCATCTTTTCATAGTCTTTTTTCCCGGCCAAGCGGCGGTTATCCATCCACCACCAGCACTTCGTCATAGGTCAGCTCGCATAGCTTATAAACCCTTAAATCAATTTTGTTTTCCTTAACAGTTTTCTCTTCTCTACGTTGGTTTTTAGACAATATCTCGTCAAGTCTCATTTCCAATTTCGTATAATCTTCTGTATAACCTAAGTTGAGCGGTTTGAACAGCCTGTCCCGACTTTTTTTCCGGGAAAGTGAAAAAGCGCTTTACTTAGGTTTACCCCGTTTTAGAAATTGTTGTATTTCACCGAATGAGTGGCCTGTCCCGCAGAATTGCGGGAAGGTGAAATGCTTACAATTTCTTTATCGTGAGCGAGAATCGCTCAATTTGGGTATAAATAACCTTACCGGATATTTCGGGTTTCTTCCATGTAAAATATTTATGATATATCGCTATGGCTCAATGTATTTATCTTTTATATTCGTAGGATACTAATTATAGATTGATGTACCCGGATAAAGCGTGTATCAGAATTGAAACAAAAAATGAAGTTTTGTCGAATAACCGTCAAAAGGTGTTGAATATATCCTTATATGGTATAATAAATACACCTTTTACCAGCCGTAAAGGAGAAATAGACACAATTGTATTTTATATAGATGTTGCCGCCAATGCATGGAGCAAGATACCGTAAATAAAAAAAATTGAATAATCTTTACATTTATGACAGCTTTTGTAAAGAAAATTTGGATTTCTTAACATAAGAGGCTTACTTTGTAAAGAAAATTTAAAAATCTTTACATAGTGAATCAGGATAAAAACCGGATATTAAAAGAGTTACCTTTAGATAAAGATATTGAGACTAAAAAGGTATTGAAAAGCCTGCCTTCAGCTCATGCAGCACTGGCAGAGTTGAAAGGAATTGCTTCAAAAATACCTAATCAAAATATACTTATAAATACACTTGGATTACAGGAAGCAAAGGATAGTTCAGCGATTGAAAATATTATCACCACCAATGATGATTTATATAAATCAGAGTTAAACCTTGATGCTTACACCTCTTTAAATGCCAAAGAGGTCCAAAATTATGTAGCGGCAGTGAGAAAAGGATTTGAATTAATCTTACAAAAAGGATTTCTCACCAATAATATCATTTTAAGAATACAAAAGGAATTGGAAGGAAACAATGCCGGATTTAGAAAACTTCCGGGAACTGAATTGAAAAATTCTGCAACAGGTGAAGTCGTTTATACTCCTCCGCAAGATTACAAAGATATTGAGCGATTAATGGATAATCTGGAAAAATTTATAAATAGCCACGACAAATATGAATTAGACCCGTTGGTTAAAATGGCAATTATCCATTATCAATTCGAGAGTATTCATCCTTTTTACGACGGAAATGGTAGAACTGGCAGGATAATCAATATTTTATACCTGATTCAGGAAAAGTTACATGACCTGCCGATTCTTTATTTAAGCAGCTATATCATTAAGAATAAACCGGATTACTACCGTTTACTCCAAAAAGTAAGAGAAACAGATTCCTGGGAAGAATGGCTATTGTTTATGATTAATGGGATAGAGCAAACATCGAGAGAAACAATAGACTTGATTCTAAAGATTAGTGAGCTTATGATGAGCTATAAGCATAAAATACGTGAGAATTATAAATTCTATAGCCAGGAGTTGCTGAATAATTTATTCAAACATCCCTACACGAAAATTGAATTTGTAGTTAATGATTTGAGTGTTTCACGGATTACGGCAGCTAATTATTTGAATAAGTTAGCAGATGATGGATTATTGACTAAGAAAAAACTTGGAACTGGAAATTACTACATTAACGAGCCATTGTTTAATTTACTAACGAAAAGATAGAAAAATGTACTGGCGGCAACAGGCTGTCATACGGCAGCCGGGGCTCCATAGCATATTGTGGGTTTCGTTTTTCCCTGTTACCCGCGTTTAGCCTGAAAATTTCTTAGCAGGTAGAAAGCCCCGGCTGACCGCATACAGCTAAACGTTATGCGATATAGCAATTTTTCCTATGACCGCCAAATTCGGTTGCTCAAGTTAGTTCTTCGTTTTTAACAAGCAACTTCAATGGAGTGAAATTTTTCAATCGTTTTTTTATTTTGACAGGCATAACCAATTCCAAATCCAGCTTTTCATACGGCAACTGCTTACCCTCAATATCTAATTTTGCAAATTCCCCGGCGAGCTTTGATACATCCTTCAGCAAGTTGCTGATATATGTTTGATTCGACAAATTCTCTATCAGCGCAATCTCTTCTGGTAAATATATTAAAATGGGGTATGTAATCATGACCCGTGATTTTGATTGACAATTTCTTTATAGGAAACAGGGGTTTTATTTACTGCCTGCTCAACTAACCTCAAAAATAAAAGCCCTCTACTTCTTGATGTTCT
>Ga0307970_1001797_pt1 | contig 11038 bp, 6 predicted proteins | sample OrgLakmetagen712_FD_202093 | JGI IMG/M metagenome (GOLD analysis project Ga0307970, IMG submission 202093) | Saline water microbial communities from Organic Lake, Antarctica - #712 | ecosystem: Environmental > Aquatic > Non-marine Saline and Alkaline > Saline | place: Antarctica: Organic Lake... | reverse complement strand
CTGGATCTTTACCACGAACCGTGACGGGAAGAAGTGGGGGCCAGTCGCTCTGATCGCTGGTCCGCTGGTCCTGTTGACGATCGGTATCGTTTCTTTCCATTTGCTTATGCAAATTCAGCAGGGGCGAGAGAATAGTGGAAGTGGCGATCTCTCGGGAATTTTAGATAATACTATTCGGCTTTTTCTCCTGGGCATCGCTGTCTCCACCTTTCTGACTCACCCCATTCTCGGTGGGGGCAGCCGCAGCTATAGCTGGGAATCCCTGCAGTTCTGGGACGTCGAAGCCATTGGACCATTCGCACACACACCCGGGCATGTTCACAATGAGTTTGTCCAGACGCTGACAGATTATGGTATCATCGGGGCCGTCCTCGTGTTTGTGCTCTTGACGGTTGTTGCAATCAGTTGTGCTTCAAAGTCATTGCTGAAAACCTCATCATCGGCCAACTCCAACTCCAACTCCGACGCGTGGCGTATTGGTGGAATCGCGGGCTTGGCTGGGCTATTCATACACGCGAATTTCGAAGGGATTTTCCGCACGGCACCCGGCGCTGTATTACTGGCACTATCCATCACGGCCGCTTGTTGCGGAACCTCTTTCGCAGCGACCTCACCAAACTCGAAACATTTGGTTCGAAACGGGCTTTTGGTTACCATCTCTGTGGTTGCGATGGTCTGCCTTGGCATTTTCGGCTGGAAAGCAACTCTCGTTTCCAAGCACCTCTGGGGTCCGTATTTTTCGAAAATCCCTATGCCTGCTGAGGAGCAAATCGGGCCGGTCTCAAAGGCGCTCGATATTTGGCCGCTGCCATCGCTGTATCAATACCGAGCTGATCTTTATCGTGATCTTGCAGGCCAAAGTTTGATCCCCGAGCAATACTCAGAATTCATTGGGAAATCCCTTGCCGATTTCTCCAGCGCTGGTGCTCTGCACCCCTTCGACCCTGCAAACCCAATAAACTCCGCGATACTCTACAAAGCAACCGGTCGGGCAGAACAGGCATCTGCTTCATTCGAGGAAGCAATCCGGTTACAAGGAGGTTTGGAGGGACTCTTTCAAGCACACTTCGAATATACTAGGCACCTCTACGATTTGGGAGCGACTGAAATGGCAGCAGAGAACTGGGATGATGCTATCGCAAAATTCGAACTCGCGGTGATACATATTGAAAAAGCCTTCGAACTCGGAATGACCTGGACCATGGGCCCCATGCCGCATCGGCTTCGGGTGCAGATTTATACCACCCTTGGGGAGGTGCTCAAAGCAGCAGGCTTACCGAAGCAAGCACTAGAGCAATTGGACCACGTAGCTACACTTCGCTATGGAGATAACACAGGATATCTTGCCTCTGAGATCTTTGGTGAGCGGGCTCAATTACTGTGGGAAGAACAACGCAAGCCAGAGGCGCTCCGCTTGTTTCTTGAGGCTCAAAAGCGTGTCAATATAAACACCAGGCGACCGTTCGGTGTGACCAAAGAAAAACTCAATGAATGGATCAAGTATCTGGAAGCATCTATCCAGCAGCTCAAACAAGAGGGAACCGAACCTTCGGAAGATTTCACCTTCGATTGATACCGGTCTAATCCCAACCTTTTCGAAAATCTCACCGGAATGCGTGCAAAGTATTGCGGAGCGCGCTCAGTCTGCCAACAATCCCCACGTCCATGAAAATCATCAGCGGAACCGCTCACCGAACACTCGCCGCAAGTATTGCTAGCACCCTTGGCCAACCCCTTGCCGAAGTGGAGGTCAATGCCTTTCCAGACGGTGAAACCGCAGTAAAGATCAATGAAAATGTCCGAGGAGAGGATGTGTTCATTATCCAGCCCTCCTGCCCGCCAACCAATCACAACATCATGGAGCTCCTAATCCTAGTGGATGCGGCCCGGCGTGCCAGTGCGGAGCGCATCACGGCAGTCATACCATTCTTCGGCTATGCGCGCCAGGACCGTAAAGATCAACCACGAGTCCCTATCACAGCGAAGCTTGTCGCCAACCTCCTGACTTCGGCCGGGGTCAACCGAGTGCTGACCATGGATCTGCACGCACCCCAGATCCAAGGCTTCTTCGACATTCCCGTGGATCATCTCTACGCCAAGCCAGTCCTGATCAATTACCTGCGCGAGCGCCATCCAGATACCTCAAACCTCACCGTCGTTTCTCCGGATGTCGGCGGTGTGAAAATGGCCCGTGCCTACGCGGATGCGCTGGGAGCGGAGCTGGCGATCGTTGCCAAGCACCGGATTTCAGCAACACGCGTTGAAGCGATGAATGTCATCGGTGATGTTTCCGACCGCGATGTGCTATTGGTCGACGATATGACTGAAACAGCCGGAACATTGACTGCTGCTGCAGAAATTCTCCACAAACACGGCGCGAAACGTATCTTCGCGGGAGTTTCCCACGCGATCATGAACGATCTCGCGAATGAGCGCCTCGCCAATTCTTACATTGAAGAAGTGATCACCACTGATTCCGTGCCTCAGGCCCAAGGCCCAAAGGTTCAAGCCGTAAGCGTGGCCCCCCTCCTCGGGGAAGCGATTCGCCGCATTAACGGCGGACAGTCCGTGACTTCTCTATTCAGCGTCTAGCTGCACAGCTGGGTAAAGGTCCTCGGGCAAAGCGCGCGAGACCAACTCCGCGTATAGCGAAGACTCCTGACCATTCTACCCTTCCAGTATTTCAACTTTTAAACTTCAATTCCCCACATGAAACCGACCAAGCGAGAAGAACTACGTATCGCAGGCTTCGACCTGATTGACGAACGCCTCACCTACCTGCTCGGCTGCTTAGAGGAAGCCCTCTCCAGTGCTGGTGAGAAAGAGCTACTCGATTACATGCCTTGGAAAGGTAAAGTCCCTGCTCCAGGAACACCTCTCCCGGAAGCTCTCCCTAAGCTTTATTCGATCGGCTTCCAGCTACTCAACATGATCGAAGAGCGCGTTGCCGCGGAAATCCGGCGCGAGCGTGAAAAAGCCCTTGGAGCGGATTCCATCCGGGGCCTGTGGCCGCAAGCTTTGCGCGACCTCGTTGGCATGGGACTCACTGCTGCACAAATTCTCGATGTGCTCAAGGAAGTCCAGGTCGAGCCTGTCCTCACCGCCCACCCCACCGAGGCAAAACGTGAATCCGTGCGGGCCAGCCAGCGCTCGCTTTACGAGGAATTGGTGCGCAACGAATACCCCAAATACACTCCGCGCGAAAAAAACCGGATCCGCGAACGTGTCGTGACGACTTTGGAAACCCTTTGGCTCACCGCTGAAATCCATATGGTGCGCCCGGATATCAGCTCCGAGCTGCGCAATGCCATACACTACCTCAGGGACCGTTTCCCCGCTGCGATCAATCGTCTTGACCTGCATTTCACAGAAGCATGGCGCGAGGCCGGGCTGCCCCTTGAGCTTCTCAGGTCCGCTGGAAATATTCCGCGCCTTTCCTTCGGTTCATGGATTGGCGGCGACCGTGATGGCCACCCGCTTGTGACTCCATCCGTTACCGAGCACAGCCTCACCGAACTGCGCATTGCAGCATTCCAACTTCTGGAAAGAGAGCTACAGGACCTAGCGACACAGCTAACCGTTTCCCGCCAACTGGTTGAAATTCCAGATGAACTCCAAGACCGCATCGACGAGCTCAGCTTCATCATCGGGAATGAGGCGGAGGTGAAGCGGATCCTAGACCGCCAGTCCGAGGAACCATGGCGCCAACTCGCCAGCCTGATGGCCCTGCGCCTCACCGAGCAGATCAGCGGCAAGCCGGGATACACCAGCCCGGAGTCACTGGTTGCTGACTTGGATCTCATTTCCAGCACGCTTGGTAACGCCGGATGCAGGCTTCTTGAAGAGCAGTCTATTCGCCCACTTCGCCATAAGATCGAGATGTTCGGGTTTCACTTGGCGAAGCTTGATATACGCCAGAACTCGGAATTCCACGATAACGCAATCGCCGAGATCCTCACCAAGGCCGGAGTGGCTGATGGCGAGAGCTTTGGCTCGTGGTCGGAAGAGAAGCGCATCGAGTTTCTCAATACCGAACTGAAATCCACCCGCCCATTCCTGCACGACGGATCAAAAATCGGCGAGCATGCGGACAACGTCCTCGATGCCTACCGAGTCGTCGTCAGGCACATGAATGAATGGGGTAAAGACGGCCTGGGCTCATTGATCATTTCCATGACCCGCAAGCTTTCCGACCTTCTCTCTGTCTACCTCCTCGCACGTGAGGCAGGACTGATGGAGCACAACGAAGACGGAATGGTCTGCCCGCTGGAAGTCGTTCCGTTATTCGAAACCATGGATGACCTTGCGAATTCCGCTGGCATCCTCTCCGATTTCCTCGATCACCCACTCACGGTTCGCTCCATCAAATCGATGAAGCGCCCGCAACAGCAGGTCATGCTGGGGTATTCCGACTCCAATAAAGATTGTGGAATTCTTGCCGCACAGGTTGCACTGCACAGGGCTCAATCCGAACTCACGGAAGTCGGGCGCAAGAAAGAGGTGAAACTATGTTTCTTCCACGGTCGCGGCGGCACCATCTCACGAGGTGCTGGTCCGACTCATTGGTTCATGGCGGCACTGCCCCACGGAGCCATGTCAGGAAGCTTCCGGATGACGGAACAGGGCGAAACGATCGCTCAAAAATACGCGAACCTCGCCAACGCGACCTACAACCTCGAACTCCTCTTGGCTGGCACTGTGATCAACACAGCACGTCACAAGCATATGCCGAAGCAGCCGGAGCCTGCCGAGCGCTTCCTCGAAGTACTCTCCAGCTCTTCGCAGAACGCCTATCAGTCCTTACTTCGTTCCGATGGGTTTATTGATTTCTACCGTCAAGCAACACCCATCGATGCACTGGAGAACGCACGAATTGGCTCACGCCCCGCTCGGCGCACTGGTAAAAAATCTCATTCCATCTCGGACCTCAGAGCCATCCCATGGGTCTTTTCCTGGACTCAGGCACGCTTTTATCTTCCCGGCTGGTATGGTGTCGGAACTGCGTTGGCTGAACTGAAGAAAACGTCAGAGAAGGAGTTTGTGGCGCTTAAACAGGCACTTAGCGAATCAACGTTCCTCGCTTATGTGATGACGAACGTGGAGACCAACCTTGCTTCCGCGAATCTCGAACTGATGCAGTCATATTCAGAACTCGTCACTGACGAAAATATTCGTAAGGACTTCACCAAACGCATCACGGATGAATTCAAGCTCACTCGTCAGCTACTGACAGAGCTGTTCGATGGCTCAATGGAGGAGCGCCGGCCGCGCATGGCAAAAACTCTAGGAATTCGGGAAGCTCCGCTGAAAATCCTCCATCATCAGCAGATCGAACTGCTTAAAGAATGGCGTGGCCACATGGATAGTGATCAAAAAACCGCAGCAGATGCACTTCTCCCGAAGCTGTTGCTTTCCATCAACGCCATCGCATCCGGCCTGAGAACCACAGGGTGATTGAACACCACGTTGGTGCAGGCGCCTCTTTGCGAGAGCGTGCCCAAAACTATTTTCAGGCGCTAGAAACTTCTCCTGTGTATCTTCAGAGCGTAAGGTGCGGGTATGCAAATGCGGCCGGTTAATCCTTTCGGGCGATCCTGCGGTTCTCCAGCTCTTCCAACCACTTATTGAAGTTCACCTCACGAGATCTTGCGTGCAGCTCTTCCAAGTTTCCACGACCTAGAAACCTTAGATCCTCGAGTGGGCGCTTACCCAATATCACCTCGAGCTCAAAGGGCTCTGCCGCATCTCCTCGGACGATGGAAAGCGTTATATTCTCCAGAGGTTTCTTCTCCGCAATTAATTTCATAAACTCAGCGAGATCACCGGCTTTGTGCCACTTTTGACCGTCTAGAGCGATTATCAGATCCTTTTCTTTCAGGCCAAATTCAGCAGCCGGACTATCGGCGACGACCTGTGAAACTCTCACACAGACGCGGACTTTCTCCTCGCCTTCAAATCGAACGATTTCTTCAACCATCAATATTCCGAGGAAACCTTTGCCATCTTTGAGGTAATTTTTGTCACTGATCTTTCGCAGGACGCTCATGCAGCGTTTCCGGACTTCAGGGTCAGTTGACTCCAAGCACAGATCGTAAATCTTATCTATGAACTTCTCGTCCCTCTTTGCGGCTAGTTCTGTTAGCTGGTCCTCGGCACTTTCACGTTGGTCGAACGATTCAGAGCTCAGACTCTTGAGAAGCTCCGCAGGGATATTCTCTGCGAAAACATACGGAGAACTTAGGATCAAAGAAGCGATGCTTAGGAGCTGTGCCTTCATCGCTGGTGACTGAGTGATATTAATCAGCGTTTCAAACTAGCAGACTCTACTGGCCGAAGAGATTTTTCTCAGGGACGGTAATGGTATCATTCGGTCGCAGCTGCTTCCGCATGTTTTTATCGTCTGTAACATCCAGAGTTTCGACTTTTCCATCACGGTAGAGCTTGACGCGCTTGAGGCTGCCGAATTTAGTCGATCCACCTGCTGCCTGAATCGCTTGATAAATCGTCAGGTCTTTTGAAAATCTTACTGGTCCCGCCCCCTGAACCTGACCACCAAGATACACCATTTGCTCACGCACATTGGCTGATTCAGCAGTCGAGACAATTTGAATTGTCGGGTTCCGATAAATTTCGGCGTTTTTGTAAGCATTTTGAATGACCGATGCCAATGATTCAGGGCTTTTTCCAGCTGCGTAAATTCTGCCGATGAATGGCAAGTTTACCGTCCCGCTTTTCGAGACTGGGTAAAGAGCATCAATCTTTTGTTTTTCCTCACCCGAAACGCCGTTGATGGTGATTTGAACCGACGTTCCTGCCTCGATCTGAGCCGATAGTGAAGAGGAAGAAAAGATGAGCGCTACTGCGCTGAGAAGAAGATGGTGAGTTTTCATATGACTGGAGGTTTACAATCAAATATAGTCGAAAGTCTGATCAATACAAGTCAGAATCAGAAGGTCGTTTGCCAGTCTCCATCGTTTCTTGTACCTCGCTGACAGAGCCGGCTCCCTGGGAAGATTGGCCCTCAGTAGGTGAGTAATAGGTGTAGTAACTGGTGTAATATTGATACTGACTATCACTGCGGATATCAACGTTGTTCAATACGACTCCGATCACTTGGCCACCGACATTCTCCACCGCCTGCTTAACGCGGATGAGCATGTTTCTCGGAAGCTTCCGGTGCTGAACGACGATCATCGTGAGGTCAACCTCACTTGCGAGAACGGAAGCATCGCTCACTCCGAGAATCGGAGGGCTATCGACAAGAACGAGATCAAAACGCTGCTTCACGTCTTGGATCAGCTCGGACATACGGCGCGAATTAAGAATGCCTGCCGCATCTGACGGTAAAATACCCGATGGCATGAAATAAAGATTATCAACAGGGCTCTGAAGAATCACGTCCTCAAGCATTAGCTCGGTAGTCAGGTAATTCGTTAGCCCGACTGAGTTATTGATATCAAAAAACGTGTGCAACCGTGGACGTCTCAAATCCGCGTCGATCATCAGAGTGGTGTATCCGCCCTGCGCACAGATGTAAGCCAAGTTGACCAAAGTCGTCGATTTACCCTCACCAGCACCGCCAGATACAACCGTGATCGCGTTGTCCTCCGGGTTCTTTCGATTGAACTCAATGTTTGTTCTGAGAATACGATACGCTTCCGCATCCGGGCTCATGCCATTTTGTTTATGTAAAACGCCGACGTCCTTCGGGATCACGGCAAGGACTGGGACCTGAAGATAACGTTCCACATCTTCCAGGCTTTTGACCGAGGTATCGATATACTCAAGGAAGAAGGCGATACCTACTCCGAATATCAATCCGACCACAGCACCGAGAACGAGGTTCAGAGTGACATTCGGGCTGACAGGGCTGTCAGAGAGGACAGGGTAATCGTGAACAATAATGGTTTCTTCGCTGATATTGTTATCAATCTCCGCATCGATTAGCTTGAGCTCCATTTGTTCAAGTAAACTTTGGTCGGTCTCGTATTCGCGTCTCGCATCATCGTAGTCCTGCATGTCGATACTCCGCTCCAGCTCTTCACTCTTGGTCTCATCTTTCTTAATCTCACTTCTCGCGAGACGTTCTTTGGTGAGATCAAGCTGACCTTGGAGGCGAGTCCGCAAGTTCACGACGCCCTCCTCGAGCTGCTCTTTCATCGTGGCCAAAATCTCGACATTTGAGAGGATGGTCGGGTGCTTGTTGCCCAGGCCGCTAGCCTTTAATCCATCGATATTTTGCTTCAACTCCTGGTAACGCGGATACGTATTTCTAATGACATTATCCGGCAGATCCAAACCGGATGCGTAGATCAGCAACTGCTCAGAATCATAGTCCAAAAGACTATTGATCTGCGCCTCCAGCTGGTCTTTTTCATTCTCCAGTTCAGTGAAATTCGTTAACGCGGATTGTGCCGCGACACCTTCATCTAGCGCGCCGCCACGATACTGCTGATTACGGTCGTTATAGTAGATGAGGTTCTTTGTCCGGCTAATTGTCGTCAGGGTTCTGCGGGCTTCAGCCACCTTCTCTTCCTGGTTTTGGACGGCCCTTCTCAGCTCCTTGATACCACGGTTGAGGCTATCGCTTTCCAGTTCCGTGCGGTATTGCTTATACGCCTCCGCAACCTCTGCGGCTATGTCACGAGCATCTTCCCTGACAGTGTGTCGGACGGTGATTGAAATCAGATCCGTACCACGAATGTTTTCGGTATTAACGATGTTATCGAGAATTCTTAGAGTAGTCTCGCGATCAGTGCCCCATTTATTGACCAGCTCAAGCTTTTCGACCACACGGAGCATGGAGTTGCGGCTCTTGATTTTCTCAAATTCCGTTCCGAAAAACTGAGGCGTCATCATTTGAGTCCTCGACATATTACTACTCTCCAACGGATCGATCGTACGTCCTCTTGGCTTGACCTCAATCGTTGCGGAACTCTCGAATTTTTCCGGCATCACGTAGGTGATGACCGATGCGGTCATAAACACCAACAGGAGCGTTAGGAGAATGATGCCATACCGGTTTTTGATGACTTGCCAGTAGTCAATGGCGTGCAGGGTCGCTTCCTGATTCGAGTTGGTGTGTTGCATATCGAGATTAAAGAGAACTTTTAAGAGGGTAGCCTACTAAAAAGCTCCCACAATGATATTCATCGTGGGAGCTTAGAAATTAGTCGTCTGAATTTTGACAGATGATTATTTATGCTGAGCTAAAAGCTGACTTAGAAAGTAGCTTCCACACCGACCGTAATGCGGTTCCTGTCGTAGGAACGGGCATCAAAGTCAGAGTCTGCATCTGTGAAGTTGTAGGTCAGGCTACCTGTAAGATAATCAGTGAATCGGACAGAAGCGCCGACATAGGCGTTCATGAGAGTTTCATCTTGGTCTGCCACAGCAGCACCGCCGGTTACAAGACGCCCTTCTTCATAGGAGGTTTTGATGACATCAACGCCGCCGTAAACGTTAAGGAACTCGGAGACCTGATATTCAGCTCTCGAACCAACGCGGAGGGTGAGGCGACTGTCGAACTCGGTTGGACCTGCTAGTGGAGCACCTGTTTGAAGCGTGTCGTTCGCTTCCATACCGTAGCGAGCGAATGCAGTGACGGTGAGCTGCTCGTTGACGAGAGTTCTGAGATTTGCTTCCAGATAAGGAGAAGTTGTTGATTCACCGTTCACTCCATCAACATCGCGGAGTTGTGCACCGAAGCTTGTGGTCAGGATAGTATTTTCGCTGATACCTTGCTCAAATCCGACAAGGAAAAACTGATCGGTAGAATCACGTGCGTCCTCGGAGCCTTCTGTCTGCGAATAACGGTAAGACGAAGTTAGGATTGTCTGTGGAGATAGCGCGTAACGGAACTGATTGTAGCCAGTAATCGTGAAGCGATCGGCATTAGGAACGTTATCGTAATCAAGTGAGTTGATGGAGAATCCGGTTGTTGTCGCAAAGCGATCTGTCCAGCTATAGCTGATCGAGTTATCAGTGCTCATGTATAAGAACTCGCTTGATTGGCGGTTGGTTGCGAAACCATACGCATAATCAGGCTCAAGCTCATATGAGGCAAAGTTGCGGGAAGCGAAACTCAGTCTTTCGCTGAAGTTGTGTTGTAGATTGGCGTTCAATCTGAACTGTCCGTAAGTGTCATCTGCGCCAGCAGCCTGAATCTCATCGAGGTAGTAAATTACGCCGATTTTTGCCATCACATCCCACACAGTTTGTGGTGTGTTTCTGGTGATGGAGGTTTGCAAGTAAGGATTGATAGCAAACGTCTCATCGTCGGGTCCCACTGCTGTAGGAGTTGTGTTATCGTCGTAAATAACATCCGTTCCGAGAGTCCACTCGATCGGAAGGCTGTCTTCCGTTTGATTTGGGATGTAGTAAAGACTTCCTGCCTGAGAAACGGCGATAGTTGCGCAAGCGACAAGGCCTGAATAGAAAACTGATTTCATTTAAATTAAGGGTATTGGAGTAAAAAGGTGATTAGTAAGTGGGAGCTTGAACGGACGTGGTCGAGACTGACCTGCCCATATCGTCAATCATGGGGCTTCGGGAGTCACGTTGCTTGAACCTCCGGTTCCGCTGTCATTTCCTGCTTTCGAAATGTTGCCATTCGCGTCCACCAAAAAGGCAGATCCTTGAAATTCTATCCTGATGCTTTCATTACTACGAATCAAGGGAAGTTGCCTTTGAATACCTGCTAAAGTTACTAGATTTCCACCGGAGAGAACATTTCTAGCTGATACGAAAATGGAGCTAGTGGTTACTCCGGGACCGGTTCTTGAGGCAATTGCACTCCGAACGGCTCTAGCAATTAACGTGGGAGATGGATTCGAACCGAGAGCAGCTTCGACAACAGCGTTGAGGTCTGCACCAGCTGTTAGAGCATTCGTCATTGCAGTAAGAACTGCGTCTTCTGCCTCTTCCTTTTCGGCAACAGTTGCATCTGGGTCAGCAGCTACAGTTGCAGCGTTTTCAGCAGCGGCTGTGACTGCAGCAGTGGGTGATGCCTCATTGGGAGTAGGTGCAACAACTATTG
>Ga0307970_1001763_pt1 | contig 11189 bp, 8 predicted proteins | sample OrgLakmetagen712_FD_202093 | JGI IMG/M metagenome (GOLD analysis project Ga0307970, IMG submission 202093) | Saline water microbial communities from Organic Lake, Antarctica - #712 | ecosystem: Environmental > Aquatic > Non-marine Saline and Alkaline > Saline | place: Antarctica: Organic Lake... | reverse complement strand
CATTATGACCAACGAACAGGGCAAACCCTTTGCAGAAGCCAAGGGCGAAGTCGCCTATGGCGCATCCTTTGTGGAATGGTTTGCCGAAGAAGCCAAACGCATTTATGGCGACGTTATTCCCGCTCACGGCCCCGACAAGCGGTTGGTAACCATCAAGCAGCCGATTGGTGTGGTTGCGGCGATCACGCCCTGGAACTTCCCGATTGCGATGATCACCCGGAAAGTCGCTCCAGCGCTGGCGGCGGGCTGTACGGTTGTGATCAAACCGAGTGAAGACACCCCACTGTGTGCGCTAGCGCTGGCAGAACTGAGCCGTCAGGCCGGTATTCCTGCAGGTGTTTTAAATGTGGTTACAACGCTGCAGGCACCAGAAGTTGGCCGTACGCTGTGTGAAGACTCCCGAGTGCGCAAGCTGTCCTTCACGGGCTCAACGCCAGTGGGCAAGCTACTGATGCGCCAGTGTGCGGATACAGTAAAGAAAGTCTCTCTGGAATTGGGTGGCAATGCACCGTTTATTGTTTTTGACGATGCTGATTTAGACGCGGCCATCTCTGGCTTGATGGCGTCCAAGTTCCGCAATGCGGGCCAGACCTGCGTGTGCACCAACCGCATTCTTGTTCAGGACGGCGTTCACGATCTGTTCGTTGAAAAACTGAATGCGGCCGTACGAAAACTAAAAATTGGTGATGGGTTTGGTGAGACAGTAAACATTGGTCCTCTTATTAATGATAAAGCGGTCAACAAAGTACGTGGTCTTGTTGAAGATGCACTGGCCAATGGCGCCCGAATCACTGAACAGGGCGTCGGAATTCCGGACCATCCGAACTTCTATCCGCCCACTGTATTGACCGGCGTAACCGCAAACATGCGCATTGCACAGGAAGAGATTTTCGGCCCAGTGGCAACGGTTTTTCGTTTTACCGAGGAATCAGAGGCTGTGGAGCTGGCAAACGACACGCCATTTGGCCTTGCCGCTTATTTTTACAGCCGCGATATCGGCCGGGTATGGCGCGTAGCTGAAGCTCTAGAGTACGGCATGGTCGGAATCAATGAAGGGCTGATTTCTACGGAAGTTGCGCCGTTTGGCGGTATCAAGGAGTCGGGCATCGGCCGCGAAGGCTCCCGCTATGGCATCGATGACTTTGTTGAAATCAAATACTTGTGCATGGGCGGCCTTTGAGCGCTGCTTTTAACGGATAAGGAAAGAGTTGATGAATAACGCGAAATTGAATGAATTGAAGAAAAAATACGTTGCTAACGGCGCTGCCAGCTCCGCCACGCAGTTTGCGGATCGCGCAGAGAATGCCTTGATTTGGGATGCGGACGGCAATCGTATTATCGATTTTGCCGGTGGTATTGGGGTTCTAAACATTGGCCATTGCCATCCAAAAGTCGTGGCAGCCGTACAAGCGCAGATAGAGCGTGTGATGCACACGTGCCAAACCGTCATGCCCTACGCGGGGTACGTCCAAGTCGCTGAGAAGCTGAGTCAGATCACCCCGGTGCGAGGGCATGCGAAAGTCATGTTAGTGAACTCCGGCGCTGAAGCCTTAGAGAATGCGGTCAAGATCGCGCGGGCGGCAACGGGTAAAAATAACGTCATCTGTTTTGACGGCGGCTATCACGGCCGCACGTTTATGACCATGGCGATGAACGGCAAAGTTGCGCCCTATGCAGCCGATTTTGGCACAATGCCGGGTAACGTCTTCCGTGCGCCATATCCAGTGCCTTCTCTTGGCGTCAGTAAAGCAGATGCCATTCGTGGACTGAAAATGACGCTCAAGACTGATGCCAACCCACGTGACACGGCAGCTATCGTGATCGAACCGGTTCTCGGCGAAGGCGGTTTCTATCCCGCGCCAGCAAGCTTCCTCAAAGCGGTGCGCGACATCTGCGATGAGCACGGCATGCTGATGATCGTCGATGAAGTTCAGTCCGGCTTTGGCCGCACGGGCAAGATGTTCGCCATTGAACACAGTGGTGTCGAGCCCGACCTGATGACCATGGCCAAGAGCATGGCGGCCGGCATGCCTATCTCTGCTGTTGTGGGAACGGATACTCATATGGATGCACCTGGGGCTAACTCGCTTGGCGGCACCTATTCTGGCAGCCCCGCATCGTGCGCAGCGGTATTGGCGGTGCTTGAGGTGTTTGAAGAGGAAAACATCCTCGCGAGGAGCCTCTCTCTAGGGAAAACGCTGGGTCAGCGCTTTTCGCGGTGGCAGGAGAGCTTCGCTTGCGTTGAGAATGCGCGTCATCTGGGTGCCATGGCGGCGTTGGATATTGTTTCAGCCGATCAAACACCCGATGCGGAGCTCACAGCTGCGCTTTGCAAGCGCGCGCGTGAGAAAGGCCTAATCCTGCTTTCTTGTGGCCTCTACGGCAATACGATTCGCTTTCTCATGCCGGTCACCATTGAAGATGAGGTGCTCGAAGAAGGCCTGGCAATCGTTGAGGCGTGTCTTGCGGAACTTGCAGGTTAAGCGCACACACCTGTACGAGCCACCCAAACGATAATCGTCCGGCTATCACACCTTGTCAGTGGTAGCCGGTTTTCAGTTGCAGGGCAAGAGTTCATGGATGGCACTGTTCCTTAGAGAAGTTAAGCGAGTCAGAAGATCCTCCAGATAGGCATAAGGATCATGCCCACTCAACTTACCCAAGTGGCCCACGTTGCCGAGGCTCAGCACAATGTTCCAGCCCGAGCCAGAAAACAGCGAGGTATCCATCAGTGACGACAGATCTAGAAAACCGGTGTCGCCGGAGCCAGTCGAATCGGCAACCGGCTCTTTAGTCAGACGCTTATGCCAGCTGCAGAAACTGACATAGCCGATGCTCTCCTACTTGCAAAACCACATGGCTGACACACCACTGTTACGTTGCTGATTAACCAAGGCCTACCCTTGTTCTGGGGTGCGGCGCTTTCTCACGGAGGTAACCTCGTGTTGAGAAATGTGAGGTTGCTGTAGGGTGAAATTCGCTGGGTGGCAGGTCGTCTTGGAATGGACAGTCTCTATTTTCTTACTCGTATAGAGCGCGGCCAAGGTGTGGTCTTGTTGGGATGTTAAGGCGTGGCCACCTGCTTACAGGCCAGAACAGGCACCAGCTACCACTTTTTCTTTGGATGTGAAGTGGGGACCCCATCCTTTCGACCACATTACAGGCGATCTAAGTTCTGCCCGGTTGATCATAGGCGTCAGGCCGCCTGGGTCAGTGGTTTAGGAAATACACCTCATCGAGTGTCGCGTCGCCAAATCCTTGATAGGGCCTCTCCACAACCCCTCAATGGCGCTGTCTGGTGGCCCTGAGTCCGTGGCGCTTAAGCTTGCGCACCACGCTGGGCTGGCTGATGCCCAGGCGCTCGGCAATGGCGTAGGTCGTCGGCAAGGTATCGCACAGGTCGGCCAGCACCTGTCGCTCGGCACGTGCCAGGTAGCCTTTCAAGGTCTCGCCATCCGCCATGCCGGTCGGCATCGTCTCCTCACTCGCCACGCCCCCAGGCGCGGGCTCGTCAGTGATCCCGCACGCCCTTACCGCCGATGCGTCGATCTGATCCCCGGGCGTTGACAACCAGGCCCGCTCCAGCCAGTTTTCCAGCTCGCGCACGTTGCCCGGCCAGTCGCCGCCCATCAGCCCGGGCCAGACACTGGTATGCAACAGCTTCTGACGCCCATAGCGTTGGTTGAGCTGCGCCAGGCACGCCTCGACCAAGGCCGGAATGTCCTCACGGCGTTCGCGCAGTGGCGGCAGAGTGATCGGAATCACATTCAACCGATAATACAGATCGAGCCTGAAACCGCCTTCCTCGACCCGACGCGCCAGATCCTGATTACTGGCCACCACCAGACGGAAGTCGACCCGGCGAGGTCGCGTGTCGCCCAGGCGGGTGAGAGTTCCGTCCTGGATGACCCTGAGCAGCTTGGTCTGCATCAGCAGCGGCAGCTCACCGATTTCGTCGAGAAAGACGGTGCCACCTTCGGCCTGCTCAAGCAGCCCCGCCTTGCCCTGGCGCGCCGCTCCGCTGAAGGCGCCGGCCTGATAACCGAACATCTCCGATTCGAACAGGTTGTCGGGAATCGCCCCGCAGTTGACCTCGATGAAAGGGCCATCGCCACGCCGGCTCCAGCGATGGAGCTGCCGGGCGAACGCCGTTTTGCCAACGCCGGACTCCCCCAGCATCAGCACGGTGGCATCAGAGGGCGCCACCCGCTTGAGCAGCAGGGCGATTTCGCGCATGACGCCACTGCGCACGCACAGCTCGCCCAGGGCATCGTCCAGCGCCTGGTCATCGGCACTGTGCGGCAAACGGTGACGCTTGAGATGCTCGCTGAAGCGCTTCTGCAGCAGCGCATATTCGTCCTGAAGCAGCTGGAGATCCGTGAGGTCCCGCGAACGGCTGACTATTCGCTCGAGGCGTCCAGCAACGAACACCGGATGCGCTTCGGCAATCACACTCCGCCCGGTACCGGTCACCTGCATCAGCTGCGCCATCTTACCGGTTCGCATGACTTCCAGGGTGATGGAGGGCTTTAATACGCCACGCGCCTCCAACTCCTGCACCGTTGTGCCCATCAGCTCTCGACGTGAAAGACCGTAGACCGCGGCGGCGCCAGGGCTTACATCCCGCACCCGGCCGTCGCCGGCGACGATGAAGAAGTGATCGCTGGCCGTCTCGACGATGGTCTCCAGCACATGCTTGTCGATGTCGCTCACCTGGAGCTCCCTTTCCAATACCATTGATTCATTATGGTATCGATGATTCATTTCCGAATCAAAACTTCGTGTTTTTGATTCCTTTATGCATCGATCGCAGTGACCACGTGCCCCACGGCGGGCTTCCGTACTTGGCACGAGAACTGCTAGGTTATGGAGTACTTAACGATCTATAAGAGCAAAGTCACGATATCAGGCCGGATATTCAGCCGACTCGTTAACAATGCCTCGAAAGGGCTTCAACAAGGAGAGAACATGAGCGATTTCAACCAACCCATGGGTGGCAACGAGATGCCCCGCTTTGGTGGCCCTGCCACCATGATGCGACTGCCCGCGCAGAACACCGCCGAGGGTCTGGATGTTGCCTTCGTCGGCATTCCCATGGATATCGGCACCTCCAACCGTCCAGGAACGCGCCTGGGGCCGCGGCAAATTCGCGATGAGTCGCGCATGCTGCGCCCTTACAACATGGCGACCCAGGCCGCCCCCTTCGACAGCCTGCAGGTCGCCGATATCGGCGACGTGCCGATCAATACCTTTAACCTGCTTAAGAGCGTAGAGATCATCACTGCGTTTTACGACCGGCTGCTTGAACACGACTGCATACCCTTGACCCTGGGCGGCGAGCACACCATCACGCTGCCCATCCTGCGCGCCATCGCCAAGCGTCACGGCCCGGTGGGACTGATTCACATCGATGCCCATGCCGACGTCAACGAACACATGTTCGGCGAGCCGATCGCCCATGGCACTCCCTTCCGTCGTGCGCAAGAAGAGGGGCTGCTCGATGCGCAACGGGTCGTCCAGATCGGCCTTCGTGGCACCGGCTACTCCGCCGATGACTTCGATTGGTGTCGGGAGCAGGGCTTCCGTGTGGTCACCGCCGAGGCTTGCTGGTATCGCTCTCTCGCGCCACTGATGGCCGAGGTGCGTGGGCAGATGGGCGATGGCCCAGTCTATATCACCTTCGACATCGATGGGCTCGACCCCTCGGTCGCCCCCGGCACCGGCACGGTGGAGATGGGCGGCCTGACCGCCTCCCAAGGGCTCGAGATCGTGCGCGGTGCGGCCGGTCTGAACATTGTGGGCGGCGACTTGGTCGAGGTCTCGCCGCCCTATGACACCAGCGGCAATACCGCCCTCATGGGCGCCACCCTGCTCTACGAGATGCTTTGCGTGCTGCCCGGCGTCATGCGCCGCGATTGAGATTCCCGGCCACGCCGATACAACAACGATCATTCAAGCTGAGGTACTGTATGCCATCTTCCCTCGACACGTCCGACAACATAGCGCTTGAGGGCGCCCCTCTATCTCGGCATGGACTGATTAAGTTCCTCGTGCCTTCGCTGCTCGGCGTGCTGCTTTTCTTGGTGCCCTTCTCCGTGGGCGGTACCATCAACATCGGCATGGGGTTCGCCGCCGATGGCCTCAAGGCCCTGCTGGGGGATGCCCTGCCGGCCATCGCTACGGTAGTACTATGCCTGTCCGTGGCACTGACCCTGGTGGTCAAGTTTACCCATCCAGGCTGGGCGCGTGAGGGCAAGGTCGAGGAACTGTTCGACGTGGCGCCGCTGTGGGTTGTCATGCGGGCGTTGGGTGCCGTCTTCGCGCTGATGACCTACTTCCAGGTCGGACCGGAATTCGTCACCGCCTCTTTCACCGGCGGGGTGATGCTTAACGACCTTGCACCGGTACTGCTGACCTTCTTTTTCTTTGCCGCCATCCTGTTGCCATTTCTGGTCGACTTCGGCTTCATGGAGTTCATCGGCAGCCTAGCAAGAAAGCCGTTTCGCCTGATCTTCAACTTGCCGGGGCGCAGTGCCATCGATGCCACCGCCTCGTGGATGGGCTCGGGCACCGTCGGCGTGCTGATCACCACCCAGCAGTACGAGAAGGGCTTCTACAACTGTCGCGAGGCGTCGGCCATCGCCACCAACTTCTCCATCGTCTCCATTGCCTTCGCGATTCTGGTGGCCAGCTTCATCGGCATCAACCACCTCTTTGTACCTTTCTACTTGACGGTGGTGGTCGCCGGTCTGGTAGCTGCGGTGATTGTGCCACGGTTGCCACCGCTGTCGCTCAAGCCCAATACCTACTATGAGCCGGTAGGCTGCCGCCTGCAGGAGGAGCCTACCGGCGACCAAGGCCTGCTGCGCTTCAGCCTGGGCATGGCCGTGGCCCGCGCGGAGAAGGCCCCTGGTCCGCGGCAGCTGGTGCGCATCGCCCTGCTCAACGTCGCCGATATCTTCTTCGGCCTGCTGCCGCTGGTCATCGCCATTGGCACCGTAGCGCTGATCCTGGCGGAGTTCACGCCGCTGTTCACTTGGCTGTCGATGCCTATGGTGCCGGTACTGCAGTGGATGGGCCTGCCGGAGGCAGAGGCCGCGGCTCCCGCTATCCTGGTAGGCTTTGCCGACATGTTCCTGCCGGCGGTACTGGGTAGCAACATCGAGAGCGAGCTGACGCGCTTTGTGATCGCCTGCCTGTCGTTGACCCAGCTGGTCTACATGTCAGAGATCGGCGCCCTGCTGCTGAAGTCGAAGATCCCGATGAAACTTTGGGAACTGTTAGCCATCTTCCTGCTGCGCACGGCCATTACCCTGCCGATCATCGTCGTCATGGCCCACTGGCTGGTAGGATGAGGAACTCTGACATGACTTGTGCAGAACTGCTGATTCGATTGCTGCGTGATACCTATGGCCTCGACACCGTCTTCGGTATCCCAGGCGTGCACACCATCGAGCTCTACCGCGGCCTAAAGGGGGCCGAGGCCGCGGGCATCCGCCACGTATCCCCACGCCACGAACAGGGCGCGGGCTTCATGGCTGACGGTTACGCACGCGCCACCGGACGCCCCGGGGTGTGCTTCATCATCACCGGGCCCGGAATGACCAATATTGCCACGGCGATGGGTCAGGCGCTTGCCGACTCCATTCCCATGCTGGTGATCTCCAGCGTCAATCGTCGCGCCACCCTAGGGCTGGGTCAGGGACGCCTGCATGAGCTGCCCAGCCAGCAACAACTGATCGCTGGGGTCTCGCGCTTCAGCCACACCCTGCTCGATCCCGGCCAGCTACCCGAGGTGCTGGCCCGGGCCTTCGTAGTGTTTCGCAGCGAGCGACCCGGACCTGTCCATATCGAGATTCCCATCGACCTGTTCGATGCGCCAGTCGCGACACCGAGCCAGTGGCTGCCGCCGACGCTGTATCGCCCGGCGCCGGACCCCCAGGGTCTTGCCCAAGCAGTCGACTGGCTCACGGCCGCCGAGCGCCCCCTGGTGCTGCTCGGTGGCGGCTGCGTGGATGCCCCCGACGCGGCGCGCCAGCTGGTCGAACGTCTCGACGCGCCGACGGTGACCACGATCAATGCCAAGGGGCTGCTGGGCCGACACCATCCGCTCGACCTGGGCGCCAACGCCGCCCTGCCGGCGCTACGCGAGCTGGCGGCAAATGCCGATGTGATCCTGGCGGTGGGCACCGAACTCGGCGAGACCGATTACGACGTGGTGTTCGACGAGGGCTTCGCCTTGACCGGTCGGCTGATCCGTATCGACCTGGATGCCCAGCAACTGGTGCGCAACCAAGCGCTGGCGCTAGGCCTGGTGGGCGACGCCGGCCGCAGTCTCGAGCTGCTGGTCGAGCGTATGCCGCACCCCATGCAGAAGGGAGGTAGGGAGCGCACGGCGCTGGCCCTTGCCAAGCTGGACCTAGCCAATGATCCGGCCTTCGCGCCCTTCGTGCCACTCTATGCAGCCCTCGCGACAGCGCTGCCGGAGGCCATTCTGGTCGGCGACTCGACGGCCCCGGTGTATGCCGGCAATCACCTGGTCTCACAGCCGGCGCCACGGCGCTACTTCAACGCCTCCACCGGCTACGGCACCCTTGGCTACGGCCTGCCTGCCGCACTAGGCGCCCAGCTCGGCCAGCCGGCACTGCCGGTGATCGCACTGGTCGGCGACGGCGGCGTGATGTTCACCCTGTCGGAACTCGCCACCGCCGTGGAAGAGCGCCTGCCGGTGGTCGTCCTGCTGTGGCACAACGCCGGGTACGAAGAGATACGCCGCTTCATGGATGCCCACGGTGTCGAACACCTCGGCGTCGACCTCAAGGCCCCCGACTTTCTGACGCTCGCCCGCGGGTTCGGATGTCTGGCGACTCGCGTCGACAGCCCCACCAGCCTCAGTGACGCCCTAGCCAGCCGGCCTCTGGATGGGCCGATGCTGATCGAAGTGGACGCGACCGGTTGGCAGCGCTCGCTGGCGACCCCTCAATGACGGATACCCCCATGACAGGACTCGACATGCCCTGCCTCGACCAGCAGTTCATCAACAACCAATGGGTGGCCAGCCACGGGCAGCGCCGCCTGGCAGTCACCGACCCTTTCCGCGAAGCCGTGATTGCCGAGGTCACCGCAGGCGACCCGGCCGACGTGGATGTCGCGGTGGCAGCCGCCCGGCGCGCCCTGCCCGCTTGGCGGCGCCTGAGCGGTACCCGCCGGGCCGACTATCTTGACGGCTTCGCCGACGCGCTGACGAACCGCCGCGAGGCGCTGATCCGTCTCTCCTCGACCAATAACGGCAAGGCAATGGCGGAGGCGGCGATCGATCTGGACGATGCCATCGCCTGCTATCGCTACTATGCGGGACAGGCGCGGGCGCTGGATGCCCGTCAGGGAGAATCCGTCGCACTGGAGATGAAAGGTGTCGTGGCGCGCTGCTATCACGACCCGGTCGGTGTCGTGGGACTGATCACCCCCTGGAACTTTCCGCTGGTGACCAGCGCCTGGAAGCTTGCGCCGGCGCTCGCGGCCGGCTGCACGGTGATAATCAAGCCCTCCGAGGTAACGCCGCTGCCCGAGCAGGTGCTGGCCGATATTGCCCTGGACATCGGTTTGCCCGCCGGTGTTCTGAACCTCCTGTATGGCGATGGACAGGGCATCGGCGCGCCCATCAGCCGCCATCCCGGCATCGACAAGGTCTCGTTCACCGGCAGCAACCGGGTCGGTGAAGCCGTCATGCGGGCGGCAAGCGACACGACCAAGGGCATCTCGCTGGAGCTGGGCGGCAAGTCGCCGATTCTGGTCATGGAAGACGCCGACCCGCAGCAGGCCGCCGACTGGGTAATGGCCGGGATCTATTTCAACTCGGGCCAGATATGCTCGGCAACCTCACGGCTGATCGTGCACGAGACCATCGCCGACGCGCTTTATGCCGCACTGGCCGAGCGCATCGACGCCATCAGGCTCGGTGACCCGCTTTCCCCAACGACCGACATGGGACCGTTGACCAGCGCCCACCAGCGTGACGGCGTGCAGCGCTACCTCGACATCGCCGCCGCCGAGCAGCTCGTCGCGGTACGTGATGCCCGTCATCGGGGGCTGCCCAAGCAGGGCTACTTCCTGGCCCCGACGCTTTATCGCGACGTACCGGTGACGAGCCGACTGTGGCGCGAGGAGATCTTCGGGCCGGTACTCTGCGGCCGCAGCGTGGCCAGCGAAGAGGAGGCCATCGAGCTGGCCAATGACAGCGACTTTGGCCTGGTCGCCACCGTGATCAGCGGCGACAGCGAACGCGCCCAACGAATCGGCCGTGAAATGCAAGCCGGCAGCATCTGGTTCAACAGCGAACAACTAGTGCTGTCAGAGACCGGCTGGGGCGGTTTCAAGCGCAGCGGTATCGGCCGAGAGCTCGGGCCCTGGGGGCTCGCAGCCTACCTGGAGGTCAAGCACATCATCGGCCCAGCTACCTGAGCGAAGGCAATTCGCTCAGGTAGCTGCAGCTGGCACCTAATTTAATGGAGCAAACAGCAGGCTTCTTCTGGCACACGAATATCCCGGGTTCAACGTAGCGATGGGCCAAGCGAATGGCCTCGGCATTAGCCAAGCCAGGGCGGCCAGCAGGGAAAGCCGTTCAGAAACAGCAGCGCGATGCCCGTAAAACCATCAAAAAGCTGAAGGCGGAAGTTCGCCGTAAAGATCGGGTTCTGGCAGAAACGACCTCGTTGTTGGTGCTGTCAAAAAAGCTCGAAGCCTTGTACGGCGTGGACCCGGACAGCGAGGACAGCTAACACCGCTGACCAAACGTACAAGGCTTTTAAACGACTATGACGAAGCTGTCGCCAGTGGCGCAGCCCGGTACAAGGCGGCCAGCTTGATGGAGCTGAGTCAGCGCACGTTGAAGCGCTGGCGACAGGCTAATGGCGCTGTGGCGGAAGATCAACGTCCGCAAACGGAGCGCGTTGTGCAGCCACACCAGCTCACTCACGCTGAAGAAGCGGCCATTCTAGACACCTGCAATGAACGGGAGCATCAGAGCTTGCCACCGTCCCAGATCGTGCCTCGACTGGCGGATAAAGGTCTTTACCTGGCGGTAACTATTCAGCTCAAAAAACCTGTGAAAGTTCTTGACAGGGTTTTTGCTTGAATCTCTTCACCTTATCGGCATACGCACCGATGCTACTAGGCAGGCCATAAGCGAC
>Ga0307970_1001759_pt1 | contig 11215 bp, 12 predicted proteins | sample OrgLakmetagen712_FD_202093 | JGI IMG/M metagenome (GOLD analysis project Ga0307970, IMG submission 202093) | Saline water microbial communities from Organic Lake, Antarctica - #712 | ecosystem: Environmental > Aquatic > Non-marine Saline and Alkaline > Saline | place: Antarctica: Organic Lake... | reverse complement strand
TGTTCAGGATGGACTAAGTGCTTTAAATACGGCACCGTTACGATTATCCCATTTCGAAAAATGATCATAAGAGACGACTCGATCGGAGCAGTTCTTGGGGGATCGTCAAGTTGTTGGCGGTCTTCGCAACGATAACCCGGACGCTGGATCTCAAGCAGCCTTCAGCTCACGCGTGATGTCGCCCCAGATCCAATGGGCGTCGGCTCTGGCCTGACGGTAGGAAGCTGCTGAAAGGGTGTGGCGGCGCGGGCGGAAGACATTTTGGACCTGGTCATGGACGGATAAGAACCGCTGTGCTTGGCGGGGTGATTTGAAACGACCCATGATTTTTTCTCGCCGTCGGGTGGGGCGGTGTGATCCTTCAGATCGATTGTTGAGACCCTTATGGCTGCGATGTTCGATCCCCGGAGCAAGCTCCTTCAAGGCGGCGCCATAGCTTCGGAGTTTATCGGTGACGATCACCCGTGGCTCGCCAAATGCCTTGAATAGCTTACGGAAAAATCGACTTGCGGCCCGTTTATTGCGCCGAGACTGCACGAGGATGTCCAGTACATCGCCTTTGCCGTCGACGGCGCGCCACAGCCAATATTTCTTGCCGTTTATCGGAAGGACGACTTCGTCCAGGTGCCATTTGTCCGCCACTTTGGGTCGATCTCGGCGGATCGCCTTGGCATACTGTGGCCCAAATTTAGCAACCCAAGCGCGGATGGTTTCGTAGCTAACCACAACACCGCGTGCGGCCAACAAGTCCTCGACATCGCGCAAACTCATGGGAAACCGGTGATAGGCCCAGACGGCGTATGCGATAATCTCAGGAGGAAAACGATGGCCTAAGAAGGCGCCAGATTGCTTGGGCTTGGTCATACGAATGCATACCCCGAAGGGAAATTCCCCGCAACTTGACGATGCCGTTCGGGCGCCAGGCGCTCGGGCTCCGTTTCAATTAGCTTCTGCAGGTCCAGGCCCTCGACGAAATCCATGACCAGATAAACGGTGCCGTTTTCCTCGAATACCTGGTGGACGCCCACGATGTTCGGATGCTGCAGGTTTGCCAGCCGGTGCGCCTCGCGCTTGAACTGTCGCTTGATCTGGGCGAAACCGCCCTTCATGTCGTCCGATCGCGCACACACGCCGTTTTGCGTACGCTGGCAGATCTCCTCGGGGTAACATTCCTTGACCACGACCTGCCGGTTCAGGCTGTCGCGCGCGAGATACGTAATGCCGAAGCCGCCGTTTATCAGCGGCTGTTCGATGCGGTACTGGTCGCGCAACAACAAGGTGCCGGCCGGAAGGCAAGCAACCCGGCATTGTGAATCAGGACCAATGTTGTCGCACAGGTCTTTCATTGTTGCTTCCCGCCTCCAGCGCTTACGAAACACAGGCTCCACGATTCTGGCACTTTGTTGACCAATTGTGGTAAGTTCGTGGCCAAGATCGGAAATCCGGGTGACAAATGCGGCGGGGCAAGTCATTTGCGCGGGGCCTCGTCGCTTCAGGAGCGATTTCGGGCAGTTGCTGATTGTATTGGGCGGTTCAGGGCATTTGTCCGGCCTCAGCGCGCCGACCCCCGGATCGACAACCCCGATGAAGACTGCGGGCGAGGTTCGTTGGACAACCGAACCGGACCTGTGGCCGGCATGAACGAACAGTCGATCTAGCCCCCCGCCCCAATCGCCGTCCAACGCGCCAGGCAGAGCCCTTTTTTGCGGCGCTTGACTATAATCAAGTATTGGCGGCGCCGGCGCGCCTAGCGTCCGCGCATGCAACCCGAGAACACGACAACAGCACATGCGGGTGAAAGAGGTGTGGCTTTCGGTCCCGCCGGCCCCGGAACGCGGCCGGGCATGATCCTTCACGATCTTCATGCCCAACGCTGCGGCTGCGACGGGGGCGACGTTCTGCCGGGTCTTCTGCCGCTAGACGACGCGCTGCGAACCTGCGCGCAGCACACCGGCATCCTGCAGGAAGCGGAGACGCTGCCGCTGGCCGGCGCCGCAGGCCGGCATCTGGCCCGGCCATTGATCTTTCGGGCCGGAGGGCCGCCCCTGCAGACAGGCCATTGCCTGAGCCGGCGCGACATCGCCCTGGCGGTGGCCGCTGGCGCAAAGGCGGCCACCGTGCGCCGCCGCGTCCGGATCGCCCTTCTGCCGTCGGACACGCAGGCGATTGCGGTCGGCCGGATGCTTCGCGCGCTCATGGATCGTGCGGATATCGAGATCGTGACCTGCCGGCCGGCGACCGAAGGAGAACCGTCGCCAGGTATCGCCGCCGCCCGGCCCGAGGACGCGGCGGATCTGGTGGTGACAATCGGCGCGGCTCCCGCCGACCGGGCAGAGCACCGCTCCGGCGCCGCTGCCGCGGCAGGTGAAACGACCATTTTCGCCGGCGTCGCGATCGCCCCGGGTGGGGCCGTTTCGTTTGGCCGCATGGGGCAGGCTCTGCGTCTCTCTCTTCCGGGTGACACCGCGGCGGCGTTCGTGGGCTGGCACATGTTCGGCCGGGCCATCGTCTCGAACATGCAGGGCGCAGAGGGCGAAAACCGAAAGACCATCGTCGCGGCGGTCGGCAGGCTGGGCCACACCCCGGGGAAGTGCGAATTGCGCCCGGCGCGTCTGGTCGGCTTCGACGAGTCGGGACGCGCCCGGGTCGAGCCGGTCGCGGACCCGGACGCCGACGGCGTGCGCGCGCTGGCGCAGGCCGACGGGCTGCTGCTGATCCCGGCTCATGAAGACAATATGCGCCCGGGAGATCTGCTGGAATTCTATCCGTTGAAAGACTGCTGAGCCCCGACATGAAACAGAACGCCGCCGCAACATGCCCGATAACTGCACGAGAGGGGGGCCGATGACGACGATGCAGGATCTGGGCCCCGCAGGGCGCCGGGCCGGCCTTCCGGCCGGTCTCCTTCGGGCAATACTTCAACCCGTTCTGGCGCGGGTCGTGCGCAGGATCGCCATCCGCCACCCGGAGATGTTCGCACGGATCGCCCCGTATCAGCGGGCCGATTTCCTGATCGTGCCGTCCGAGTTGCCGTTTGCGCTGCACCTTAGGCCCGATCCGGACGCGCCGCTGTTCCGCGCGGTCCCGAAAGCCCCCCTGCCGCCGCATGACGCCCGGATCGAAGGCCCGTTCTTCCTGTTGCTGAACCTCGTGGATGGTGAGAGCGACGGCGATGCGGCCTTCTTTTCGCGGGAGCTGACGATTGCGGGCAACACCGAGGCCGTGGTCAGCCTGCGCAACGCGCTGGACGATGTCGACGGTTCCATCGCACAGGAGACCGCAGATCTTTTCGGGCCGCCCGGCCGCGCGATCCTCGCCTTCCTGCGCCGGCAGGGGGCTGCCGCATGACCGGCACGACCGACTTCTCGCAAGCTGGCGAACTGGTCTGCCCCGCCGGCACGCCCGCGGCCCTGCGCACCGCCGTGGATGCCGGCGCGGACTCGATCTACTGCGGGTTCCGCAACGCCACGAACGCGCGCAACTTTCCGGGGCTGAACTTCACGCCGGAGGAGCTCGAAGCGTCCGTCGCCCACGCCCATGCGCGCGGCGCGAAGGTGCTGCTGGCGCTCAACACCTATCCGCCGGCGGGCAAGGTGGACCTGTGGCGCGAGGCGGCGGCGCAGGGCGTCCGGGCCGGTGTCGACGCCTTCATCGTCGCCGACATGGGCGTGGCACGGCACATCGCCGAAACCCACCCCGGGGCGCGGCTGCACCTGTCGGTGCAGGCGGCGGCGCCCAGCCCCGAGGCGATCCGGTACTATTGCAGCCATTTCGGCGTCCAGCGCGTGGTCCTGCCGCGGATTCTGACGATCCCCGAGATCCGCCAGATCAAGCGCGAGATTCCGTGCGAGATCGAGACCTTCATCTTTGGCAATCACGGGTTGATGGTAGAGGGGCGATGCAGCCTGACGAACTGGCTGACCGGACTGTCGACCAACATGGACGGGGTCTGCTCCCCTGCGGCGGATGTAACCTATGAGCGCGACGCCGACGGGGCGATGCGCAGCTGCCTGGCCGGGTTCACCATCGACCGTTTCGGGCCCGACGAAACCGCCGGCTACCCGACGATCTGCAAGGGCCGCTACACCGCGCCGCACCGGCCGGATGGATACTACGCTTTCGAGGAACCCGTAAGCCTGAACCTCGCGCGGCTGCTGCCCGATCTGATGGAGGCCGGGGTGCATGCGTTCAAGATCGAGGGGCGTCAACGGTCGAAGAGCTATGTCCGGCAGGTGGTCTCGGCCTTCCGTCACGCGGTAGACGAGATCCGCGCCGGCGCGACGCCGGACCTGGCGGACCTGGCGGCACTGACCGAGGGTCAAAAGGAAACGCAGGGCGCGTTCCGCACCAAGAAGTGGAGATAGGCAGGATGGAACTGACGCTCGGGCCCGTGGCCTATCACTGGAGCGCGGAGAAGCGGCGCGCCTTCTATGCCCGCATCGCCGAGGAGGCGCCTGTCTCGACCGTCTACCTGGGCGAGGTGATCTGTTCCAAGCGCGCGCCGTTCTTCGAACGCGACCTGCCCGACACCATCGACCGCCTCACCCGCACGGGAAAGCGCGTCGTGCTCTGCACGCTTGCCGAGGTCATGCTCAAGCGCGAGCGGCAGGCGACCGCGGAGCTGGCCGAAACCGACGCCTTCGAGATCGAGATCAACAATGCCGCGGGGCTTCTTGCGCGCGGCCCCCGCCCGCACCGGATCGGCCCGTTCCTGAATGCCTACAACGAGGCCACCATCGCCTGGCTCGCCGGGCAGGGCGCCACGCATGTCTGTCTGCCGACGGAAATGCCCGGCCCGGCGGTGGCCGCGGCGGCGCAAGCGGCCCGGGCGGCGGGGCTCGGCGTGGAAGTTCAGGTGTTCGGGCGGGCGCCGCTGGCCGTATCCGCCCGATGCTACCATGCGCGCGCCCACAACCGCACCAAGGACAACTGCCAGTTCGTCTGCGAGGCGGACCCCGACGGCATGCCGCTGGCGACCCGCGACGGCGAGCCAATCCTGCGGGTGAACGGCATCCAGACCCAATCGGAAAGCTATGTGGAGCTTCTGGCGGAACTCGCGGAGCTTTCCGAGATGGGCGTGACCCATGCCCGACTCCTGCCGCAGGACGTGGACATGGTCGCTGTGGCGAACATCTTCGATGCGGTTCTCTCGGGGCGCACCGGGGTCGCCGAGGCGCGGTTGCGGCTGGCTGCGGTGTGCAAGGACGCAGCGTTCAGCAACGGCTTTTTCCATGGTCACGCCGGTTATCGGCACATCGAACGGCGAAGCGCGAACGCCTGAGGGCAACGGGCGCTGCCACAGCAACCGCGCGCGGGGCCGGTTGCCCCCTGCCCTGCCGGCCATGGCCAAGCTCCTTCCAATCCGGCACATCATCGGTGACCCGGGCGCCTCTGGCGTCATGCGGAGCATCGAAAAAGCCGGGCAGCCCCTCCTACACGCCCAGATAGGTTTCGCGCACCCGCGGATCGTCCTTCAGTTCCGCGGCCAGGCCCGACATCGAAATCCGGCCGGTTTCCATGACGTAGGCATGCCTTGCCAACAGCAGCGCGAGGCGCGCGTTCTGCTCCACAAGGACGATGGTGCGCCCCAGTTCGTTGAGCTGCTTGACGATCCTCGCAATCTGTTGGGTCATGATCGGCGACAACCCAAGCGACGGCTCATCCAGCAAAAGAACTTTCGGCCCCGACATCAGCGCACGCCCCATGGCCAGCATCTGTTGCTGTCCGCCGCTCATCGTTCCGGCCAGCTGCTTGCGCCGTTCCTTGAGGATCGGAAAATGCTCGAAAATCTCTTCCAGATCGTTGCGAAGCTGCACCGTGTCCGTTCTCAGGTAGGCGCCCAGTTCGAGGTTTTCCATCACGGTCATTTGCGGGAAGACGCGCCGCCCCTCCGGCACCATCGCGATCCCGCGGGCATTGATCCGCTCGGGTTCGAGGCCGTTTATGCGCTCGCCCTCGAACACGACTTCGCCGCTCGACGGCTTGTGCAGCCCGCAGATCGTGCGCATCGTCGTCGTCTTGCCGGCGCCGTTCGATCCGATCAGGGTGACGATCTCGGCTTCCTCGACCTCCATCGAGATGCCCTTGACCGCCGCGACCGATCCGTAATGGGCCCAGATTTCCTTCAAGCTAAGCATGGCCGCCATTCCTTGCCTTCATTGGTCTCGACCCCCTGTCACAGCTCGATCTCTTCCGATCCGAGATAGGCTTCGATCACCTCGGGATGCTCGGACACCTCCTCCGGCGATCCTTCCATCAGCAGCTTTCCGAAATTGATCACCGACAGGTATTCGCAGGTTTCCATGACCGTGCGCATATCGTGCTCGACCAGCACAACGGTCATGTCCCATTCGTCGCGCAGACGCCGGATATGGTCGGTCACCATGGCCGTTTCGGTCGGGTTCATCCCGGCGACCGGCTCATCCAGCATGATCAGCTTCGGTTCGGCTGCCAGCGCGTTCGCGATTCCCAGAATGCGCTGATGCCCGTGCGAAAGGTTTTCGGCAAGCTCGTTCTCGTACCGGCCCAGTTCGAGGAATTCGATGATTTCGCGGGACCGTTGCAGATTCTTCTGCTCTTCCCGCCTGTCGGCGCCCAGGATGGCCTTCAACAGGCTTTCGTTGATCTGCGTATGGCGTGACAGCATCACGTTTTCCAGCACCGTGTATGTGGGAAACATGGCATTGCGCTGGAACGTGCGGACAAGCCCGGCGCTCGCGATATGGCTGGGCTTCTTGCCCGACACCACCTCGCCGTCGAAGGTTATCGTGCCGTGTGTCGGGCGCAACGCACCGCTGACGAGATTGAAAAGCGTTGTCTTGCCGGCGCCGTTGGGGCCAATGATCCCACGGATTTCACCCCGTTCGATCATCAGATCGACGTCGTTTACCGCGACAAGACCGCCAAAGCGTTTCGTCAGCCCTTTTATCTCAAGCAAGGCCATCGCGCGCCTCCTTCGATAATTTCATTGCCTCTCTCCAGCGATCATTCGTCGGCTGCGGCGGACGACGCCGGACCCTCGCCACCGCCGCCTCGCGGCGCCAGCCTGTCACGTATCTTGCCCCACAGGCTTTCCAGCCCGCCGGGAAGAAAGACGAGAAAGAAGATCAGGATTCCGCCGAACAGGAGCGGGCGCCATTCCAGCAGCGGGCGCGACCATTCGAACGCGAAGGTCATGACGATCAGCCCGACGATCGGCCCCCAGAATGTGGCGGACCCGCCGACGACGATCCAGATGATCAGATAGACCATCGTGTTGATGTCGAAGTTCTTCGGGTCGATCGCGCCAAGGTGGTGCGCAAGAAGCGCTCCGGCGATGCCGGCGAAAAACGTTCCGGTGGCGAAGGCCAGGGCGCGGTAGTGCGGAACGTTTATGCCGATAGCCTCGGCGAGTTCCTCGTCCTTGTAGATCGCGGTAAATGTGCTGCCGATGCGCGACCGGCCGAGCCGGTACATGATGGTCAGGCAAATCAGGGCGATGACCAGCACGAAGAAGTACTTGGGCACGGGGAAAAACAGGTCGATGGCGCCGATTTCCCCACTCGGAATGCCGATCATGCCACGCGGCCCGCCGAATACGTCGCGGAACTTGACCCATGTCAGGCGCACGAACTCGCCGATGGCGAACGAGGCAATGAAGAACCCGAAGCCTCTCGTGCGGATCATTGGCATGACAATGATGTAGCCGACGATCCCGGCAACGATGGCGGAAAGGGGAACGGTCAGAAGGATCGACAGTTCCCACTGCTGCGATATCAGCGCGGTCGTGTACGCGCCGACCCCCATCATCACGACATGGGACAGCGACCAGTCACCCGTCATCGCGGGAATGCGGTAACTGCACACCAGGATAAGATTGATCATGAAAATGATCAGGATTTCGAGGGAATACGGCCTTACCATGAAGGGCGCGGCACAGGCCGCGGCCAGAACGGCGGCAAGGAAGACGGCAAATATCCAGTTCTCGCGTGTCATGCCTTAACCCGTCCCAGCAAGCCTTGAGGTCTGACGATAAGAACAACCGCCATACAGGCGACGCCGACCATCTGCGCGGTGACCGCGTCCGACAACGTCGTGACGAAGGTGTGAATGAAGCCCAGCAGCACGGCGGCAATGATGGCGCCGGCGATGCTGTCCATGCCCCCCATCACCACGACGATGAAGGCGGTCAGGATGACACTGTGCCCCATGTAGGGCGTGACCGGATGGATCGGCGCCATGAGTGCGCCGGCCAACCCGGCAAGCGCACCGGAGATCGCCATCGCAAGCATGGTCATCCGATTGATGTTGATGCCTTGCAGCCGGGCTGTTTCAGGGTCCTGCGCACAGGCCCGCAGCGCCTTTCCGGCCTTCATGTGACGCAGGAAATACCACAGCGCAAGAAGCATCACCGCCGCCGATGGGATCACGATAACGCGCTGCCATCCGACGCGGGCGCCGGCCAGGTCCATTGCGCCCATGTAGGGCGTCGGCACCGACCGCATGAGCCCCACACCCCATATCTGCCCGACCAGGACCTGCATTATGAAGGCAAGGCCCGCGGTGGCCATGAAACCGGCTAGCACGTTCTCGCGCGTCGGCCGAAAGATGAATCGTTCGGTGGCGACCCCGAGCAAGGCGACAACCGGGATCGCCATCAGCACGGCGGCCGGGAACGGCCACCCCATGAGCGCATAGAAGACATATACGGTATAGGCTCCGACCATGAAAAACTCGCCATGGGCGAAATTCGCCATCTTCATGACGCCGAAGGCCATGGCCAGTCCGACGGCAATGACCGCATAGACGGAACCGGCCACGATCGAATTGGCAACGGTTTGGATGATTGTGGGTAAATCCATGATTTATCCGTGATCTGGGCTGCAAACTTGCGTGGCATGTCTGGGCAGGCGCGGTTCCTCCGCGCCTGCTGTGTGGTTCAGATGTCCCAGCGTCTGGGTCAACGCTGATAGTGCATCTGGCCTTTTTCTTCGACAACCTTGATGATTTCGTCCTTGCGGGATTCGAACCACTGCTCGAAGCGGATCTGCGCCTGAACGCGCTTGGTCCCGTTGCGGACTTCGTTGATCGGGATCGGCGGCGAGATCATGTTGTCGATCCCCCACATGTCCTTCCCGCGCATGGTCGCCGGCCCGAGGATGCTCGGGATCGCTTCCTGTGCCCGCATGGTTTCCAGAACCTGATCGGGGTCGATCGTGCCGGCAAGCGTCACGCCCTCGGCCCACACTTTCAGGGTGATCACGTGATCCCAGTCGATGCCGGTGATCTCGCGGTGCACGTCCTCGGGCGCGCCGGGGCCATAACGGGCCATCCAGTCTTCGATGAAGTTGTGCTGCCAGGACGGCGAACCCCACCACGGGTCGTCAAACAGCGGGAAACTGTCGGTGGCGCCTTCAAGGAACTCCGCCGGAACCTTCTGGAGAATGGATTCCGTGTCCAGATAGTTGGCCGAGATCAGCCCCTCGTAGCCCTGCAGGTACAGTTGTTCGATGATCTGCACCACGAAGGTCGGATAGGACAGGTTCAGGCTGACCACGTCCGGGTTGGTGGCCAGCATGGCCGTGACGACCGGGGCGAAGTCCGTGGTTTCGATGGCATAATGCTCGTCATAGACAACATCCCAGCCGTCCGACAGGGCCGAGCCGACCTCCCATGCCTGCGACGTCAGGCCGATCGTGTCATCCTGTGAAATGACGGCCCAGCGATGCAGATCCCGATTGACGAACCGGTGATAGAAAGGCCGAAGCATGTCGATCCGGGGCGTCACGTCGCCCCCGGCGATCAGGTAGGGGCGATCCGGCTTGATGTCGGTCGAGATCAGGCTGGCGTAGATCACCTTCATCTTGGTCAGATAGGGGTGCGTCGCGTCCGCCGGGTTGCCGCCGATGGCGCTGATGAACTTCACGTCGTTTTCAAGAACCAGCTGCTTGGCGCCCTGAAGGGCCTTGCTGCCCGTCGCCTCGTCGTCGAACGCGAACATCTTCAGAGGCCGCCGTTCATTGCCGACGAGAAGTCCGCCCTCGGCGTTGACCCTGTCGATGAACAATTGGTTGCCCGTCAGCCCCGGCAGGCCCCATCCCGCATCCGGGCCGGAGAGTGCGGCCAGAAACCCGATGTGAATCGGGTCGCCCGTGGGCTCGTTGGTTTGCGCCGCGGCCGGCCCGATAAGGCTTGGCACCTCGAACGCGGCACCGCCGGCCGCGGCAGCCGCGGCCGCGATCGTCATCGATGATTTCGTGAAGAAATCCCGACGGCTAATACCTGTCTTCTTGACCATTGGAAAGCTCCCGTGTTTTGGACTCTGAATTCCGGGTTGGGCCCCGGTTCATTCTTGACGCTGGCGCTTAACAACATGGCGTCCATGTCGCATGCCCAATCACCGTTTGTTTTGTGACTCCTGTTAGCCATATCATGCTTCACGAGTCTACCAAATTTAAACCACATCGCCCAAAATAACAAAATTCGGCCATTTTGGATTAGTTTTGGTATATTTTGGGGATTTGCCTTCCGCGTGGATTTCAACGGCCGGACCCGAGACAAACGGCCCGAATGGCGCTGTCCGGCAACCCCGGCGTGGGCGGGCCCCGGATGCTTTAGTGTTCGAGCTTCCGGTTCAGGGCCGCGCGGATCGTCTCCGGGTCGAGCGGCTCGCCCAGCTTGTCGAACAGGGGCTGAAGCGCGGCCGGGTCCGCCGCGGTCTGCGCGTGAAAGGCGTGGTGGGCATGATCGGGGTTGGCCGCCGTGTAATCGGCAAAGCGCTGGTCCATCTGTGCCACCAACTTGTGCACCTCTTCCGCCGGCCGCTTGGCCCACCATTTCGATTTCGCCACCTCCTGCGCATCGCGGGAGTTGAACACGATCTGGGCGTTCGGGAAATTCCGGCGGTAAAAGGCCAGCAGTCCGGCAGGTCGTCGCCGAATGCCGGGTAGCGGATTTCCTTGAATCCGAACCAGCGCACATCCTTCGGGGGGCGGATGATCTCTTCGACGAAGACGCGCGCCAGCGCCCTCTCGAATCGGTTCGGGGCAATCTCGTGCGCGCCATACCACGGGTGGTGTTCCGGATGCGCCTTCTTGCCCCATGTCTTCTTGGCGCGCCGCAACAAAGAAGCCGCGCTGAACGCCTTCATCGGCAAGAAAGCCGAGATCGACGAGATGCTCGCCCGGCTACAGGCGCTGAGCGACGACCATTTCAACTGCCACCCCGACGAGGTGGG
>Ga0307970_1001753_pt1 | contig 11232 bp, 4 predicted proteins | sample OrgLakmetagen712_FD_202093 | JGI IMG/M metagenome (GOLD analysis project Ga0307970, IMG submission 202093) | Saline water microbial communities from Organic Lake, Antarctica - #712 | ecosystem: Environmental > Aquatic > Non-marine Saline and Alkaline > Saline | place: Antarctica: Organic Lake... | reverse complement strand
GGCCCCAATTCACAAACGTTATAGTTGTTTTCAACGAACGGAATCATCCGAGCCAGCAAGTGCCACTGCACCGTTTCGTCCAGCGATGCCGGTTCCATGCCGATCGAACGAATCAGGGTTTCTCGCCACTGGTCAACGGTTAGCGCAGCTCTGCCCGCAAACAGCTCGGCCATGTTCATATTGGCCATCTGGATGGGCTTTAGCGTACTAACGCCAAACGGCGAGCCTTTCTGACCTTCCTCATGGTAGTAGCTGAGCGTTGCAATCGCCCAGATACCACCGACAAGCAGCTTTTCATTCTCCTTGACGATTCCGGCCCCAATCTCGGCATCTTTGATGCCCAGGTTCGAAAAAGCCGCTTCGTAACAGTCCTTTTTTTCGTTCAGTCGCACAGTAACCCGGTCGATCACCTTGAAGCTGCCCCGCTCCCTAACCAGAGATTTCACTTTCTCCGCTTCATCCGGACGAACATAGTTCTCGGACAGTACGGCTTTCACATTTCGCAGCCCGGTTTCGATCACTTCCGGGTCATCCGAGGCGCAATACATGCCCAGCAGGTACTCCAGTACATAAACCGGTACGTTCGCACCTTCTTTGATCTGCTTGGTCAGGTCCTTGCGCACCACACGACCCGCAAAGTGCTCGTTGAGTACCTGGTCCAGATCCTGGTCTGCCTGCATGGCCAAATCGTTCATGTGTCTCTGCTCTGATTAATCGTGCTTCGGGTAGCGGAACTCAAAACGGCCGTCACCTCAGAAAAAGTCGTCCGTAAACGCCAAGTCAATCACAACCCGGTAGCGTTCAATTTCCGTGGCGAGGTCTTTGTCCCTAACTACCAGGAAATAATCCCTTTTACGGTCAAAGTCCGTTCCGGACAGCGACAACCGAACCGGTTTGACCCGCTCCGTCATGGAATCGGAAGTGCTGTCAAAGGTCACCAACTCCTCACTGGACACTTTCTCAGTGCCCTCGTAGATCGCAACAGCAACGGTAACCGGCAGGATCCGGTCACTGACGGCCTCCGTCTGCATCAGGTCAAAGCGCTGGATGTTGTTCACCATCTTCAATGACGACTTGGGCGAAATCACCCCAACTTTCCGCGTGGAACGGCTCTCGGCTTTCTCGCCTCTCAGCTGCTTGACGGTCAGCACTGGCACCACGATTTCCTGAGGCATCGCGCCCCCGTGGACAAAGCGTGCGCCCCCCACAAAGTGGAAACGGTTCGCTCCCTTGGGAACCCAGAACCGGGTGTCCGAGGCGGTGCCAGCGGTGTTTTGGGTCGAGCCGCACCAAGCATCTTTAGCATCCGGCAAATCGTGCCCGATAACGTAACGCTTTTTGCTCTTCAACGCATTGCCTGGCTTTTCCGCAAGCGATGTGCGGTCTGCTGCCTCCAGCTTGCTGTGCTGGAACAGGAAGCCATGATCCGCCGTTACCAACACGGTGCTGGTATTGAAGTGCATCATGATCTTGCGGGTCAGTTCCGTCAGCTCCTCAATAGCATGCTCTACAGCATCAAAGGTCTCAGATTCGGTCGAAGCACTATCGCCTCTGGCGTCCACTACGTTGTGGTAAACATAAACCAGTTGCTGATCTTTGAGAGCTTCCCGGCCTTCCTCCCGGCTCCAGGCCTTCACCGTTTCCGCCTGCACCGCGATGCCGTTGTGGCCAGCCAGAATTTTGCTACGATTTACACTGCCCTTGCTGGATTTTCCATCCACAAACACGTCATCACTGACGCCCTCACGGTATTCCAACGTCTGGTGCGGCAACAGAGAAGCCATACCCAGTGTCGTATAACTGGGCAATACCCCAAGCTGACTGGACAGCTTGGCCTCGCTGTATCGCTTTTGGTTGATGCGGTCTTGTAGTTCAACAGCGGCTTCATACCTGAAGGCATCACTGATGACGACCACCAGGCGCTTATTGCGGGCACCATCAAGTTTAGGCTTCACATGAGTATCGTAAAATTGCTGCTGGTTGGGCACACCTCGAATGCTCCAGTGATCCAGGAGGTTCTCTGTTTCAACCAGATCCCCCCAATTCCGCGCCAGTTGATCCAGGTACCAGTAGGCGTAACACTGCTCTACTGCATCATCCAGCTCCTTCAGAATCTCTACATGGGTCTTCCGAGAAGCAGCGCAGTAATGGCGATACTCGGTATCAAACCGATATAGATCGGCCTCATAGGCCTTATAAAGCGCTTCCGTATTCGAGTAATGGAACCCATCTGGATGCGCCTTCCGCAATGAGAACAAATCAATCGCCGCAGACAGGGCGGAGTAGATGATGCGGAATTTCCTGCGAACATCATCATCCTTGTGGCGGGAAGCCCAGTAACCGTCCAGACGATCGGAAATCACTCTGGAAAACAGGTTCAGATCAGCGGGCCGAGCCTCCGGAATGGCTTTCACCAGATCCACAATAATCCGGTACTCCGCCTCACGGAAGGTCGCCACATTGGCCAAGGTCTCGATGGAAAAGTCCTCGATACGAGCCTTGATGTTCAGCGCCGCTGCCACCCAATCGGCAATCACATCGTAAGCCGGATAGTAGCGGGAACTGTCTCTCCAGCGGGACAGCAGCGCACGGGACGTCGCCCTGGCATTGGCCGAAGAAATCGCCACAGAACGGGCCCAATCCGGAACGTCGGAGATACTCTCGCAAAAGCCTGTCGCCAGCAGCCGAATCAAGAAGTGACCGAAATTAAACGGCGCATCACCACGCAGCTCTTCCTCAGACGCGGGATACCCCACCTCTTCACGGAGGGCCCTGACAAGCGAAGACATCAGTCCGTACTTTTCAAGCTCAGTAATTGAGCTTGGCACATGTTCAAGCCCTTCATCGGCCTTCACTAACTCATCGCCTAGCGTGAACAAGATGTTTGCAATATCCGGTGCCTCGGCGCGAGTCACCACCGCTATCATGGCAAGGTCCAGCGCCTCTTCACCAAAATCCGGCTGGATGAATCGTTTGAGTGAAGCCAAGCGCCCTTTGCTCAGGAACTTTTCACGCCTGGCCAAATGCGCCCGCAGGCTCTGTTGCTGAAGGCCCAGCTCGTTGAAGATGATGGAAATTCGATCTGCATAAAAGGTGCGAGAATACAGCTTGATGTCCAGAAGCCAGTCACCCTCCGGTTCGGGCTCTTCGTGGGGGAAATACAGCAGGTACTTTCCGTCTCGGTCTTCCAGCTCAAGCTTCAGCTTCATGCCCAGAGCAGACTCTCCGCCCATATCCAGAACTTGAACGCTAGGCAAGTCGAGGTTGGAAAGCTCATCAGTGAAGCTTTGTTCCGGATCGAACCAAAACACCAAACGGTGGCACTCGGCAAAAAAAGCTTGGTGAAGCCCCTGGGTGAGCTGCTTTGAATCCATTTTACACCTTCTACTGCTGTTTCGGTTTCAACCGTTGAAGCTGGGTCGATCAGTTATTGTTCGGCCTGCCAGGGTTCAGTTCGTGACATAGAAATTAGAGAACAGCTTGGCACGGACGTCCGAGATATAGTTGAGGCAGCTCTGTAAATTCTTGCTTGGCAACCGAACGTAACTAGGATCTCTTGCGACCATCTTCCTACTTCAATGCCTTGTTGATCATACCGATCAACGCCGACCATTGTTTTCGCTCCTCAGTCGTCAAATCAGTTGCTTCATGTGTGCGGGCCCGGCGCAAAAAGGCCTTGGCAAGCTTATACTTCGAAAAGCCAGTGATCTCGGCCCCAAAGATGTCCACGATCGGGCGGGAGTCCTGACTCGCTGCCGTATCCGTAACATCCCAACCGAGATCATCAAACGCCACCTTCACCAAGGTCTCCCGGAGGAGGTCCTCGATCTCTGGTTTGCTCACGTTGCCTGAGTACGAGTCCTTCGTCCGGAGGATCCTCTTGTTGCCAAGCGCGTGGACGAGCGTATCCTGCTCCGCAGCTTGATTGCCAGCCGTGTCGGAGTCGAGGAGCGCCGCGACCTTCAACTTGTTCGCATGCAGGATGGTAGCGAAGTACACGACCTTGCCAGCGGTATTGGCGGGCACGATCGCAATACTCTTGTTGAGATCAGCATCACCCGAGTCTCGCAGGAGAAGTGCGATGGCATCCAAATACCAATAGTCGGTTAGCCCCTCAACCACGAGGTTCCGTGTCTGCGAAAAGAGACTTTGTGCAAGGTCGTAACCAAGAGCCTCCTGGAGCGGTAGCAGCGCGGCGGGGTCACTCGAGGACAGATCGCCGTGGACCTTTGTACCGCCCTTACGGTCCGTCATGTCCACGACGCGGACCATGTCCAGCTCGTCCGGACCAACAAGGAATGGCGAGTGAGTCGTGTATAGGATCTGATTCTTGGCAGCTAGTCGTGAAATCGTCTCTCGGAAGTCACGCTGTTTGAGGCCGTGCAGGTGTAGCCCGGGCTCGTCCAGCAATAGGATCGCGTTCTCGTGCTTATCGGCGGCTTCGGCGAAAAAAACAACGAAGAACGACACCAGCCACTGGAATCCTTCGGAACGTTGATCTAGTTCGATTTCGACACCCAACTCGTCTTCAACCACAACCTTGAGATACTGCCCATCGGCCTTGATTTTGAGCTTGCTCGCCTCCGCACGATTCGGGTCCGGATTCCAGGCGGAGACGATTTGCTCAGTTAGGTCAACACTCGCTGAGTTGAGCTGATAGTCGCGAGAGTCAAGCTTGTCCTGGTAAGCTTTGAGTGATGCGCTATCGTTGGGGTTTGGCTTCACGGCATTCCCAAGTTCAGCAAGCTCCTCTGCTGAGAACCCGAGAAGCTTGAGCAAACAAAGGTTCCCATAGTCGTACTGCTTGTCGTCGAGTACGCCGGTCTGCACACGCTGTGCAAGATGCTCCAAGTGAATTCGAGGACGAACGCGGAAGTAGTTGTTGAACACTACGAATACTGGAAGCAGAGCATTTAGGTGTTTTAAGGCAGCATCACGTTTCTCGCCTAAACGGCACAAATCCATGAGGCGGTCATATCGCTTTTCTTCGGACTCATTCCCATCGTCGATCAACGGAAGCATTTTCTCAAGCCAATCCTTGAGCTTGAGCGCATGCGCGCCTTCGAGCCGTGTAATATCCTTCCAACCGCTCGTGAGTGCAGCTAGTTGCTCGCTGGGTGCAGGATCGTCGGTTGACTTCCGTTTGTCGACGTGGGCGGTGAGCCGAATAAGGTCTTTTGATAGTGAGTCGTAGGTTGGCAGAGTCGGGGCACCTCGGAGCTGATGCCAGGCCTCGTTATTAAGCTTTCGACCGTAAACGTAGGTGCATTTTTCAAATCCTTCGGGAAGCCCTTCCAAGTCCGCGGGCTCAAGTCTAAAGTAGCCTTGGACAACCGTTACCTGAGCAGGATCAACGGATCCACGTCGGATATCTTTGTTGTACTCAGACCTAGGATAGTCGCGAAGTGGATCAAATCCATCGACTCCCTGGGGCGCATTAAGTTTCTGGAGAGCATGGAGAATGACCGTTTTCCCTGCTTCGTTCGGACCGACGAGAATTGTTTTCCCGTCTTCAACTTCAAACTCTCCGGTATCGCGTATGCTACGATACATTTGAACGCGGGCTCTAACTAATCTCATGGTGAAAGGTTCCTATTATCCGAGCTAATCTAGGGAGACATCCCGTGGTTTGGTAACTCATTGCGGCTTCTCGCCCGTAATGGCTTTAACCTCAGCCAACAAGTCCCCAAACTTCCCATAATTCACCTTCACCCCATCATCCAGATCCAGGCTGATGCGCTGGTCGGCGACGTGGCGGAGCTTTTCGTCGAATTCGGCGAGTTCGGCCTGTTGCTTGTGCAGGGTGACTACTTCTTTTTCCAGGTGCTTGGTTTCTGCGGTGGAGCTACTTGCGTCTTTGTCCTGCTCCAATTTTTCTGCATAAGCATTGAGCTTGGCGCTGAGGGGAATGACATATTCGGTGCGCATACGGGCCATCGTGCCCTCGTTATAACGATGCAGGTAAACCAGGCACTCAAAGGCTTTGTGTTTCCCTGAGCTGAACAGCCAGTAGATCGGGCGCTTTTTGTAGGTGCGCAGGTGGTCTTTGTAGAACTGGGTGCTCAAATACCTTCGGATTGTGTCCAAAGCCGATTCGCCGCGCTTGGGTTTGATGGCATGCAAGCAGAAGCTTTCAGCTACAAAATCCAGGTTTTCTTGTAGGTGCTCATCGCCCCAGACCAGGCGTACAAATTCACGGAAGCGGTTGGTGGCATCGTCGGCGAACCACTCCTGATCGGTGAGTGGCAGGATGGCATCATCGTCCGGGGCAAAGCGCGGAGACGGGATCTGACGCAGGTAGTCCAGAAGGGTTTCGCCCTGGCTGGCGATGATCAGTCCAGGCTTATCCACTGAATAACGGCCCATCATGCAACCTATGGTATAACTAACAAACTCGCTGATCAGTTCACTTTGGTGTCGAGAGTTTCTTTCTTGCGCAACCACGTGGGAGCCATAATTAAAACTCGGATTGCACCTTAGTGAAATATTTTCGATTGGAACCTGCTTGCCCACATCATCAGAGAAGCCGAAATCAGAAATAATATTCTCATTAATACACACCTCTATCCGATTCAATTCCTCAACTAACTCACTCTGTCTTTTTAAATGCGCAGACATTTTCTTAGGTAATACCCTCAAACCATCAGACAAACAAAATGATTGAAACCCCCAAGATTCTTCAGATTGATCCCAGTCCCATTTAGATATTTCCACTGCCCGGCGAGCCATTTTGTCATTGGCTTTTGAGTAGAAATAGGGAACTTTTTTTACACCGACCAGATTATAATCTAAAGTCGGACATAACGCTTGGAGACATGCCTTTGCTACAGATGAATTAAGTAGCGCTGCAACAACGTAAATATCGTCTTCATTTCCAAAGAGACAGCTTCCTTTGGTGTCAAAAAGGAAGCCTGGTGGACTTACGCGACAACTAAAATCTCCACTCGAAAGCGCCGAATAAGTGATGTTCGGCAAACAATAATAGTCTCTACTTTTTAGCCTAACACTCATACCCTGATTAAGAGTGGCAGTGAATGCCTTCATTTCATAACCATCATTCTCCCAATTTACAACAAGATCATTATTTCCATACCACTTCCTGAAAGCCCCGCCTTTGTTATATGGAAACCATTTTCTATTGGACTTTTTTAGATCTTCAGGCCCTTCGCGTGTTGTATCAATACGATTCCACGACACTTCATGCCAATACCTTAAGAATCGCTCATTATCTGAAGTAGCCATTCCCTGCCGAAACAGCCAGCTATCCTCGATGGGAGGCACAGTTTGGAATGCTTCAACAAGTTCTTCGTCAATCCAATAAGCCACCGGCCCACCCGGAATCTTCATAAAATCCGCCGCAGATGCACGATAAAAATGCTTCGACATGTCCTTTGTTTCTTGCTGGCTCATTACTCTCCCCCTTTGGGTAATACTTTTCTATCAGATGCCATATCGTCCGAAAAGCCGTCAGGTACGGGCTTGAAACCCTCACTTGGTGACCGGTGGCTGGACTGGAATTGGCGCAGCGCGAGAATGTCGATTTCGCCCGTGATGCAGTAATCGTGGTTGCCGCCTTTTACACGCAGCAGGTCGCGTTTCCAACGATCTTTATAGGGTGCACGAATGCGGCTATCACCGTAGGTCCGGTTGTTGCATTGGATGATATAGGCATGGACATCTAAAGCCGCTGATTCGACAAGGGCGTTGAAGGTATCGATATCGGTGTTCCACTCAGGCACGAACAGCGCGTCTACTTTGCCTCTCAGGTCTCCTCGGTAACGAATATTGGTCAGTTCGCTGCATATTATTAGCGCAAAGCGGAAGCTGCCGTGCTTTATGATGGGCGGTTTCTCCCACTGCACTGCCGGAACCATCTCAACGCCGGCCAAGCGGTGCAGCTCGACCTCTTCGTGGACAGCTGGGGTCTGTTTGTCCTGCCTGTACACCATCAATGATGGAAAACCCAGACCGTCATGGGTCAGAGACGCCCAGACCTGGTTTCTGACCTTTTTCTTCCTTTCGTGGAGATACTCGACACCGGCGATCAGGGAAATGCCTCGGCCTTTAAGCTTTTCAGCGATTCGCATGAACCATCTGGGTGGCAAGGCAATCTCAGGAAAAACCAGATAACCTGTGCCATTCGGCCGTGATATCAGTTCGTTTATTAAACGATTCAGGCGTTGATAGCGGTGTCGGCTGGCCGCATCAGGCTTGCCCATGGCAGCTGCAATAAAGCTTCTGTCGCTGGCTCTCCAACTGGCGACTGCAATGGTTTGTTTGGCACTTGGCATGCCATCTGGAACTCGTAGCACTCGCCCTTTTTTGCTCCAAGTTGGCATCTTGTGCTCATTCGGTGAAAAGCCGCGAAGGGCCAGAACAACCTTGCCCAATGCATCCTGGCTTTCCTGTTTAAACGGTTCGGGCGCAATCAGGTAAAGCTCTTGAAGGCTGAATGGACGAGTGGCGAAGTAAAGGCCGATCGGTGTGTTCTTTCGCAGCTTAATCCACTTAGCGAGGGTTTCGATCCCTGGCCCTACATCACCAGGCAGGACCTCATCCACTGAAGCTTCAATTAAGATTTTGCGTGCTGGAATCCCTCTGCGGCTGACCATCTCTTTCGGAAGACCGATAAAGCGCAAGGGGATGTGCGCCAGGTCGTGGCTAAAGAGCTGAAGGTGGTACGTTTCCAGCTCTTCAAGCTTTTCGGGATACATGCTTTGCATCCCTCCAGCCAACCATAGCGCCTCCGTGATTCTGAGCCAGTGAGAGCCAACATGCAGATCCCACTGACTAACCTCCAAAGCACTCAATCGTGGCGGTAAGGCTGCAATGATGTTCTCCGCTATGGAGTCATTTAATGCCGTGTGCCAACGATGAAGAATCTCGCTATCTAGGGCACTATCATGATTCAGTGGTTTGATGCGCGGTTGGCAATCTTCAGCAACGGCTTCCATCAACTTCCTCAGGCTATGCAGTATGTCGCCGAGTATTTTGAAGTCCTTACACGCCGCAGCGATACGAATAATACGCGGCAGGTATTGAGCCAACTCGAAAAACGCCACCGGAGTCAGCAGGTGATCAATGACGGCCGCAAAAAACGCGTGACGCTGGGCTTTCCATGCGTTTGGGGGAAGATCCCGCTCGTAGGCTTCGTAATCCCTCAGATTGAGCGCAAAATCAGCTCGGTGCAGGGCTAAGGCATCGGTTTTGCGCAGGTTGTCTGCCTGCTCGCCAGCATGATTAGTAGCCTTCGCCAGATCTGTGGCAATCGTGTCAAGGTTTTCCGGAAGATCTGGGAGCGATCGCCACTCACTCGCGCGTTGATTGACCTGTTCTGTAATAGCGTTGACCAATGCTTTTCCGGGCCCTCCGGAAAGAACAAACAATTTGTTTTTGCTGTTCTCGAAAGCCACACAACTCTTTTTGAGGTAATCCGGCTTGAAAAGAATGCTCTTGTCTTCTGGCTTCTTGCCAGACTTCCATTCGAAAAGGCCAACACCACCGTCCCGGCTGAATACCCACTTCCAGAACTCATCCGTCGTTTTGATGTTGCTGGTGTTCTCCATCACCAACAGGATGTCGTCCACGTACCGGCCGTAATAAAGCGGAACCACCTGCTCTTCGACAAATTGGTCAAGCTTGATCAAAGCGGCATTGGCTACAACGGCTGAAGCTGGCAAACCGACAGGCAGGCCTGTTCCCAAGGGGGTGTCCTTTGCCCAGGCCGTCAAGGCATTGATGAAGACTCTGTTCAGCCTTTTTCGGGATGGTTCTAGTTCAACGCCTGCGAGTTGATGAAAATCCTCGCTGAGCATAAATTCGGGGTCGAGCCTGTGATAGAAGCTGCTGACATCAGCGGTCAGGGCCAGTACCTTTTTCTTTTCTCCCAGCGCTGAGCGCATGGTTTTGATCGCTCCGTCTCGCCAATCACGAAACGGCTTCAGGTAGGGTTTGAAAGAGCCCAGAGACAGCTCGTTTATCTCGTCATCGATTTTCCTGCGCAAACGACTGCCGTAGACGTTATTGCTCAGCTGTTTATCGAACTGGTGGCCGACTTTCAGCATCCAGAGCGCCGAGAGCACATGGAAATCCATGCTGCATTTGGCCATCAACCGAAACTCTGCGATGGGCTGAGTTTCAGCTTTGCTGATAGATGCCCACTCATCATCCGGCGCGGCGTGGATCAAGCCTGTATCTTTGTTCTTATCATCTTTTTGATACCTGATTGCCTTAGGCGCGAGCGTCCAGGTTCCGAGAAAATCTTCTTCTTTCGCCCAAGCGATGGATTTACCGTTGATTCGCTTTTGAAGGCTCGTGAGATTGTCCTCCAGGTTTTCCTCATAGTCGGCTATTACGAACAAAGAGGGGGTAGTGGAATAGTAGAGGTCTACCTTGGCTTTGCGAAAGGCGGTGCCTAAATCTGAAAGCGTGTAGCTCATTCGGCCATCTCGTTCTGCTTCGCTGCTTTCAGGTTTCGCTCGTTCAGCGGAGGGAACTGAACAGGTCGACCATCGTCACTAATATCATCGTACTCGACAAAGCAATACGCCCCGCTAGTTAACGGACTTCCGGTTTTTTTGCAAACCGTTGCTGCTGTTCCGAACGCGATGCCCATGACCATGTTGGCCATATGTACCATGCACTCTATGGATGATTCCTTGAGGATTTTCAGCCTTAGATTCTCGTAGGATGACAAGAACATCCAACTTTGCATCGTGACCATTGCATTGAAACCATAAGGATGAAGTAGCTCAAAGCCACGCTCGATGAATAGGGCAAACAAATCTGACTTTGCGTGCGGGTACGCTTTCTTTGCGAAATCTTTGAGACGGGCATTCATGCCTTTGCCGCCCATGTAGGGCGGATTCGCGATCACCGAATCATAACGCTGGGCCAGAATCCAAGCTTGGCGTACGTAGGTTAGCAAAGATACCGCTGCCGGTTTCTGCATGGAGTCACCAGCGCGAGCGAGTTGCTCCAATTCATCGACCAACGCTTTCAACGGATCGGCGTCTTCTCCCGGCACTTCGATCAGTGAGCCAAAAGTTTTCGCCTCTTGAAACCGCTCCAGTGTTCGTTCTAACAGTTGGTAGCGTTCATCGGCGCTGGCACTGCTGAGATCAGTTTGTTCACTTTCAAAGAGGCTTTGGGAACTGCCCTGCTGCCAATCACCGCTCAGATTCAGATCTTGCCATAGCCGGGGCAGGTTCAGATGGCCAGTTTCTTTGAGGG
>Ga0307970_1001734_pt1 | contig 11300 bp, 9 predicted proteins | sample OrgLakmetagen712_FD_202093 | JGI IMG/M metagenome (GOLD analysis project Ga0307970, IMG submission 202093) | Saline water microbial communities from Organic Lake, Antarctica - #712 | ecosystem: Environmental > Aquatic > Non-marine Saline and Alkaline > Saline | place: Antarctica: Organic Lake... | reverse complement strand
GGCTCTCACCTCTCCTTTTAACCTTCAGGCACCGGGCAGGCGTCAGACCCTATACGTCGTCTTGCGACTTCGCAGAGCCCTGTGTTTTTAGTAAACAGTCGCCACCCCCGCCACTTGCCCCTGCGAAAGCGGTCTTCCAATCCGGCTGTGGCCGGATTTTTCCGTTGTTTTCGAGGGTTATGCGGGAGGGGCTGAGCACCGGCCCCTGCAACCGGAGGCCCGGAGGCGGTCTCTCAGGGCCGATATTCTCCGGACCTCATGACCGCGCAGATTTGGTGAATCTCTTGTAAGGCACTGGAAGTAGGAAGAGTTTTCAGAAGCGCAGCCGAGCACTTGGGCCCCGGTGGCGTTCGCCGAGAAGGAACACGGATCGAACGTTCGCCAGAGCATTCTCTGCGAGAGGGGTGGTTTCTTGTTCTACCCAACTCAACAGCCTTCCCAAGAGCCCCAGTTCATGCTCGTGATCACAACGTTGTCGTCACCCCAAAGTAAGAACTTCGCGTGGAGCTGCGGCTCCTTTAATCCAAGTGTTTTGACAGCGCCTCTAATTCGTTCTGCTACGGCTCGCACGTGCCGCTTCTTCGTCGATCCGCCATACCGGGAGTAGAGGACGAGGGCCTCCTCAATATCTACTCGGTTCCCTTGCAACGGATTGAAGATAGCTGGCACCATATTCGCACCAAGCCTCGCGCTTGCACACATCACCCGGGCGTGCCGTTCATGAGAAATCCGACACAAAAGGGGGTCGTGCTCATGGGCATATAGGATCCGTAGAGGAGCTGAAGTCGTTGCCGAGCGACTACGCCATTGCCGAGATCCTGAGCGACTACGCCGTGTTGCGCGACCAAGCGCGAAGCTGCTGAGCTTCAAGGCCGAAATCGCTAGGTGCCTCGCCTGTCCGCAGCTGTTCAGCGCGTGGAGAGACCTGGCTGCGACGAAGCATTGGCATCGCCTACAGGCAACCTGACGGACGCCTCGAACCCCGAGGACGCGCCGGGACGCGGTGATCTGAGAACAAGAGGGCTTTCGATGCGATCAGCTATGGCGGCGACGATCGCGAGGCCCAGCCCGCTGCCATCTGCACTTGTGCCCGCGCGCTCGAAGCGGGCTGTGAGCCGATCCAGAGTTTCAGGTGGCAGGACGGGCCCGTCGTTTGCGACGATCAACAGGCCATCGGGCGTCAAGGTCACGTCGACCGGGGCGGTGTCCGAGCCATGACGCAGAGCGTTCTCCACGAGGTTTCGACACAGAATGCCGAAGGCGTCGGGGTCTAGGTCCGACATGACCGGCGTCTCCGGCAGTTTCAACGCGATGCGACCAGGCGCTCCCGTTCGGGCAACATCCTCGACCACCAGCTGCGCGACGATCCTGAGATCCGAGCACAGGTCAAGGCGAAGCTGTCCGCCTTCGGCGCGTGTGAGCTGCATGAGATGTTCGGACAGCCGGGTCAGTCGCTTGAGAGTGCCTTCAATTTCGGCCGCCCGCGCCCGGGCGGCATGGTCGCGGGTTTCCGACTGCAGGCGCTGGGCCTGCGCGATGGCGCCGGCCAAAGGCGTGCGAAGTTCATGCGCGGCGTTCGCGGCAAAGCTCCGTTCGGCATCAAAGGCGGCCTTCAGCCGGTCGAGCAGCCTGTTCAGGGTGGCAGCCACAGGAGTGATCTCGGACGGGATTTCATCGTCTGGAACCGGTGACAGGTCCCGGGCATTGCGCGCATCCAGTCCTTCGCCGAAGCGCCGCAGGGGTGCGAGGCTCGCCTTTACGGCGAAAACTATGGACAGCAGCGCCAGGGGCACCACGATCAGCAGGGGCAGACCCAGACCCATCTGTATCTCGCGCGCGACGGACGCGCGGTGCTCAAGCGGCTCGGCCACCGTGATCCTGACGGTCCCCTGCAGCGCGTCTTCGTTGTAAAGCCGATGGGTCGCGGTCTGGCGGAAGCCCGGGCCGTCATAGTCCGGAAAAATCGCCACGTCCGTAGCGTGCGACCGAAGCAGGATGCGGCCATCGGCGTCGCGCACGATGTAGGTGAAGAGCTCGTCATGCTCGCGGATCGTGCCAAGCCGCTGCGTGATGCCATCCTCTTCGCGCCCGACGATATCCACGACAGCCAGCGGCAACAGGCGCTGCGCGGTTTCCTGCAGCGCGGAGTCGAAGACCTCGTCCATCTCGCCGCGCAGGATCAAAGCCGTCACGGAGGCGGCAGCGATCCACAGCACGGTCAACAGAATGCCGAGCAACAGTCCGAGCCGGGCCTGAAGGCTGCGCGGCAGCCTCATGGCTTGCCCAAGCGGTAGCCCATGCCGCGCTCGGTCTCGATGATCTGGGGCCCCAGCTTCTTGCGCAGGCGGCTGACATGGACTTCGATGGTGTTGCTCTCCACCTCGGTGTCGAAGGCATAGAGCTTCTGTTCCAGCTGCGTCTTTGACAAAAGCTGCCCGGGGCGGGTCAGGAACGCCTCGAACAGCGCCCATTCGCGTGCGGTCAGCGCGACCGGCTTGCCCTCGCGGTGAATGCTGCGGGCTGCGAGGTCGATGTTCAGTGCGCCATGGCTGACGATCGGGTTCGGATTGCCAGTGTAGCGCCGGGCGACCGAGCCGATGCGCGCCGACAATTCCGACAGGTCGAACGGCTTCACGAGGTAATCGTCGGCCCCGGCATTCAAGCCTTCGATCCGGCCCGACACCTGGTCGAGCGCGGTCAGGATGATCACGGGCGTCACGTCGCCGCGCGCGCGCAGGGCCTTCAGGAAGCCGATGCCGCGACCATCGGGCAGCATCAGGTCGAGCAGCACGAGATCGTAGGTGGCGCCGGCCATGGCATCTCCCGCCGCATCCAGCCGCGTGACCCAATCGACCGACTGCCCGTCGCCTGCGATCTGGTCGCGTATGGCGGCGCCCAGAACCGTGTCGTCCTCGATCAGCAGGATGCGCATGTTGGTCCCGTTCCTTTTCCGATGACCCTGTCATGATCTGTCAGGCTGACGCAAAGCTGACACCGCCGGGCCCCGAGCTTCAGGCTCCCGTCAGCTTCGCCGCGCATGTGTTGCATCAAGAGGCGTGCCAACAGGAGTTTGCCCCATGAAGAAGACATTGACAATTCTCGGCTTCCTCGCGGTCTTTCCGGCTGGAGTGGCGCTTGCGGATGACGACTGCTTCGTGCCGATGGCGGACTGGCAGCCGAGGGATGCCGTTCAGCGCCTCGCCGAAGACAACGGCTGGACGGTGCGCCGCATCAAGATCGACGACGGCTGTTACGAGATCAACGGTCGCGATGCCGAGGGGCGCCTGATCGAGGTGACGGTTCATCCCGCCACGCTGGACGTTATCGAGTTCGAATACGAGGATGACGAGGACAAGGACGATCGCCCCCGCCGGGACCGGCAGGAACGAAACGATGACTGATCTGGCGCAGCCCGCCAGGAATGGCGGCCTGGGGCCAGTCCGGTCGGGCGTTCCCTGGACCACAGCTCTTGGCAACCTCCTCAATCTGTCTGGCCCCTTGCTGGTCGCCCCGCTCTGTGTTCTGGCGGGGCTACTGGGCTTTACCACTTATGCGTCCTATGGTTCAGATGCAGCCCTCGGGATTGGCGTCGGGGCCGCGGCGGTTGTCGCGATGGCGCAGACCCTGATCCTCGCCGCACGCCCGCGTCTGCTGGAGCCGTTGTTCGGCGGGCTTGACCGCATGTACCGGGTCCACAAGTGGCTGGGCATCTCCGCGATGGTCCTGATGATCCTGCACCAACAGATCGAGCCCGATTTCGAGCGGACGGTGCGCGAGACCGGGCTGGGGGAGCTGGCCGAGGAGGCAGGCGAGGTCGCCTTCAACGCGTTGCTCGTGCTGATCGCGATCAGCTGGTTCCGACGACTGCCATTCATCCCACTGGAGATTCCCTATCAGTTATGGCGGTTCAGCCATCGGTTCATGGGCGTCCTGTTCGCAATCATCGTGTTTCACCAGTTCTTCGTCGACATGCCGACCGGGGTTGATCCGTCGCTGTCTGTGATGCTGAACACCTTCGGTCTCGCTGGGGTGATCGCTTGGGTCTACACCGAATTTGTCGCACCGCGCCTGCGGCGCAGGGAGTTCACGGTCAGAGATATCAGCCGACACGATGACACCACGGCGGTGACGCTCAGCCCCAAGGGGCGGACCATGCGCTGGCGACCGGGGCAGTTCGTCTTCTTCTGCGTGCCGGATGCGGGTTTTTCCGAACCGCACCCGTTCACGATCGCCAGCGCCCCACGCCCGGATGGTGCGCTGACCCTGTCGATCAAGGGGCTCGGTGGCTGGACCCGGCGCCTGCCTGACGCCCTTCGGACCGGGATGCGCGTGCAGGTCGAGGGCCCCTACGGCCGGTTCGACTTCCGCAAGGGTGGCGCGCGCCAGATCTGGCTAGCGGGCGGCATCGGCATCACGCCGTTCCTGGCGTGGGCGGAAAGCCTGACCGAGACAGAGCGGCGAACCATTCACCTTGTTCATTGTGTCCGGACACCAGAAGAGGCGATCGGGGTGGAAACCTTGCAAGCGGCAGCGGCGCGCAACCCGAGGTTCAGCTATCAGCTGGTCGCAACCGCGCGCGAAGGGCGCCTGACGGCCGAGCGTTTGACCGAGGTGGCACCGTTCGCGATCCGCGATGCCGATCTGTGGTTCTGTGGCCCGAAGGGGCTGAAAGACGGGATCCTGAAGGGGCTGAAGGCACGGGGCCAGACACCGCGACGTGTCCGCTTCGAGCATTTCGAGTTCGCCTGACGCGCAGTGCGCCGGTTCGGCACGCGCGTCATGCGGCCCCCGTGCCCAGCTTTCCGCCCCGCCAGATCGGCGGGGCGTTTTTCTTCCTGACGGCAAGCTGAAGCGGGAATCGCCACACCGTCAGGAAGGCCTCAGGTCGGGTCTGCACATCGGTCTCATCAAACGAAAAGGAGACCCTCCCATGCGAAAGACCCTCACTCTTCTTGTCACCTCCACCGCGCTGACCGCCGTGATCGGCACGACCACCTGGAGTGCGATGAACGCCGCCGCCGATGAAAGCCCTCGGCCCTTCGCGGCGCTCTATCAGGACGCGGCACAGTCGTTGCCCCTCATCCTCGCCAGTGGTGACGATGACGATGACGATGACGACGACGATGATGACGATGATGATGACGATGATGATGACGACGATGACTGCGACGACGATGATGACGACGACTGCCGCGGCGGCGCCCGCAATCCCGCGCCCGCCGGCACCGTTGCCCCACCGCAGAACGGGCTGTTCGGAAACGGCGCCCCACCGCAGGTCAAAGTGAACTGAGCCTCTTCCACGCATCTCGCACACAAGGACCAAACCGATGAAATCGCTTCTTGCGACACTTGCGCTGACCACGGCGCTGACACTTCCCGGCCTCGCCATGGCGCGCCCGGTGACGTTGACTACCACTCTCAACTCCTACGGTGGCGATGGCGCCTATCTCGCGCTCTACGTCACCGACGCCTCGGGTGCCTACATGGGCAGCCTCTGGATGGCCGGGACCAAGTCGAAATACTACGAGCACCTGACCGACTGGTACCGCGCAACCGGCGGCGACACCGCACAGGTCAACGGCATCACGGGCGCAAGCGTGGGCGCGGGTCGCAGCCTCGAGATCACGCTCGACCTCGCCGATGCGCTGTTCGACGCGGGCTACACCCTGCACATCGACGCCGCCGTCGAGGACATGCGCGACAGCCCGGGCGAGGTCGCGGTGCCGCTGACGACGGCCGGCGCGGGCATGGCCACCACCGGGCGTCGCTATGTCGCCAGCTTTGCCTACGACATGTGAGGTGACTTGCCATGATCCGTGCTCTTCATCGCTGGCCGGGTCTTCTGGCCCTGGCTCTCATCACGGTGCTGACGCTCAGCGGCGCGGCCCTGTCGGTCTTCCCGGCGGCCGAGCGTCTGACGGCGCCGCAAGCAGCGACGGGCCTGACTGTCGCTGCGCTGGCGACGCGCATTCAGGCCGTCTATCCGGGCGTCGAGCAGATTCGCCGCGCACCCTCGGGACGGATCACCGCCTACTGGTTCGATCAGGGTGCACCGGGTGCCGCCGTGATCGACCCTGCCACTGGCCAGGGCGTGGCCTCCGCCGACCCGAACCAGACGCAACGCTGGCTGACCAACCTGCACCGGTCGCTGTTCCTCGGCGACGGGGGCCGCATCGCCATGGCCGTGGGCGCTGTGGCGGTGCTGGTCCTTTCGTTCAGCGGCGCGATGCTGGTTGCGCGGCGCGCGGGCGGTTGGCGCCACTGGTTCGCAGCACTTCGCGGGCCGCTTGCCGGGCGGTTGCACGTTGAAATCGCGCGGGTCGCGGTCGTTGGCCTTGTCCTGTCTTCCACCACTGCATTGTGGATGACGGCCTCGACCTTCGATCTGCTCCCCAGCGGCGGCACCGCACCGGCCCTTGCTGTCGAGGTCAGTGGCGAGACGGGCGTGGCGCTGATGATGATGCCAACGCTCGGTGACACACTCGTCGCGGACCTGCGCGAACTCAGCTTTCCCTATCCCGGTGACGCGACCGACGTCTTCACGCTGAAGACGGATCGGGGCTCCGGCTATCTTGATCAGGGCACCGGGGCTCTCCTGGGCTGGTCTGACCTGACAGGGTGGGAGCACGTTTCCGAGACCATCTATATGCTGCATACGGGTCAAGGTGCCGCGACTCTCGGGCTGGTGCTGGGGATCATGGCGCTCGGCGTGCCCGTGATGGGCGGAACGGGCGTGCTCATATGGCTCGCCGGGCGGCGCGGCCGTCCGCGCATTCGGGGCAACCAGGCCGCCGGTTGGGCCGAAACGATCCTGCTCGTCGGCAGCGAGGGTGGCAGCACCTGGGGCTTCGCCGCGGCACTTCACGCCGCGCTGAGCCGCGCCGGGCAGAGCGTGCACGCAGCCCCGATGTCGACCTTCACGCCGGACCGCTACGCCCGCGCCGAACGGATCATTGTGCTGGCCGCGACCTATGGCAACGGCGATGCACCGGCTTCGGCCAAGGGTTTCCTGGACCGCCTTGCGAACCTCGACCGTGCCCCCGAGGCCGCCCTTGCCGTTCTCGGCTTCGGCGATCGCAGCTTTCCGGCCTATTGCGCCTTCGCCAAGGCCGTGTCCGAGGCTGCCCGTGCAAAGGGCTGGTCCGAGCTTCTGCCGCTGGACACCATCGACCGCCAGTCACCGCAGGACTTCGCGCGCTGGGGTCGCACCCTCGGACAGGTGCTGGGCATCGACCTCGAGCTGGCCCATCAGCCGGGTCTGCCCACGACCGAGACGCTCACGTTGATCTCGCGCCGCGACTACGGCGCCGAAGTGCAGGCCCCGACCGCAATCCTGCGCTTTGCCCTCCCGAACGCGACCCTCTGGCAGCGGCTGCGAGGAGCGGGTTTCGCGCGCTTCACCGCGGGCGACCTGATCGGCATTCTGCCCGAGGGATCGCCCGTGCCGCGCCGCTACTCACTCGCCTCCGCGCGCCGCGACGGCTTCGTCGAGATCGTGGTGAAAAAACAGCCAGGCGGACTGTGTTCCGGCCAACTGACCGCGCTGGAACCCGGGCAGACCGTCACCGCCTTCCTGCGTCGCAATCCGGGCTTCCAGCCGGGAAAAGGCCGTGCACCGCTGATCCTGATCGGCGCTGGAACCGGGATCGGTCCCCTGGCCGGGTTCGTGCGCGGCAACACCCGGCACCGGCCCATCCACCTCTTTTTCGGAATGCGTCACCCGGATAGCGACTTCCTCTACGGTGAAGAGATGCCCATCTGGCAAGACGAAGACCGTCTGGCCCGGCTTGGCACCGCCGTCTCGCGCGGGGCGCGCCCGCACTACGTTCAGGACGCGCTGCGCGACGAGGCTGTCGAAGTGGCCCGGCTGATCAAGGATGGCGCGCGGGTGATGGTCTGCGGCGGGCGCGACATGGCTGCGGGCGTCGCCGAAGCGCTGGCTGAGATCCTTGCTCCCACCGGGCTCTCGCCCGCAGTGTTGAAAGCCGAGGGACGCTATGTCGAAGATGTGTATTGAACCGATGCGCCACGCCCTGAACGGCCCGACCATGGGCACGCGCTGGTCTGCGCTTTTCTTCGCGCAAGCGGGTTTCGATCAGGAGCCGGTTCGCGCAGCGCTACAGGCCGCCGTCGATGAGGTGGACGCGCAGATGTCCACCTGGAAGCCCGACAGCGACCTCATGCGGCTGAACGCGGCGCCGGTGGGCGCGTGGGTGGCGGTGCCGGATCGGCTCGGGCAGGTTCTGCGGCTCGGCCTCGACATCGGGCGTGCCTCTGCCGGGGCGTTCGATATCGGCATGGGCGACGCCGTGACGGCCTGGGGTTTTGGGCCGCTTGCGGCGACCCCCGACCATATCCGCGCCGCGATGAGGACCGATCGGGTGCCCACGCATGACGCGCTGGAGATCGACGCGGACAACGGTCTTGTCCGAAAGACGTCACCGGTTGCACTGGACGTGAACGGCATCGCCAAAGGGTATGGTGTCGACCGAATGGCCGAGACACTCGCAGCGCATGGCATCGACGACGCCCTCGTCGGCATCGACGGCGAAATGCGCGCGCTCGGGCTTCGGCCAGACGGCGAGGCCTGGACCATCGCGGTCGAGGCCCCGGACGAGGGTCGCCGCGCGCCCCATTCCATCCTGGCACTTCAGAACGCCTCCGTGGCGACCTCGGGAGACTATCGCCACTGGATCGAGGTTCAGGGCCGCCGCCTGTCACACACCATGGACCCGAACCGCGGCGCGCCCGTGCTCGCGTCGCCCGCCTCGGTCACGGTGGTGGCAAAGACATGTGCCGAGGCTGACGCCTGGGCGACGGCGTTCATGGTGAAAGGAAGCTTGGAGGGCGGGCAATTGGCGCGTAGAAGTAATTTGAGTGCTCTCTTCATTGAGCGTGAGGGCACTCTGCCTCGCGAAACGCGAGTGGGACGACTGTTCGAGACCCGTCCAGCCCCCGGGCGTGAGGCTGAAGCCGGGAATTGCACCAGATGACATCCTCGTTTCATCATCGCCTGAACGTCGCCCTGTTGGGCTTGGCCTTGCTCGGTCTGGTGTCCGGTCTTGCATTTTGGCTGGTGGCGCAGCCGGACTTTGCCATGATCGCGTGGACGGCAGGCGTCGTCCCAGTCCTTGCGGCCCTCAGCGTCGAGATCGTGCGTAGCCTCTCGAAGGGCGAGGTCGGGCTCGACATCGTGGCGGCGCTGTCGATGTCGGCAGCACTTCTATTTGGCGAGACGCTTGCGGCCGCGGTGGTCGCGTTGATGTACTCGGGCGGTACCTTCCTGGAAAGCTTCGCGCAGGGTCGCGCCCGGCGCGAGATGAGCGATCTCTTGTCCCGTGTGCCCCGCACCGCCACCCGCCACCGGAACGGCGGGCTGGATGAAGTGCCACTGGATGACATCGCGCCGGGCGACCTGCTCTTGGTCCGGCACGGCGACGTGGCGCCCGTGGACGGAACGGTCGAGAGCGCGCGCGCGATGCTGGACCAGTCCGCGCTGACGGGCGAGTCGATGCCCGTCCGGCTGGAGCGCGGGCAGGACGTGATGAGCGGCTCTACCAATGCGGGCGAGGCTTTCGATCTTCGCGTCACCCTGCGGGCCACCGACAGCACCTATGCCGGGATCGTCAGGCTGGTCGAGGCGGCGCAGAAGTCCAAGGCGCCGATGGCACGGCTGGCCGATCGCTGGTCGCTGCTGTTCCTGGCCGTCACGCTCGCGCTGGCGACAGCGGCCTGGTGGTTCACCGGAGATCCGATCCGCGCAGTTGCGGTTCTCGTGGTCGCGACACCCTGTCCGCTGATCCTCGCCGTGCCGGTAGCACTGGTGGCCGGGCTGTCGCGGGCGGCGCATTTCGGGGTGCTGATCAAGGGGGCGAAGCCGCTCGAGGCGCTGGCCCGGATCAAGACGCTGATCCTGGACAAGACCGGCACGCTGACGGGCGGGCGACCACAGATCGTGTCGATCAACCGGTATGGCGACATGTCCGACGACGAGATGCTGTATTTCGCGGCAGCTCTCGACCAGGCGTCGAAACATCCGATCGCCCAGGCCATCGTCGCGGCGGCGCAAGCGCGCGGCACCGCGTTGCCGGTTCCCCGGAACGTCGTCGAGGCGCCCGGCGAAGGCGTCGCGGGAACCGTCGATGGACGAAGCGTTGTCGTGGGGGGCGCTGGCTTCGTTGCTGCGCAGGCCGGTGTTGCCGACCCTGAAGGCGCGGTCATCGAGGCGGGATCGGTGGTCGTGTCACTTGCCGTGGACGGCAAGCTGATGGGTCATCTCGTCATGGCCGACGCGCTGCGCGCTGGCACGGCCGACCTGCTTGCAGGACTGCGCAGGCTGGGGATCGCTCGCATCCTGCTGGCGACCGGCGACCGCCGCGCCGTCGCCGAGGCCGTGACGGAGGGGCTGGCGCTCGACGCCGTGCGGGCCGATCTGACGCCCGATCAGAAAGTGCTTCTGGTTCTCACGGAGCACAAGAACGGCCCGGTGATGATGGTCGGCGATGGCGTCAACGATGCGCCCGCGCTGGCCGCCGCTGACATCGGCGTCGCCATGGGCGCGCGCGGAGCGGCGGCTTCGGCGGAGGCGGCGGATGTCGTGCTGCTGGTGGATCACCTTGATCGCCTGTTGCCGGGGATCGAGGTCGCTCAGCGTTCGAGACGCATCGCGCTTGAGAGCGTCGCGGCCGGGATCGGTCTCTCGGTCCTTGGCATGATCGCCGCCGCCTTCGGATATCTGACGCCCGTGCAGGGCGCGCTCTTGCAGGAGGTGATCGACGTTGCCGTCATCCTGAACGCACTGCGGGCGCTCAGGATCGTGCCGGGACAGACAAGTCAGGCCGCGGGCAGCCCAGCCGATGCTGTCGCGCGGTGAAAGCTATCGTGGCCCGGTGCTGATCGGCGCCTGATCCAGCGTCACAGACATCCGGACCACCGAGTTGTGAGGAAGGCATGATCCGAATGGACCAATGATCGAAACGATCCGGGTCGGGCAAACCAGAGACGTTCGCCGAGCTTCGAACTCGCTGTTGGAGATTTGGCCCCGGTCCGTGCATCACCATCCCGGCCAGCGGCGCCATGTCAGCCGCATGAACAGGCCTGACAAAAGAACGCACTCGATCACATGTTCAGACGATCAGAAATTCCTTGCAAACCGAGCGGCATCCACAAGAGAAGGTTGGATATCAGGCGCTTTCCCTCCGCCACTTGCCCTTGCGAAAGCATTCTCCCGATCCGGCCGCGGCCGGATTTTCTCGTTGAATGCTTTCGCAAGGGCAAGTGGCGGAGGGAAAGCGCCTGAT
>Ga0307970_1001705_pt1 | contig 11406 bp, 9 predicted proteins | sample OrgLakmetagen712_FD_202093 | JGI IMG/M metagenome (GOLD analysis project Ga0307970, IMG submission 202093) | Saline water microbial communities from Organic Lake, Antarctica - #712 | ecosystem: Environmental > Aquatic > Non-marine Saline and Alkaline > Saline | place: Antarctica: Organic Lake... | reverse complement strand
TGGTCGAAGACAACCCGGTCAACCAGATGGTCGCCAAAGGCATGCTGGCCAAGCTCGGCTACCAGGTGTTGGTCGCCGCACACGGCGCTGAAGCATTGGAGGTGCTGGAGCAGGAGCCCATCGATCTGATTCTGATGGACTGCAACATGCCGGTGATGGATGGCTACGAAGCCAGCCGACGCATCCGCAGCAATGGCCGCTGGCCGGAGTTGCCCATCGTCGCCCTGACCGCCAATGCGCTGTCCGACGAGCGCGAGCGCTGCCGCGCTGCCGGCATGAACGATTACCTGGCCAAACCCTTCCGCCGTGAAGAACTGGCAGTCGTGCTCGACAGCTGGCTGCCCGATGAGGTCAATCGCTGAGCCGAGCCAGTAGCCGATCCAGGCTGCGCCGCAGCCCTTCCATCTCCAGCAGATCCTGATCACCGAACTGGCAGAGCAACTGCGCCTTGAGCGGCAGGACCTGCGCCTGCAGCGCCCTGCCAGCCTCGCTCAGGGCCAGATGCACCTCGCGTTCATCCGTCTGCGCGCGACGACGCTGCACCAGGTCCATCTGCTCCAGACGCTTGAGCAGCGGCGTCAGGGTGCCGGAATCCAGCTGCAGGCGTTGCCCGAGCGCCTTGAGCGTCGGCTGCTCGGGCGCCCGCTCCTGCCATTCCCACAGCACCAGCATCGCCAGGTACTGCGGGTAGGTCAGACCGAGGGCATCGAGCATCGGCTTGTAGGCGCGGATCACCGCACGCGAGGCGGCGTAAAGCTTGAAGCACAGCTGATTGTCCAGTAGCAGCCCGGCGGTGCCGAAAGCACTCATTTCAGCAGGGCCTCGATCTCGCTGCTCAGTTCTTCGGGCTTGGTGGTCGGAGCGAAGCGCTTGACCACCAAGCCGTCCTCGCCGATCAGAAACTTGGTGAAGTTCCACTTGATGCCCTGGCTGCCCAGCAGGCCCGGCGCGCGCTTCTTCAACTGCACGAACAGCGGGTGAGCATCGCTGCCATTGACGTCGACCTTCTTGAACAGTGGGAAGCTGACGCCGAAGTTCAGCTCGCAGAACTCGGAGATCGTGCCCTCGTCACCCGGCTCCTGCTTGCCGAACTGATTGCAGGGGAAACCGAGCACTACCAGCCCTTTGTCCTTGTATTGCTGCCAGACGCTTTCCAGCCCTTTGTACTGCGGGGTGAAGCCACATTTGCTGGCGGTGTTGACCACCAGCACAGCCTTGCCGCCGAAGTCGGCCAGGGTCTTCTGCTCGCCCTTGATGGTGGTGACCGGAATATCGAAAAGTGCGTTGCTCATGGGGAATCGTCCTGAATGGGCTTGAAGTGACGAATAAAGTAGCGAGCAATTAAATTGCATGCAATTTAATTAAGGCAAAATAAGGCATGCGAATACACGCTATCTCGTAGAGTGGGTTAGCGGCGCCGAATGCAGGGCGTCCAAACGCAGATGAACCCAGCGCGCTCGGATGGCCGCCCCACGTAACCCACCGGGCGATGGATCGCGTTGCACCGATGGTGGGTTATCGCGGGGCGGCCATCCGCCGCACCGGGCTTAGCAAACTGTTCTGCAAGCGTGACAGGCGGCTAACCCACCCTACGAAACGGTGGCGCCCAGGGCTCGTACCAGAGCGGCCAGCGGCGCTGAATCGCCCTGAATACGTACGCGTAAGCCATCGATCTCGCGGCGCATCGGGTAGTGCTTGCGCAAGCGATCGAACGCAGCCTTGCGGGCATCGGCATCGCCAACCAGGCTGCGGCGAAAATCCGCATCGTCGCGACGCGGGTCGTACACCGCGCGGCAGATGCTGGCCAGGGCCCATGTCGGATCGGCGCTGCTATCGATACTCAGCTCACTCAACCAGGGCGCCGGCAACAGATCGGCCAGACTCACCTGCTCGGCCACGCCCAGCGCCCGGCAGCAGGCCTGGTAGATCTGCGCCGTGCCACGCAGCTTGCCGTCCAGGCTGTAGCCGGCAATGTGCGGCGTCGCCAGTTGGCACAGAGAGGCCAGCTCGACATCGGCCTGCGGCTCGCCTTCCCAGACATCCAGTACTGCTTTCAGATCAGGCCGCTTCGGCAGCAGGCTGCGTAGCGCAGCGTTGTCCACCACGGCACCGCGACTGGCATTGATCAACCAGGTGCCAGGCCTGAGCGCCGCCAGACGCGCCGCATCGAACAGGTGACGGGTCGAAGCATCCAGCGGCGTGTGCAGGCTGATCACATCGCATTCGTCGATGATCTGCTCCAGGCTGACGAAGTCACCGCCCTCGGTGGCCTGGCGCGGCGGGTCGCACACACGCACCTGCCAGCACAGCCCCTGCAACAGAGTGACCAGACGCCCGCCGACCTGCCCCGCACCAACCACACCGTAAACGCGCGCAGCCGGGTCGACGCCCTCGCGCTCGGCCAGGGTCAGCACGCTGCCCAGCACGTAATCCACCACGCCACGGGCGTTGCAGCCGGGGGCACTGCTCCAGGCGATGCCGGCTGCGGCGAAGTAATCGAGATCCAGATGGTCGGTGCCGATGGTGCAGGTGCCGACAAAACGCACCCGGCTGCCTTCGAGCAAGGCGCGGTTCACCTGCGTCACCGAGCGCACCAGCAACAGGTCGGCATCACGCACATCGGCCGCCGTGATGGCGCGCCCTGGCAAGCGGCGGATGCTGCCGAACGCAGCGAAGAACTCATCGAGCAGGGGAATGTTTTCGTCGGCGACTATGTGCATGACAGGCTCCATCGGGCAGGCCGCCATTCTAAGTCAGCCGACACCTCAGCGTCGCCCCACAGGCCGCCAGACAGAGGGGCAGATCGCACTTTCCTGACCGACACGTCAAAGCGTAGACTACGCGGTTTCCTGCTATCCCGAAGAATCGAAATGTCCACCGACACCCGCCTTGGCCGCGTGCGCACGGAACTGCGCAGCCTGCTCATCCTGGCCACGCCGATCATCATCGCCCAGTTGGCGCACACCGCCATGGGCTTCGTCGATACGCTGATGGCCGGGCGCGTCAGCCCGCAGGACCTGGCTGCGGTGGCGTTGGGCAACTCGATCTGGGTGCCGGTGTTCCTGTTGATGACCGGCATCCTGCTGGCCACCACACCCAAGGTGGCCCAGCGCTTCGGCGCAGGCGAAGAGGCCGACATCGGCCCGCTGGTGCGTCAGGCACTCTGGCTGGCGCTGGCCGTTGGCGGCAGCGCTGCGGCGCTGCTGTGGAACGCCGAGTTCATCCTGCGCACCATGAACGTCGACCCGGCGCTGATCACTCCGGCCATGGGCTACCTGCGCGCCGTGGCCTGCGGCTTCCCGGCGGTGGCGCTGTATCACGTGCTGCGCTGCTTCAGCGATGGCCTCGGCCACACCGCCCGGCCATGGTGCTGGGCATCATCGGCCTGCTGCTGAACATTCCTGCCAACTACATCTTCATCTACGGCAAGTTCGGCCTGCCGGCCATGGGTGGCGTTGGCTGCGGCTGGGCAACGGCGCTGGTGATGGGCTTCATGCTGATCGGCATGCTGGTCTGGGTGAAGTGGGCGCCCTACTACCGCAGCAGCGCGCTGTTTACCCATTTCGAATGGCCGCAGTGGACGGTGATCAAACGCCTGTTGAGCATTGGCGTCCCGATCGGCATCGCGGTGTTCGCCGAATCGAGCATCTTCGCGGTGATCGCCCTGCTCATCGGCGGCCTCGGCGCCACTGTGGTCGCCGGGCACCAGATCGCGCTCAACTTCAGCTCCATGGTGTTCATGATTCCCTACTCGCTGGCCATGGCCGCCACCGTGCGCGTCGGCCAGGCGCTGGGCCGTGGTCAGCCGCGCCAGGCGCGCTTCGCTGCCGGGGTAAGCATGGCGGCGGCGCTGGGCTACGCCTGCGTATCGGCCAGCCTGATGTTCCTGCTGCGCGAACAGATCGCGCAGATCTACACCCCGGACAAGACGGTGATCGCGGTGGCGGCAACGCTGATCGTCTATTCGGCGCTGTTCCAGTTCTCCGATGCCATCCAGGTGACCGCCGCCGGCGCGCTGCGTGGCTACCAGGACACGCGCATCACCATGTTGCTGACGCTGTTCGCCTATTGGGGCATCGGCCTGCCGGTGGGTTATGCGCTGGGGCTGTCCGACCTGTTCGGCGAACCCAGCGGCCCCAGTGGCCTGTGGCAGGGGCTGGTGGTCGGGTTGACCTGCGCCGCCGCAATGCTCACCGTGCGCCTGGCGCGCAGCGCGCGCAAGCGCATCCGCCGGGCCGCCTGAGTCATTGGATAGGCAGGAAATCAGCTCTAGACTGAGCGCATGATTCGACCTGCCCTGCTCCTCTGCTTCTTCGCACTCGCCGGCTGCGGCCCGGCCAACGATGGCCTGGCCCTGCAGAGCGATTACCTCGAACGCCTGCAGCGCTCGCTCGATGCGCCGGACGTCAGCTCGTTGGATAGGCGCAGTATCAGTCAGTACCGCCTGCCAGCCCGGCGCGAGCGGTTTTCGGATATCCCCGAACTGCGCATCGGCCTGCTCGATCTGGTCATCGACGCGCGGCGCTGTCCGCACCTGCAGCAACTGATCAGCCAGCGCAACAGCAGCCTGGGCAAACAGTTGATGCCCAGCCAGCGCCTGGGCTACGAAGGCGACCTGCTGCGCGCCATCGACGACTGCCTGCCGCATCTGCAGGAAGGCTCCAGCCTCAAGGCTACGCTGCAGCGCCTGGCCAGCGACAAGCGCCAGCAACTGCCTGCAGTATTCTGGAATGCGCTGAACGGCAGCCCGGAGTTCGAGAACTACCTGCGTTTCGCCGACCAAGCCTTGCCGGTGGACACGCTGGAAGACAGCGCCGCGCTGGACGCATTGCAGCGGCTGGCCAGCGTCGGCGCCGGCCTGCCTGCACAGCTGCCGCCGAGTGCCGATCAGCTGGAACCGCTGTTCTTCGCCCTCTATGCCAGCGAACAGGGCGGCCAGTTGATTACCAGCCTGGCCAGCCTGCGCCACACCCTCGACGTTGGCAGCGAACTGCTGGAGCAACGCCAGCACAATCGCCCACTCTGCCCACTGGGCCAGGCGACGCCACGCGGGCGCATCCTGCAGAACATCTTCATCAAGTTCTACGCTGGCAGCCTGCAACCCTACCTGGCACAGGTCGACCAACGCGGCCAGCAGTGGCAGGCGGCGCTGCTGCAATTGCAGCGCATCGACGGTATTCCCACCGCCACCCGCGAGCACCTGCAGAGACTGGCCGGCGAGCAGGATTCGTTATGGCAGGATTTCCGCGCCGCCACGGCGCGTCACGTCAAGGCCTGGCAGACACTACTGAACAGCTGCGGCCTGGCGCCGGGACAGGCGGGATGGAACAGCGAAAGCTAGCAAACTGTAGGGCGGGTGCAACCCGCCATAGCGACCAACAACATCCGCTATTTGGCGGGTTGCACCCGCCCTACGAGATAACTGTCTAATCGGCCTTCTTGCGAATCCAGAGCCGTAGGGCGGACTCAGGAGCCCAAGCGAACAGTCCGCCAGAATATCTGGCACACCGCATACAGCCGGCAGCTAATCGGCCTTCTTGCGAATCCAGTACAGGTAGGTGCCGTCTTCCTCGGCCTGACCGAGCAGTTCGTGACCGAGGAACACGCAGAACTTGGGAATGTCACGGCGGGTCGAGGGATCGGTAGCGATCACCTTGAGCAGACCGCCCGGCGACAGGTCGCGCACCTTGTTGTGCAACATCATCACCGGCTCCGGGCAGTTCAGGCCGCTGGCGTCGAGCAGGTCATCGTGATTGAGGGTCAGGGCTTCGGACATAGGGGGCTCCACAAACAGGCGCGCATTGTCGCGCAAAGCTGACCTCCAGGTCACCTGCGCGCACAGCCCTGAGAGGGTGTCTACAAAATGGCTGCACTTGGCAATACTGCGTTGAAAACAATCTCGAAATGCTCATTTACAGCACGTAAACTCCGCTTTCTCGATCTTTTTCGCCTTGTCTTGCCTTCGTTCGCCTATCTTGTAAACACCCTCTGAGACCTACACGCAGATCATCACTTGCCATGCCGGCGCAGATGACAGGTCACTTCCTCGCGGTCGTGATAGAGCTGCTTGCAGCCGATACTGACCTTCAGACCCCGCTCGGCCAGCCCCGACTCGATGCGATCAAGCAGGCGCCGCACTTCGGCGTAACGCTGCTTCATCGGCAGCTTGAGGTTGACCACCGCCTCGCGGCACAGCCCCTCGCCCAGCCAGGTTTCGATCATCGCGGCCGTGCGCGCCGGTTTCTCGACGATATCGCAGACCATCCAGTGCACCGGATGACGCGGGCGGAAGGTGAAGCCATCGGCGCGCTGATGCACGACGAAACCGGAGTACATCAGGCTTTCGGCCATTGGCCCGTTGTCCACGGCGGTGACGCGGATTTCCCGGTTGACCAGTTGCCAGGTCCAGCCGCCCGGCGCAGCGCCCAGGTCAACGGCGGTCATACCCGGCGCCAGGCGCTGATCCCACTGCTCGCGCGGGATGAAATGGTGCCAGGCCTCCTCCAGTTTGAGCGTGGAGCGGCTCGGCGCCTCGCGCGGGAACTTCAGACGCGGAATGCCCATCGGCCACATCGCCTGGTTGTCCGCCTCGGCGATACCGGCGAATACCTCACGGCCGCTCTTGAAGGTCAGCAGCAGGCGCGGCTTCTTCGCGTCGTCCACCAGCTTGCCGGCCTTGAGCAAGGCCTTGCGCAGCGGCGCCTCGAACTTCTTGCAGAAGGTCGAGAGCTCCTTGCCGTCGTTGGTATCCACCACTTCCAGCCACAGGCTGCCGCACACCGGATAGTCCGCCAGGGCGTCGAGCAGCACACTGATGCGATCGCTCTCCGGCAACATGACGAAACCACCGCGTGCCCATTGCCTGGGGAAAATCAGGCTGTTGAAGCGCACACTACGCATCATGCGCTCGCCATCGGCCGCCTCGCTGCAGACGAACTCGGCGCAAGCGCTACCGGGCTTGGTCTTGGAGTAGCCCGGTACATCCAGGCGTGCGGCGAGATCGGTGATCTCGGCGCAAACCTCCCCTTCGAAACCGGGGCGGCAATGCAGAAACAGGGTATTCATCAAAGGGTCTCCTCGAGGCGCGCATGATACCCGAGACCGGAACCCAGAGCCGCTAAACCTGTCCAGCTACATATGCGCTGCCCACAGATAGGGAGCCGCCAGCCATCGCGTTTCGATGACCTCCGGCTCCCCAGGACAGGTAGCGCATAGCAACCGATAAAGGATATGCGCTAGCCAGACCGCTCAAGCCGAACTAGCTTGAAGGTCTGCCGCCATCAGACACAGCCCGAACCGTGCGGGCCCAAGGAGATGTGCAATGCCCTCCCTCGATAGCCTGAACTGCCGCCGCGAACTGAAAGTCGGCGACGCCACCTACCACTACTTCAGCCTGCCCGAGGCCGCCCAGCGCCTCGGCAACATTGACCGCTTGCCCAAGTCGCTCAAGGTGCTGCTGGAAAACCTGCTGCGCAACGAAGACGGCCAGACCGTGCAGCCACAGGATCTGCAAGCCATGGTCGACTGGCTCGACCAGCGCGCCTCCGACCGCGAGATCCAGTACCGCCCGGCGCGCGTGCTGATGCAGGACTTCACCGGCGTGCCGGCGGTGGTCGACCTGGCCGCCATGCGCGACGCCATGGCCAAGGCCGGCGGCGACCCGCAGCGGATCAACCCGTTGTCGCCGGTGGATCTGGTCATCGACCACTCGGTGATGGTCGACCGCTACGCCTCGTCCAGCGCCTTCCACGACAACGTCGAGCTGGAAATGCAGCGCAACGGCGAGCGCTACGCCTTTCTGCGTTGGGGCCAGCATGCCTTCGACAACTTCAGCGTGGTGCCGCCGGGCACCGGCATCTGCCACCAGGTCAACCTCGAGTACCTGGCGCGCACCGTGTGGACCAAGGAGGAAGACGGCGTCACCCTCGCCTACCCCGACACCCTGGTCGGTACCGACTCGCACACCACCATGATCAACGGCCTCGGCGTGCTCGGCTGGGGCGTCGGCGGCATCGAGGCGGAAGCGGCCATGCTTGGCCAGCCGGTGTCGATGCTGATTCCCGAAGTGATTGGCTTCAAGCTCAGCGGCAAGCTGAAAGAAGGCATCACCGCCACCGACCTGGTGCTCACCGTCACCCAGATGCTGCGCAAGAAGGGCGTGGTGGGCAAATTCGTCGAGTTCTACGGCGACGGCCTGGCCGACCTGCCGCTGGCCGACCGCGCCACCATCGCCAACATGGCCCCGGAATATGGCGCCACCTGCGGCTTCTTCCCGGTGGACGAGATCACTCTCGGCTACCTGCGTCTGTCCGGCCGCCCGGTGGCCACCGTGCAACTGGTCGAGGCCTACAGCAAAGCTCAGGGACTATGGCGCGAGCCAGGCGATGAGCCGCTGTTCAGCGGCAGCCTGAGCCTGGACATGGGCAGTGTCGAAGCCAGCCTGGCCGGGCCCAAGCGCCCGCAGGACCGCGTCTCGCTGGGCCAGGTCAGCCAGGCCTTCGATGACTTCCTCGGCCTGCAGCTCAAGCCAAGCGCCAAGGAAGAGGGTCGCCTGCTCAGCGAAGGCGGCGGCGGTACCGCCGTCGGCGGCAACAAGCAGAGCGGCGAAATCGACTATGAGTACGACGGCCATACCCATCGCCTGAAAGACGGCGCCGTGGTGATCGCTGCCATCACCTCCTGCACCAACACGTCCAACCCCAGCGTGATGATGGCCGCCGGCCTACTGGCCAAGAAAGCCGTGGAAAAAGGCCTGCAGCGCCAGCCCTGGGTGAAGAGCTCGCTGGCCCCCGGTTCCAAGGTGGTCACCGAGTACTTCAATGCTGCCGGCCTGACGCCCTACCTGGAGAAGCTCGGCTTCAACCTGGTGGGCTACGGCTGCACCACCTGCATCGGCAACTCCGGGCCGCTGCGCGAGCCCATCGAGAAAGCCATCACCCAGGCCGACCTGACCGTCGCCTCGGTACTGTCCGGCAACCGCAACTTCGAGGGCCGCGTGCACCCGCTGGTGAAAACCAACTGGCTGGCCTCGCCACCCCTGGTGGTCGCCTACGCCCTGGCCGGCAGTGTGCGCCTCGACATGACCCGCGACGCCCTCGGCACCGGCAAGGACGGTCAGCCGGTCTACCTCAAGGACATCTGGCCGACCCAGGCCGAGATCACCCAGGCCATCGCCCAGGTCGACACCGCCATGTTCCGCAAGGAATACGCCGAAGTCTTCGCCGGCGACGAGAAATGGCAAGCCATCGCCGTGCCCAAGGCCGATACCTACGCGTGGCAAGGCGACTCCACCTACATCCAGCATCCGCCGTTCTTCGAGAACATCGCTGGCGACCCGCCACGTATCACCGATATCCGCCAGGCGCGCATCCTCGTCCTGCTCGGCGACTCAGTGACCACCGACCACATCTCGCCAGCCGGCAACATCAAGGCCGACAGCCCGGCCGGGCGCTATCTGCGCGATAACGGCGTGGCCCAGGCCGACTTCAACTCCTACGGCTCGCGCCGCGGCAACCACGAGGTGATGATGCGCGGCACCTTCGCCAATATCCGCATTCGCAACGAAATGCTCGGCGGCGAGGAAGGCGGCAACACCCTGCACGTGCCCAGCGGAGAGAAGCTGGCGATCTACGACGCAGCCATGCGTTACCAGGCCGAGGGTACGCCGCTGCTGATCATCGCCGGCAAGGAATACGGCACCGGTTCCAGCCGCGACTGGGCGGCCAAGGGCACCAACCTGCTGGGGGTCAAGGCGGTGATCGCCGAGAGCTTCGAGCGTATCCACCGCTCCAACCTGGTAGGCATGGGCGTGCTGCCGTTGCAGTTCAAACCCGGTACCGACCGCACCAGCCTCAAACTGACCGGCAAGGAAGTGCTGGCCATCGAAGGTCTGGAAGGCGTGAAACTGCGCCCGCAGATGCCACTGACGCTGATCATCACCCGCGAAGACGGCACGCATGAGGAAGTCGAAGTACTGTGCCGCATCGACACACTCAACGAGGTCGAGTACTTCAAGGCTGGCGGCATCCTGCACTACGTGCTGCGCCAGATGATCGCCAACTGATGCACCTGCCCTGCCGCGCCATGCGGCAGGGCCTCCTTATCCGTCGGGCCAGGATGGCCAATGTCTCGACAAAAATGTGACGCCATTTAAAAAGCGATTAAACTCGCCAAAATGGATTCAGCCCTCAACTTTGCCGCTCGCCGGCCGATAACAGGGCATTACAACGACGGATACCTGCCATGCGTAACAACCAGCCGGTCACTCAGCGTGAGCGCACCTTTCCTGCGCAACAACGCCTGATATCCACCACCGATCTCAAAGGACAAATCAGCTACTGCAACGACGCCTTCGTCGACATCAGCGGCTTCACGCGCGAAGAACTGCTGCGCGCGCCACACAACATCGTGCGCCACCCGGACGTTCCATCGGCCGTGTTCGAGCATATGTGGACGACCCTGAAGAAGGGCCGCCCGTGGATGGGCATCGTCAAGAACCGCTGCAAGAACGGTGACCATTACTGGGTCAACGCCTACGTCACGCCCGTGACCGAAAACAACCAGGTCGTCGGCTACGAATCCGTCCGCGTCAAACCGACCGCCGAGCAAGTCCGCCGCGCCGAAACGCTGTACGCCCGCATCAACGCCGGCAAGTCGGCCGTTCCGGCCAGCAATCAGTGGTTGCCCATCGTCCAGGCGTGGATGCCCTTCATCCTGGTCAGCCAGATCGGTTTCATGATCGGCCACTGGATGGGCAGCAACTGGGGCTTCATCCTCGCTGCCATGCTCTCCGTGCCGCTGGGTCTGGCTGGCATCGCCTGGCAGACGCGCGGCGTCAAACGCCTGCTGAAACTGGCCGAGCAAACCACCTCCGACCCGCTGATCGCACAGATGTACACCGACAGCCGCGGCGCCGAAGCACGCCTGGAAATGGCCATGCTCAGCCAGGAAGCGCGCCTGAAAACCTGCCTCACCCGCCTGCAGGACACCGCCGAACAACTGACCCTGCAAGCGCGTGAAGCCGACAAGCTGGCGCACAACAGCTCGGCCGGCCTCGAGCGCCAGCGTAGCGAAACCGAACAGGTCGCCACCGCCGTCAACGAAATGGCCGCCACCACTCTGGAAGTGGCCAGCAACGTCGCCCGCACCGCCATCGCCACCCAGGAAGCCAACCGCCTGACCAGCGAAGGCCGCACCATCGCCGCGGAAACCCGCGAAGCCATCCAGCGCCTGTCGCAGTCGGTGGGTGATACCGGCGAAACCGTTACCCGCCTGGCCCAGGACAGCAGCGAGATTGGCGGCGTGGTCGACGTGATCAAAGGCATCGCCGACCAGACCAACCTGCTCGCCCTCAACGCCGCCATCGAAGCCGCCCGCGCTGGCGAAATGGGCCGCGGCTTCGCTGTG
>Ga0307970_1001682_pt1 | contig 11486 bp, 10 predicted proteins | sample OrgLakmetagen712_FD_202093 | JGI IMG/M metagenome (GOLD analysis project Ga0307970, IMG submission 202093) | Saline water microbial communities from Organic Lake, Antarctica - #712 | ecosystem: Environmental > Aquatic > Non-marine Saline and Alkaline > Saline | place: Antarctica: Organic Lake... | reverse complement strand
AATCCAATCGCACATTGGATGCAGTTGAAAACAACACAAAATATGCATTCAAAACATCCTGTTTCTTTAGGTGCTGAAATGTTAGAAGCAAACCAACAAAAGCATTTAAATGATTATCTTTCAGGTGCTATTTCTCAAAAGGTTTTGGATTCTTTAGCTACACTTTGGATCAATTATAAAACGGATTATAAACCACTAATTGATTTCGCTAAAAAGAACGAGTTAACATTTACTGCTACAAATGTACCCCGTAAATATGCGAGTCACGTTTATAGAAAAGGATTAGAATCACTTGAAGAAGATTTAACGGATGAAGAAAAAAAGTGTATTGCACCTCTTCCAATTGCTTATGATCCGGAGTTACCTGGTTATAAATCCATGCTAACCATGATGAGCGATCACGCGAACCCTAATTTTCCGAAAGCCCAAGCGATAAAAGATGCTACAATGGCCTACTTTATTTATAAGGAGTTTGAATTAAATAACAACCAGTTTATTCATTTTAATGGAGACTACCACAGTAAAAATTTCGAAGGAATTTATTGGTATTTAAAGCGTGAGAATGCAGATTTGAAAATCATTACTATTTCTACTGTTGAGCAGGCAGATGTAAATAAATTGGAAGAGGAATTTAAAGGTCAAGCTGACTTTATATTGGTGGTAGATAAAGAAATGACCAAAACCTACTAGATCATGTTACCCAAAAAGCTTCAAAAGGGAGATACCATTGCGATTGTTGCCCCTGCAAAAGGAATCGAAAAACATTTCATTGATTTTGCTGTAAAATGTATCGAAGCACATGGTTTTAAAGCTATTGTTTCAAAGCACTGTCTAGGTCAATTCAATTATTTCTCTGGAACGCTAAAAGAACGTTCTAATGATATGCAGTGGGCAATTGATAATGACGACATCAAAGCGATTCTTTGCGCGAGAGGAGGTTATGGATGTATTCAAATCTTGGACAGAATCAATTGGGCCGGATTTATTAATGACCCAAAATGGTTGCTTGGTTTTTCTGATATCACTGTTTTTCATCAACATCTAGCAAAAATTGGGGCCGCTTCGATACATTCAACTATGCCATTAAATTTTGAAGCCAATTCTTCAGCTGCTTTAGAAACTTTGTTTGCAGGAATCCAAGATAAAAAATTACATTATAAATGGCAGACGAATCAAGGTAATGTTGTAGGAGAAGCCGAGGGAAGTATTATAGGAGGTAATCTTACTGTTTTAACAGGGTTAATTGGAACTAAACACCAACCAGATTTTCAAAATACTATTTTGTTTTTGGAAGATGTAGGAGAACCTTTGTATGCTATTGACCGACATTTCTATCAATTGAGTAAATCAGGGATTCTAGACCAAATTAGAGGTTTAATCATAGGTGATTTTAGTGGTTTGAAAGATACAAATCCTCCTTATGGAAAAGATCTATTTGAAATCATTAAATCCCATTTTATCTATCATTCTATTCCAATAGCATTTGAATTTCCGGCCGGTCATTTAGCTGATAACCGGGCATTAATTTTCGGAAAAAATGCTGCGTTTGTAGCACATGAAAATGGAGCTGAACTTATTTACGAGTAGGGTAAAAGTGCTCTTCTAAAATCACTTGTAACTCATCAAAAGAGGATGTTTTAAGTGTAAACTCAGCTTTTATTTCGTTTTTATCCAAAAAAGCTTCTGTTGTTTTTCCCCAAGCAATTACTTTTTGTTCCGCTGAAATTTTATTCAACTTTAAAAAGGATTCAACATTTGTTGGACTCGTGAAAACTAAAACCGATGGTTTTTCTTTTAGTTTTTGGGGAGTTAGTTTTGTTTTGTATGCGACTAAATCTTTAACTTGTTGGTCCAGCAAGTTTTTTTGCATTGAACGTTGAGAATAATTTGATTGTGGAAAAAGTACATTTCTTCCTCTAGCAAATGTTTTAAACTCTTTACTTACAGCTTCAGGAAGACCACTTGTAACACCAGTAAAAGAAACTGTGTGTCCTTCAGCTTCCAAAAAATCTGTTGTAACTTTCCCGATTGTTGCAATCTCTACATTAGAAGGAAGAGCGCATTGTTTTAAAAAGAATTTTACTGACCGTGGACTTGTGAAAAACACTATGTCGTAGTCAGATTTTGGGCACTCAAAGGGAATTTCAATAAACGAAATCATTGAAACAGCAATGATATTAATCTCCGCAGCCTTAGCATAAGCTAAGAAATTAAACTGTTTAACTTCTTTGGAGATAAAAAGCATTGCTTATTTCGCTTTTAAATCGTTGAAAATTTCGTTTACAATTTCAGGATTATCAACAGCAGAATAAGTACTAAAATCAGCACCACTTTCCCATTCTTTAGCAAATGCTACGTGAACGGTTTTTTCTTCGTCGCAATAGATACCTAAAGGCAATTGACATCCACCATTCATCTTTTTCAATACTTGTCTTTCTATACTAATTCTCTTTTGAACCTCGTGATCATTCATCTCTTTTAAAACTTCTGCTAAATCAGTGTCTTCTGCTCTGATCTGGAGTCCTAAAACACCTTGAGCAGGAGCAGGAATGAATAAAGTTGGATCTAAAGTATTAATCGTTAAATCAGATAAGTCGAGATCTAAACGTTTCACACCAGCCATGGCTAAAACAATAGCATCGTATTGACCCTCACGTAGTTTATTAATACGTGTTCCAACATTTCCTCTTAAATCTTTGATTTCAAAATCATCACGGAAAGTAATCAATTGTGATTTTCTTCTTGCGGAAGAGGTGCCAATAATGGGTTTTTTTTTAATGCCGAAGACTTCGTTGTTGTCTACAGATTCATTTCTAATCAGCATTAATTCTGAAGGGTCCTCTCGGTAAGATACCGCTGCAATTTGCAATCCGGCGGGAGAAGTTGTTTCTAAATCTTTGTGCGAGTGAACAGCTAAATCAATGGATTTGTCTATTAGAGCAGCTTCGATTTCTTTGGTAAAAAATCCCTTTCCTTCCATTTTGTCAAAACTCAAATGTTGAATGCGGTCTCCTTGTGTAGAGATAACCTTGATTTCAACTTCATTTCCTAATTTTTGTAACTCGTCTTTTACAAAATTTGCTTGCCACAAAGCAAGATCACTACCGCGTGATCCAATGATTATTTTCTTCATTTTCTAAGTAATATTTCTTTCGCCATTTTCATGGGTATACTCATATATTTCTTTTCGAAATACGATATGATTTTTTCAACTGTTTCTTTTGAAGTTTCGTCTAGGTTTTCAATTTCCTTTGCAAAAACTTTTTGAATAGCTGTTGCTTTAATTTCTTTTACTGTTTCTGGAACTATGCGCATTGCACGTTCTACTTCACGCTCAAACGCCATTAATTTGAATTTCACAACAGCTTCTTCTACAATTTCCTCAACGTGAATAATCTCTCTGGCTCTTTTTTCTAAGTTTTTAGAAGAGATTTTCTGCAGATAGTTAATCGAAATATAATCAACAGGAAACTTTTGTGTGATTTTCTGATCTAAATCACTAGGAATTGCTAGATCAATCACTACTTTCGAATCTGTATCACCCTGAAGTAAATGTTCATAAAGTACAGGACTGATAATAGAAGAATCTGCCCCAGTACAAGTGATGATAATATCGAAGCCTTTTTTGTGGAGTGGTAATTCGTTCAAAGAGAAGGCGTTTCCATTTAGTTGCTGCGCGAGTAATATAGCTTTACTAACTGTGCGGTTAAAAACCGAAAAATTAGTAAAACCATGTTTTTTCAAAAACCGACTCATGTTAGTATTGGTCACTCCTGCACCGATGATTAATATGCGTGCATCTAGAGGAATATCTTTCAAGCGCAATGTGTGGTATGCCAAAGAGACAACCGATACCGGATTTTGTGCAATATTTGTTTGTGTATAAATTCGTTTTGCAGTTTCGATGGTATGACGAATCATTAAACGTATTGAATCACCTGTGAGTTCGTATGCTTTACAAATATCAAATGATTTTCTAACTTGAGTGATGATTTCTCGTTCACCAATAACCATAGAGTCGATAGATGAAGTTACTTTTATCAAGTGCTCAATTCCAGCAAAATCTCTATATCTTTCTACTTGGTGACCAAATAAATTAATTAGATCTTGATCAAATTCGGGGAATAAGAACTGCAAATAGGTCTGAAAATCTGGAATTTGAATTTCTTCTTTTTTTGAAATAATAAATTCAACACGATTACATGTTGAAATGTACATCAATTCATCTAAATGAAATTTTTTCTTTAATAAAGTGAGTTTTTCTTTTTGGTTTTCAGGGGAAATATGTAAGCGACCAATCTGATTCACTTCAAGTTGGCGGTGTGTAAATGCAAATATGTGAATCCCTTTCACTTTCTCTCTATTATTGGATTACAAATATCGCGATAATGCCCGTTTTTATTGTCATAACATTGTCATAGCTTCTTATTTATAAAGATTTTAAACAACAATGACAATAATACGCTTTAGTAGCTAGAAGGGCACTATTAAAATGCTTTTTTTCTGTCTAACTTAACGTTAAATCTATGTCCACTTATTGTTGAATTTTCAACATTTGAATATCGTTATCATTTTTATACTTTTGTACGATGGTCAAACAAAAGACATACGCTTTTATTTGTTTAGCAAGTTTACTTCTGTTTTTCCAGTCGCCTATATCATTTATTTCAGATTGTTTCTTTAGTTTTCATATTGGAGAAATCGAAAATTATTCAGATTTAGAGCATCAAGAGAATACAAATAGCCTGGCAAATCCTTTAGAAGAAGAGATACTTCATTCGGCTATATCTTTATTGCATTATAATGACGTGTCTATTCAAACTGAAAAAGAAAACGGACATTATACGTTTAAGTTGAAAACGAGTTATCAAAAAAACACCACTCCACCACCGAAGAATTCTTAGTTTTTCATATTCCTTTCTTAAAATCACCATTTGAATAGTATTTAATAATACTATTCTGATATAATAATAGGACACTATTTAGTGTCCAAAAATCTGTTAATGAAAAATTTAGATAAGTATAAAAATTTAAAGCATGATATCCCCTCAGGCTTAGTTGTTTTCTTAGTCGCCTTGCCGCTTTGTTTAGGAATTGCTTTAGCTTCTGGAGCACCGATGTTTTCTGGAATTATTGCGGGTATTGTTGGAGGTATAATCGTTGGAGCAATTAGTGGTTCACCCTTGGGTGTCTCGGGTCCAGCAGCAGGTTTGGCTGTAATTGTTGCGGATAGTATTGTAGACTTAGGGACAAATGCAGCAGGTGAATTTGATATTACTGCTGGTTTTCAAGCCTTTTTGGTTGCTGGAGTTATTGCAGGTATTCTCCAATTATTTTTGGCTGTTTTCAAGGCCGGTATAATAGGATATTATTTTCCTTCTTCTGTTATCAAAGGGATGCTAGCCGGAATTGGTATAACACTAATATTGAAGCAAATCCCTCATGCTTTTGGAATGAATAAAAATCCAACGGGTGATTGGAGTTATTATGAAATTGATAATGCGCATTTTTTCTCAGATATAATTTATTCTATGAGTCATTTTTCGGTGGGTGCTATTATTATAACCTTAGTTTCATTGGGGATTTTAATCTTATTTCAGCGTCCTTTCATCAAAAAGCAAGCGATTCTTCGTTTAATTCCTGGACCTCTGCTAGCTGTGTTAGTTGCAGTAATACTTAATGAGCTTTTTGTTTTAACAGCTCCACATCTTGTTTTGAACAATGAATTTGTGGAATTGGGAGGTCAACAAGTAAGCAATTCTCATTTGGTTGATATTAAGGCCGCAGACGCCAGTCAACCTTATTTTGGACTTCTAACTTTCCCTGATTGGTCTGTTTTATCTAATCCTAAAATTTACCTGATTGGTTTTACTTTAACTGTTGTGGCTAGTTTAGAAACTTTACTTAGTGTTGCAGCCACTGATAAGTTAGATCCATATAAAAGATCAACACCAACTAACCGAGAATTATTTGCCCAAGGAACAGGTAATGTGATTTCATCATTAATTGGTGGGCTGCCTATTACCCAAGTTGTTGTAAGAAGTTCAACAAATATTTCAGCTGGAGGTAGAACGAAAATGGCAGCCATTGTGCATGGTATATTTTTAACAGCCTTTGTTCTCGCATTGCCTGCTGTCTTAAATATGATACCATTATCTGTATTGGCTGCGATACTTTTATTTGTGGGATATCAGTTGGCAAAAATAAGCTTATTCAAGGAGGTTTATAAACAAGGTTTGAGTCAGTTTTTACCCTTCATCTTAACCATTATAGTAATTATTGCAGTGAATCTTCTTTGGGGAATAATCGCCGGTTTTATTGTTGCAGTATTTTACATTTTAAAACGCAGTTATCAGAATGGTATGTACTCAAAATTCACCAAGAACGATGCTAAAGTTACCATTCAATTGGGTGAAGTAGTTTCATTTTTCAACAAGGGAAACTTACACAAAAAATTTGATGAAATAGATGAAAATAGTGAAGTGGTTATTGATGGATCAATTAATAAACACCTTGATTACGATATTATAGATTTAATAGATGATTTTCGCCACAGTGCAAAATCGAGAAATATTAATGTTATTGTTATAGGGTTCGATATTCACAATGATTTAAACGATACTTCACCACTTAAAAACAATTAATCATATGAATACGCAAAATAAAGAAACACAAAGTAAACTATCAATTGCTGAGATAAAGCAAATATTAGAAGAAGGAAACAATAGATTTGTCAACAATACTGCACTAAATCGTGATTTATTAATGCAGGTTAAAGAAACATCCGAGGGTCAATTTCCACATACCGTCGTATTGGGATGTATCGATTCACGGGTAACCACAGAGCAGGTTTTTGATTTGGGCATAGGAGATATTTTTAATACCAGAGTTGCTGGTAATATTGTCAATAGCGATATCCTAGGTTCTATTGAGTTTGCCTGCAAAGTGGCAGGGTCGAAGTTAATTTTAGTTTTCGGTCACACCCGCTGTGGAGCCGTAACTTCTGCATGTAATGGGCTTGAATTAGGAAAAATTACAGGCCTATTGGAAAAGATAAAGGTTTCAGTTACAAAGGTTGATGCATATGTAGATGATATAACAGCAAATGAATCAGTCGACAAAGTTGTTGTTGAAAACGTTAAAAATTCAATTCTAGAAATTAGAAACGGAAGTGAAATAATTGCTGAAATGGAAAAAAACAATGAGGTTGAAATTATAGGAGGGATTTATGATGTTGAAAATGGACATGTTAGTTTTCTTGAATAAATATTCAGATAGTTGGTTTTGAGAAAAGGGCAGACTTAAGTATTCTGCCCTTTTCTATTTAGTTGCTGTTAGAACACTACAAATATTGCGTTATTCTCATTTATGCAGGCTATAGGTATCGTAATCAAATATTTACTGTCTGGACGCTTGATGATTAAAGATTTCGTTAGCCTGCTCTTTTACGTATTCTTATCAAAGACTTAAAGATGTGGAGTTTTCTTGGAGACACTATTTATAGTAATGATTCGACTTTCTAATTCTCGAGAAAGTACAAAAGCGCTACTGACTTTAATTTTAAAGGTTATATACTGCTTTATTAAGTCTAAAACATAACATTTGTTATATAAGAAGTAGAAAGGCTAATTGGTACTTATAATTGGATTACTTGAAAGTATATTTAAAACCAATTCCATTATTACTCATTGAGAGTTGATCAATAAAAAGATTATCGGCAGACTTTCTGTTTTTCCTGTGTCGTAAATATTGGAACGTATCAAATAGCAGTAGAAATCCGCCTTGTAAAAGTAAAGCATTCCCGTATCCTTGATAGCGTATTTCATTATCGGGGTAATCTTTCGCAATTGCTTTTAATAATGCACCTGAACTGATATATAAAACATTTAACCCGTTATTAATTAAAGGGCATCTCTAATAACTCTGTTTGGAATGATAAGGCAGTTATTTTTTTCAGATACAAGGCGCTGAAAACGGAATTTAGCTGGGCTAAATGAGTATTTCGGCAACGAAGTAGTTGGAAGAAAGAACAAGTTAGCAACCAAAGTAGGGTTTTTAGAGGTGCCCTAAATACAGTTGCTCAGTCGAATATTGTTCTTTGATCAGCTTCCCATTACTTATGTTTTTTCCTTCATTTGGATTTGATTAAACCAGGTAAGGCAATACCCAAATTAACGATATTCCAAAACACATTCATTTGATTGAAGTATTTACGCTCTCCTTTTGCAGTTGCCCAGCCAATTGAACCTGCGGTTATGTTTACAGCAGCCCAAGAAGACAGAACAACCAATCCTGATTTATTGATTCGGAACCTTTCGGTATTAAATTCTGTATTTGATTTTAATTGCGCTTGGGCATTGTGTCCTAATCCGATGAACATTAATAGAAGTAAGAGTTGCCGTTTAAACATGTCTATTGGTTTGATTCTCTGTATAAACACACAAAAAAGGAGTGATTTCGTTTTTTTTGGGATATCTTTTTGATAAGCGCTTAATATGAAAAGCAAATGGTTTTTTCAAACTAATGATTATATACTCTTTGAATGAAAAGCATATTTACTTTGAGCACTAAAAATAAAAAGTCCGCCTTTTGAAAAAGCGGACTTTAAATATGGTTTAAGATTTAAAAATATTAGTAAAGATCTTCTTTTAAAGCTGTACGGTAATCTTTAATTTCTTCTCTGTTTATTTTGTGATCAGATTTTAACATCAAGTTCAAAAGGTTCAAAAGATTCTCTTTGTCATCGATTTCCAATGGGAATTCACCACCTTCTTCGTTTTCCTCCCAAAGTGCTTGAACATCGTACGCCTCTTTTTCTTTAAGGTATTCGAAAGTTAAACGCGTAACTTTTGCCAATAGAGGATCTACTTCTTTAAGCGCAAGTTCTCTTAACTCAGTAAGTTCTTGAATTAATTCTTTTGCAAGTACACCTTCTTTTTCAACTAAAGCGATGATCTTCTCTATTTTCTTATTTGCTATACCTGTCTTCATACCCTCTTAAAATTTAGAACACAAATTTAATACCTTAATGGAATTAACAACAAGTTTTAAGGACTTTTTAATTGAACTTATAAATCAATCCAATATTTGCACCGAAAATAGTAGTGTTTGATTCGCCTGTATCTTAATTATTTATCTTCTGTGATATATAGTGTATGGTCGGAAACACAACAAAATTAAAATTGATTCTTTTGAGTCTATTTTACTTTTTTTCTCGTCGGCTGATGCGGCATTTCGACAGGTTCTATGTGACACATCTCCTAAGAAATAAAGCCAAACCGTAGCAAAGCAAGCTCATAGCCTGTCCCGAGAAATCGGGAAAAACCTTAAAAAATTAAATGCCTGTCGGGTACTTTACCAGTTGACTAAGCTTTTTTCTAATATTTTATGAAGAGGAAATTGAGATCCCTCACAAATGTCGCTTTACAACAAGTTGATAAAGCATCATTTGCAAGGGATGACAGGGTTTGTAGAATTGGTTCAAAAAAGAGGAGGGAAAAACAACCCTGTCATCCTATTATTCCTAAAATCTATGATTTTTAGGAATAATAGGATCTTTTTTTTATCGACTTACTGGTAAACTCCCAGATAGGCATTAAAAATTATTATGATTGAATAAATATTTATACAAATCGTCTGTTTCCGACCAGACACTATATAGTATTTCAAAGCAGCGTTAATCGAAATAGATCCGTTAAATCAAATCTTAATATGGTTTTTGGCATGAGCCCGATGTAATTTTATATTCAACTAATCAACTTACTATTCTGGAATATTTATCATTTTTATCTTTTTCATAGGATAAATGTATGCCTACAAAACCATTTAGAGCAAAAAAAAGCCATCCGAGGATGACTTTTTAAGTTTTGTATTTATTTCAGACTTTAGAATTTAAAATCTTCCATGAATTTAGTTGTGAAATCTCCAGCATTGAATTTGTCATCTACCATTAATTTTTGGTGAAAGGGAATTGTACTTTTTATTCCTTCAATAATATATTCATCTAAAGCACGGCGCATTTTAAGAATTGCTTCTTCACGCGTTTGTGCCACTGTGATTAATTTCGCAATCATTGAATCGTAATGAGGTGGAATTGTATATCCTGCATAAACGTGCGTATCAATACGAATTCCATGCCCACCTGGCTCATGATATTCTGTAATCTTTCCTGGAGAAGGGCGGAAATTATTGTATGGATCCTCAGCATTGATTCTGCATTGAATCGCATGCATTATTGGCTCATAGTTTTTACCGCTAATTTTACTTCCAGAAGCTAATTTAATTTGTTCTTTTATCAAGTCGAAATTTGTAACTTCCTCTGTAATGGTGTGCTCTACTTGAATACGTGTATTCATTTCCATGAAGTAAAAATCTCTGTTTTTATCTACAAGGAATTCAACAGTACCAACACCTTCATATCTAACAGCTTTTGCTGCTTTAATAGCAGCTGCTCCCATTTCCTTACGCAATTTCTTGGTCATGAATGGAGAAGGAGTTTCTTCTACTAATTTTTGGTGTCTGCGCTGAATTGAGCAATCACGCTCAGAAAGGTGACAAACATTACCATATTGATCTCCTGCAATTTGGATTTCGATATGACGTGGCATCTCGATGTATTTTTCCATATACAAACCATCGTTTGAAAAAGCAGCTTTAGATTCCTGACGAGCAGAATCCCATGCACCTTCCATTTCTTCAGGTTTCCAAACTACACGCATTCCTTTACCACCGCCACCGGCAGTTGCTTTGAGAATGATAGGATATTTTATTTTTTCCGCAATTTTATAAGTTTCTTCTAAGTTTTTTAGAAGACCTTTTGAACCAGGGATACAAGGAACACCAGCTTTAATCATTGTCGCTTTCGCGTTGGCTTTGTCTCCCATACCATCAATTTGTTCTGGGGTAGCACCAATGAATTTAATATTGTGTTCTTGACAAACTTTCGAGAACTTAGCGTTTTCAGAAAGGAATCCATATCCAGGATGAATTGCATCTGCATTTGTAATTTCTGCAGCAGCAATAATATTCGGTATTTGTAAATAGGATAATGAGCTCGCTGCAGGTCCTATACATACAGCCTCATCGGCGAAACGAACATGTAAACTTTCTTTGTCAGCTATACTATATACAGCGACAGTTTTAATTCCCATTTCCTTACATGTTCTAATAACACGTAAGGCGATTTCGCCCCTATTGGCAATCAATATTTTTTTGAACATGCCTATTGGGTGTTTAATTCGACTTTCAATTTTAATAACGTATTAACTATGACGGATCAACTAAGAACAATGGTTGGTCATACTCCACAGGAGTAGCGTCATCAACAAGTACTTTTATAATTTTCCCTTGTACTTCTGACTCTATTTCATTGAATAATTTCATTGCTTCAATAATACAAACGGGATCACCATTTTTAATTGTACTTCCTACTTCAACAAATACAGGCTTTTCTGGAGATGGAGAACGGTAGAAAGTTCCAATCATTG
>Ga0307970_1001657_pt1 | contig 11570 bp, 10 predicted proteins | sample OrgLakmetagen712_FD_202093 | JGI IMG/M metagenome (GOLD analysis project Ga0307970, IMG submission 202093) | Saline water microbial communities from Organic Lake, Antarctica - #712 | ecosystem: Environmental > Aquatic > Non-marine Saline and Alkaline > Saline | place: Antarctica: Organic Lake... | reverse complement strand
TCAATACCGAAGTCGTTGCTCAGTTGTTGCACCGCTTGCTGATAATGCATCCCCTCAATCACCACAGAAAACACACTTAAACGATCTGCCTGCGAGCGTGAGAGACAACGAATCCCGGCAATGCTGTCAAGCCCGCTCAGGAAATGGCGGTTCAGACTCTGTTCGCGCCGGTAAATGGGATCGACGCCAATCTGGTCTTTCAATTGCATCGCCATGGCCGCTTTCAAGCTTTGCAGGATCCCCGGCGTACCCCCCGATTCACGTACCACAATATCCTCGAAGAAACGGTGTTCGCCCCAGGGGTTGGTCCACAAAACGGTACCGCCGCCAGGCTGGTCCGGCACCCGGTTATGATACAGGGCCTGATTGAATACCAGCACACCGCTGGCACCTGGTCCGCCCAAAAACTTGTGCGGTGAGAAAAAGATGGCGTCCAGCGGCTCGTCGTTTTGGGGATGCATGTCGATGTCAACATAAGGGCCTGCACAGGCAAAATCGACAAAGCATCGACCGCCGACCTGATGAACCAGCCTAGCGATGGCGCGGTAGGGGGCCGCCACCCCGGTCACATTACTGGCCGCAGTCACCGAGGCCATGATTGGCTGACCGGAGGGTACCTCGCTCAATGACGAAGCCAGCCAGTCAAGATCAACCTCGCCACTTTCCGTTGGCGGAATAATGCGCACCTCGGCCAGCGTTTCCAGCCAGAGTGTGTGGTTGCTGTGATGTTCCATATGCGTCACATACACCAGCGGCCGCCAGCTCAGGTTAGCCAGTACGGTCTTGCGGTGCGTTTCATGCACCCACAATCCCAGCAGTCGCACAAGCTTCGCCAGCGCACCGGTCATGCCTTCACCCGTCATCAGCACCACATCATCTGCGCCCGCTCCGACATGCTGCCTCACGATGCTGCGAGCTTGCTCCAGGGCCTGCGTCATAAACGCACCGGTCAGGCTGTCTTCGGTGTGGGTGTTTGCCATCATCGGACCAGCGATGTCGACCAGGCGCTGCTCAACGGGACGATATAAACGACCACTGGCTGTCCAGTCTGCATACAGGCGGTCACCTGCCGGTTGCAGGGTATTGTCGCGCAACAGCGCCCAGTCAACCGGCTTAATCGTTCTGTGCACACCGTGCGCTGTCATGAAGTACTCCGTGAATCGATAAAGAGCCCCATTGTGACTGTTTGACCGGGCATTTGAATTTCATTTTTAAGGTCTTTTCGACTATCTTTGACAAATATTTGTTAAATAAACTTCAAAAGGAGGCATTTTATGCCTGATACAGTCGATCGGGCCATACTTAATTTGCTGCAGCATGATGCCACCCTGTCGGTTCAGGCCATCGCTGAAAAGGTCAACCTGACTACCAGCCCTTGCTGGCGGCGAATTCAGGCGCTGGAAAATCAGGGTTATATCCGCCGGCGAGTCGCTCTGCTCAATCGCGAACCACTGGCGCTGGGTGTGGATGTATTTGTATTCATTCGCACCAACCAGCATAACGACGCCTGGCTCACAGACTTTACCGAAGCCGTGTTGGCCATGCCGGAAGTCATGGAGGCCTATCGGATGAGCGGGCATGTGGACTATCTATTGCGCGTAGTCGTCAGTGACATTGCCACTTATGACCGCTTTTACAAGCGACTGGTCGGCCGGGTGAAACTGGCTGACGTGAGCAGCAGCTTTGCCATGGAACAACTGAAATACACGACCGAACTGCCGCTATAGGCCTTGATGCTAACAGTCTATTGAAATTCGCAGGATTTCTGCCGCCTGCTACCGAAACATGTGGTCCGACAACTCGGACGTTTTGGCGAAATCGGCGGCTAGTAAGTCCTTGATTTCGTGGGAAAAGTAAAAACCACACCTTTGACTTTCATGTTTTGGTAAAGGCAGAAAGCCATTTTCGACAACCTGCTAGTCGCATCAAAAGATGCTGCCCTAGCAATGTGTTAGCCCCCGCAATGGAAACACGCTTTGTTGTCATGGAAGATCACCTTTCTATTCTCAACAATCATTTTCTTCTTGATAATGTCAAAGATCTGTCGTTAATATGTCAGCAAGCATTAATTGGAATGTTCAATGTACGACCCAAATTCTCCACTGCTGCGGCCAGCTATTACAACAGATGGTATGCCAGCGCCTGAAGCTAAGGCACGCTTTGCCGAAGACCGGCTTTTGGACGCCGTCATCTGGTGCGAAATTCAGCCCGGTGAGATCCTAACCGAAGCCGATGTTATGGAGCGGTTCGGGCTTACACGCGCTGCGGCCCGTGCCGGATTAACGCGACTAGGGTATGACGGCTGGGCAATGCCGCAGCCCCGCACCGGTTGGTTGGTTCTGCCTGTAACCGGCGCGCTAATCGGGCATGTCTTGGGTGCACGTCGGATTGCTGAGTCCGCATTGATCGACGTTAAATTAACCGGCGACGTACGGGCGCAGCTGGAACAGATCGCGTTGGTCTTGCAAGCTTTAGGTGATCGCCGTGAAACTGGGGCTGTGGTCTCGGTGAAGCATTATTTGGACCGGATCGACGGGCTGTTGCTGGGCGCATTAGACCCATTCACTGCCAGACATCTACGCAAACTTTGGCATCATTCTGCGCGTATTCTGCGATTCCTCGAGGACACAGACCAAGACAAATTTTTCCACCGCTTTGATGTGACGACCCTCATCGAAGCCGTTTTGGGTGATGATGGCGAGGCCATTGTCAAAGCACGGATGGCCCTAATTGACGCGCAAGAAACCTTTTGCTTGCGCCAGCTTTTACGAAGCGATGCACCTCTGAACCCGGCAGCAGGGGTTCTGCAACGCGCAAAAACAAAGAGTGCTGCCGCCAACAGGAGAGAAACATGAAACACACCATAAAGGGCCTATTGGCCGGGGTTGCGTTAGCCGTTTTGGTCACTCCAGCGTATGCCCTCGACATCACCATTGATCTGGCAGGCGAACCATCGTCGCTAGACCCCCACGTTCAATGGAACCCTGACAGCTACTATGTCTACAGAAACATCTTTGATAATCTTGTAACACGTAACAATGCTGGCGAAATTACAGCGCAAATCGCAACATCGTGGGATCAGATTTCAGACACTGAAATGGAGTTAACGATCCGTGAAGACGTCACCTTTCATGACGGAACACCACTTGAGCCGTCAGACGTTGTTTATTCCGTAAAGCGGATCACCAATCCCGATTTTGGATCGCCCCAGTTGGGTCAGTTTAACCAAATCATCGACGCATCAGCGGTCGGCAACGTGGTAACCCTTACAACAAAAGGTCCGTACCCTGCACTTTTGACGCAGCTGGTTAAACTGTCCATCGTCCCCGAACATATCGTCGAAGACGTTGGTGCCGAAGCATTCAACACCGCCCCCGTTGGCTCTGGTCCTTATACTTTTGCAGAATGGAACCGCGGAGTGTCTGTCACGCTATCACGCAATGATAGTTACTGGGGAAACGTAGGGGCATTTGACAACGCAATCTTCCGCGCAGTGCCGGATGCTGCAACACGCGTTGCTGATCTTCAAGCAGGCACAGCCGATCTGGTTGTCAGCATTGATGCCGACGCCGGTGCGCAATTGGCAGGAAATTCAGAAGTCAAACTGCTGTCCGCGCCCACTGAACGTGTTGGATATATGGGTTTAAACCAAGATAAACCGCCTTTCAACAATCTCGAAATGCGCAAAGCAGCGTCATTGGCTATTGACCGTATGGGAATTACCGAAGGTCTGTTACAGGCCGGTGAAATCCCCTTAGCCCAAATGGCAACCCCCGCTCACTTTGGCTATAACCCCGATTTGGCACCTTTCGAATATGACCCTGAGCTAGCGGCCAAAATCACCGCAGCGAACCCTGACATTGCATCGACCCCCGCCACGCTTGCTACAGCACCGGTATTTGACCAACGTATCGTTCAGGCCGTGCAGCAAATGCTGAATGACGCAGGATTTAATGTCTCGATTTCGATGACGGATATGCCAACCTATCTGGGCATCGTACGCTCTGATCCGGCTGAAAACTCTGAACTCAGTTTTGGCCGTTGGTCGTGCGCGTGTCAGGATGCTGACGGTATTGCCTACCCAACGCTCCATTCCGACAGCGCATGGTCGCGGGTGAATGTGCCAGAACTGGACGTCTTGCTTGAAAAAGCTCGCGTCGCATTAGACCCTGCTGTGCGCCAAGAAGCCTATAACGAAGTCCACCAGATTGTGCGCGACAACTACTACCTGTTGCCCCTGTATCAGGCCGCTGTTCTGTACGGTGCGTCATCAGATCTGGTATTTGAGCCAACAGCAAACGAAAGCATGTTCCTCAACCGAATGATCATCGCTGAATAATGCTACGTTTCTTCCTGCATCGTGGGGGTCAGGCGCTGATTGCAGCCTTTGGAGTGGTGACACTGGTGTTCTTTATCCAGCGTCTCACCGGAGACGCAACGGCCCTACTGCTGCCCGTAACAGCGACGCAGGCAGACATCGAAGCTATGCGCGTTTCGCTTGGTCTCGATCGAGCCCTCTGGGTGCAATATCTTGAATTTCTAGGTGATATGGTCCGGCTCGATTTTGGACGCAGTTTCGTTCAAAATGCTTCAACCTGGGACATCATCTCGTCGCGCATACCGCAAACTTTGCAGTTGGCCGCAGGCGCATTGGCTGTGGCCCTGCTGATCGGTTTGCCGCTCGGATTGATAATGGCCCTTACGCGCGGAAAAGCAGTATCGCGATGGATTATGGGTTTTGTTTTAGCGTGCCAATCAATGCCGACATTCTGGTCCGGCATTATTTTGATTCTTGTGTTTGGCGTCTGGCTGCGATGGCTGCCCTCTTCCGGTACGGGCACGCTGGCGCATTTGGTTATGCCGTCAGTCGCCCTTGGCCTGCTGTCCCTTGCGACCTATGCTCGGATCACGCGATCCGCCATTGTGGATGAGTTGTCAAAAGACTACGTACGTTCGGCCCGTGCACGGGGTGTTGGTACGGGTCGGATGGTATCAAACCATTTGATGCGCAATTCGCTCATCCCGATCATTTCAATCACGGCGCTTGAAATTTCGCAATTGTTGGGGGGGGCCGTGATTGTCGAAACGGTCTTTGCATGGCCAGGTTTGGGTCTGTTAACGGTCCAAAGTATCGCTGCCCGTGATTTCATCGTTGTGCAAGCCGTTGTCTTGATAGGCGCGTTTGTCACCATTGCAGCCAATCTAGCTGCCGATATTCTATACTCCATCGTGGACCCTCGCGTCCGTCTGGCGGGTAAGTGATGGCTACTGCTGTGACAACGCATTCCTATCGCCTGACGGCGTTTTTTATTTGGTGGCCAGCTATTTTGCTTGGTTTGTTAGCCATCTTAGCCATCTTCGCTCCGTGGATTGCACCCTTTGATCCAGACCGCCAAAATCTGTTGGCGCGGCTTAAGGCACCGGGTTTTGAGACTCGTGGAGCGGTCTTCTGGCTTGGCTCAGACGAATTAGGTCGCGATATCCTTAGCCGCGTTATCTACGGTGCACGCATTTCGATCTCGGTTGCTGTTCTCTCGGTTTTACTGTCAGGTGTGGTGGGTGTAATCATCGGAATGGCAGCGGGTTATTTGCGCGGTTGGACTGAAACCATACTCATGCGCCTGGTTGATATTTTCCTGTCGATACCCGCGATCTTGTTGGCGATTATCACAGTGGCGGTCCTAGGCCCCGGGTTTATCAACGTGATCCTCGTGCTAGCCCTCACCCGTTGGCCCCGCTATGCACGGGTTGCGTATGGCCAAACACTGTCCATCGCTGATCGGCCTTTTGTGACCTTGGCACGGGCTATGGGCGCGTCGCCAGCGCGCGTGTTGGCATTACATATTCTGCCTAATATTATTGGAACAGTTCTGGTTGTGGCTACGTTGGAATTTGGCTTGATGGTTTTGTTTGAAGCCGGCCTGTCATTCCTCGGATTAGGTGTTCAACCGCCCACGGCAAGCTGGGGCTCGATGTTATCGGTAGGGCGAAATTACGTGGGCTCGGCATGGTGGATTTCAACCTTCCCAGGCATTGCACTTTTCTTGTTGGTTCTCAGTGCAAACCTCATTGGTGATCGACTGGGCGATCGTATAGGAGAAGGACGTTAAATGAATTTTGAAACAGAATTTCACGGCAAACGCGTTGTCATAACAGGCGCCGCAGGCATTATGGGGCGCGCGTTGGTAGATCACTTTGCCAATGCCGGGGCCGAGGTCTGCGCGACAGACCTCACAACTGATGGCTTAGAAGGTTTTGCCGTCGCCGCGGAGCTCACAACCGACGAAGGCTTGCAACATCTGCTAGAGACCGTAAAGGCCCGCTGGGGCGCGCCTGATATTGTGGTAAACAACGCTGCGATCTATCCTTCGTCCTTTCTCTTAGACATGGAAATCAAGGATTGGGATAGCATCATGGGCGTCAACGTTCGAGCGCCATTTGTTCTGATGCGCGGCTTTGCACTTCAAATGATAACCGCTAAACACGGCGGCGCTTTCATCAATATCTCTTCAGGTGCAGCGCGGAAAATGCGTCGCACTGCAGTGACTTATTGCATGTCAAAAACAGCGCTTGATCGGATGACCAAGGGCTTTGCCTTGGAACTGGCGGAATACGGTATTCGCGTGAATTGCCTCGAACCCGGCTTTGCTGCGGGCTCCGCGGTTTCCAGTATAAGCCAAGAGCACATCAAACGCGTCATGGCAGCCATACCTTTAGAGACTGAAACCTCACCAGAGGATGTGGGCCAAGCAGCACTTTACCTTGCATCTAACGCGGCAAAAAACATCACTGGCACGTCGCTGGCCGTAGATGGTGGAAATTCTGCCGGAACGATGGATGTCTACCAAGATAAGAAGAGCGCACTGTGAACTGGAACCCTACCCCCTACAATTGGCCCGAAGGTCATCGCGCAGCCGCCTGCTTCAGCGTGGATGTAGATGCGACGTCCCCATGGCTCTGGCAGCACCGCGAAACAGTACCCAACACTTTGGCTGCTCTTGAACATCGTCGGTACGGGATGCGCAAAGGTTTGGCGCGGATGGTTACGATGCTCGACCGTCTTGGCATAAAAGGCTCCTTCTTTGTTCCCGGTATCGTCGCCCAAGATAACCCAGACCTATTACCGGGTCTGGTTGAACGAGGGCACGAGATAGGCTTGCATGGGTTTTATCACGAGATAGTCTCACAAACATCTGATGGCCGTTTTTCAGACGCGCTGGAGGCATCAATTGACCTTTTTGTAGCGCAAACTGGCCAACGGCCCAAAGGGTTCCGTTCTCCCGCATGGGAGTTAACGCCGCATATGTTGCGCGAACTTAAGCGCATGGATTTGTGGGACAGCTCACTGATGGGGGATGATGTACCCTACCGTATAGAGGGCGTAACCGAACTGCCGGTGCGTTGGGATAACGACGATGCCATCTTCTTCAAATTCTTTGGGGCTGGCGACAATATTCCGCGTCCTGACCGAGAAGTAGAACAGCGATGGGCGGATGAATCCGCCGCGCAAACCCGTGATGGTGGGCTGTTCATGCTGACAGTGCATGACTGGATTTCCGGCAGGGCCGCGCGGGTCGATATGTTGGAGCGGGTTTTTCAACCGCTTGTCGATAATGATGAGGTTTGGATCGCGACTTGCGGTCAGATTGCCGATCATCACAACAAGACAGGCCAAGGATTGGACGTGAAATTGGTCACGATCACACCCGCGGACAAGAAGGAGCGCGACAATGGATGAGCGCAGCACGACGATGTTATCCCTGGTCCCCCCAATGGTGCATCAGACGTGGGCGATTACCAAGCCACAAATTGAAAGCGCAGGTGGCATTGTCGCCGCTCAACACCCAGAAGCCGCGCAAGTGGGGGCTGATGTGCTAAGCGCAGGTGGCAATGCAATGGATGCTGCCGTGGCGACAGCCATTGCATTGTCAGTGGTAGAACCGTGGCTTTCGGGTCTGGGTGGGGGTGGTTTTTTACTGCATGCATCACCGGACGGCACCGTTGACAGCCTCGACTTTAATTTACGGGCACCTGCTGAGGCGGACCCTGCGGATTATCCCCTGGCTGGTGGCGAGGGAGGTGACTGGTTCAACTGGCCGTCTGTCCAAGATGACCGCAATCTAATTGGACCCATGGCTATCTGTGTGCCCGGCGCAGTGGCGGGTTTGGCGGCCGCGCTGGAACAGCACGGAACGATCTCGTGGGCGGATGCGCTCGCACCTGCAATCCGCTTGGCTGAACGGGGCATGCGGGTTGATTGGTTTGCAAGGCTGGCCTTTGCTGTCGACACCCCAGGCCTGTTACAGAATGCAACAGCGGCGGAACTGTTCCTCAATCTTGACGCCCGCGTTCCTGATCCAAGCGATCCAACAGCACAACTGCTGCCAATGCCAAAAAAAACGCAGATGCTGCGTGACCTCGCAAAAAACGGCGCGCGTGATTTTTACGAAGGTCAGATTGCAGCCCAACTTGTGTCGGATTTACAAGCCGCCGGTTCAAAAATTACAGCGTCAGACCTTGCGGAATACCAACCTATATGGCGTCAACCCGCACAGACAACTTATCGCGACAGAACAATCTACACGATACCCGGCCTGTCCGGTGGCCCAAGCCTGCTTGCGACGCTGGACACCCTCAAAAACAAAAGCATGAACACACAGACAGAGGCAGAGTTTTCAGCTGCACACGCTGATGCCATTCGTACCGCCTACGAGGTGCGCCTCAAGACCATGGGACACGCAGCAGCAGCTCAAGATTGCACCAGCCACCTGTCAGTCATTGACAGTTCTGGCGCGATGGTATCGCTCACCAATACGCTGCTGTCGCGTTTTGGATCAAAGGTTGTAGCACCCTCCCTTGGGCTTTTGATGAACAACGGGATGATGTGGTTTGACCCACGCCCTGACCATACAAATTCAATTGCCAGTGGCGCAATCCCGTTGTCCAATATGTCACCTGTGATCACCATCCGGGATGGGCGCCCTGACATTGCCATTGGTGCTGCAGGTGGGCGGCAGATCTTTCCCGCCATCGTTCAACTTTTGTCACGTATGATCGATCTGGGCGAAACACCTCAAGCAGCCTTTCATGCCCCGCGCATAGATGCCAGCGCACCAACGATCCTCGTCAATCGCGCAGCCGCCCCCGACACGGCCTCTGCCATTGCCACCAATCATCCGGTGCAAATCACTGAAGACAGCCTTTATCCGGTGCAATTTGCCATCCCAACATTGGTGCAGGCCGGGCGTAACGGAAGTCCCAATATCGGTGCCGTTCATCCCAACAACCCTTGGACCTCTGCGCGGGCCGAGGATCTCGCATGAGCCTTTTGTCGGTTCACAATCTCGCGGTTACCACAGGATCATTATCATTGGTGGACGGCGTTACACTGGACGTGAACTCTGGCGAAATCGTGGCGTTGGTGGGTGAAAGTGGCTCAGGAAAATCGATCACAGCACTTGGCGTCATAGGCCTGTTAAGCGAGGGGTTATCGCTGGAAAGCGGGACCATCGATTTCGACGGAACCGATCTGGCCACTCTATCTGAGAGCGCACTGCGTAAGTTGCGCGGCGATGATCTGGCGATGATCTTTCAAGAACCGGTATCCTCGCTAAACCCGCTGGTTCCCGTCGGCGCACAAGTTGCCGAAAGCCTGATTGTACACGGCAAAGCAACGACCAAGGCTGCAATGGCAAAGGCCGTTGAGATGCTGCACCGTGTCGGTATATCTGAACCAGAGCGGCGTGCAAAACAGCTACCAACCGAATTGTCAGGTGGGATGTGTCAGCGGGTTATGATCGCCGCCGCCCTCATTTCCCGACCACGGTTGTTGATTGCGGACGAGCCTACAACGGCGTTGGACGTCACAATACAAGCCCAGATTTTAGAATTGATGAGCGAGTTGGCCGCCGATGTAGGAACGGCAATCCTTCTGATCACCCATGATATGGGTGTGGTCGCCGAACTCGCTGAACGTGTGTGCGTCATGTACGGTGGCCGAGTGATCGAACAGGGGCCGGTTGATCAAGTATTCAAAAGCCCCAGACACCCCTATACCCGCATGTTGCTGCGCACCATACCGCGCCTGGATGAACCCCCAAAAGGTGAGCTGTTTACGATCAAGGGCAATGTTCCCAGCCCCCGTGATTGGCCTCAGGGATGCCGCTTTCGAACCCGTTGTGATCGCGCTAGCGACGCGTGCACCGCGCGGCCCGAGCTTGAGGGTACAGAACACCGCGTTGCATGCTTTCATGCCGAAGGAGCATCAGAATGAGTTTGCTCGAAATTCAGGACCTAAAGGTTCATTTTCCCGTTCGAACTGGGCGTTTTGGCGGCGACAATGCGATTGTCAAAGCCGTCGATGGTGTTTCGCTCACTGTTGCTACAAACGAGACTTTAGCCGTTGTTGGGGAAAGCGGTTGTGGCAAGTCGACCACCGGCAACGCTGTACTTGGCCTTGCTCCCATAACTGCAGGACGGGTGCTGTTTGAGGGGAAGGACTTGGCCCAACTCAAAGCATCAGAACGTCAGCACATCTGGCGCGAGATGCAGGTGGTGTTTCAAGATCCGGTTTCGGCCCTGAACCCACGGCGCACAATTGCGCAATCCATCGCCGAGCCATTGGTTATCCACAAGCAGCCCAAAAACCTGATCGCAGCCCGCGTCGATGAGTTGATGGCATTGGTCGGTCTGAATGCCGACCAACGAGACAGGCGTCCCGGCGCATTATCAGGTGGCCAACGCCAACGCGTGGTCATTGCACGGGCCCTGGCGCTCAATCCTAAACTGGTCATTTGCGACGAGCCTGTTTCAGCGCTTGATGTGTCAATTCAAAACCAAATCCTGAATTTGTTGATGAAACTTCAACGGGACCTTGGACTTAGCTATCTATTCATCGCCCATGACCTCAGCGTCGTGCGCCACATCGCGGATCGAATCGCTGTGATGTATTTAGGCGTCGTGATTGAGCAAGGCCCGACGGCAGAAGTTTTTGCCAACCCCATGCATCCGTATACTCAGGCACTCTTATCTGCGATCCCGTCGCCTGACCCGTCTTTGCGCGGAAAACGCAAACGGGTCATGCTAAAAGGCGAACTCCCTAGCCCACTGGACCCGCCGACAGGGTGCCCGTTCGTAACACGCTGCCCGATTGCTGAAGATCGTTGCCATCGTGCGCAACCAGAGCTCAAAGAGCTTAAGCCGTCGCATCATGTGCGATGCTTCTTGAAAGAGACTTCTTAAATGGAGGCGCAGTTAGTTGATAGTTGCCCTCAATCAATTTATAAAACCAATCATTTCTGAACTTTCGCGCTCCGTACGAAGTCACAGAAAGTTGAAGAAACGGCAATACAAGCTCACTTGATTTTTGCGATCGGCACATCCGAAAACCGGGTCGTATAATGCGGCGATAACCTGGCCTGCTTCATTTTCCCGGCAGGCCCAGCCTGAGCGGCAAACCTGATATCGAGCCCTTTTTTGTTCATTCGATCTATCAGTCCCAGCAAAGGATTTCCAGCCGGCCTCTCATCTCCCTGAAACAGATCCGCCTGATTCTGCTTCAGCGGTGCAAT
>Ga0307970_1001651_pt1 | contig 11619 bp, 4 predicted proteins | sample OrgLakmetagen712_FD_202093 | JGI IMG/M metagenome (GOLD analysis project Ga0307970, IMG submission 202093) | Saline water microbial communities from Organic Lake, Antarctica - #712 | ecosystem: Environmental > Aquatic > Non-marine Saline and Alkaline > Saline | place: Antarctica: Organic Lake... | reverse complement strand
TCAACCGCCAGCTATTTGGGAAGCGCGGCTGACTGGCCGCCGCCTCGTGCCGCGCGTTACGCCCAAACCCAAAGTGGCCGGTTTTTGCGCCGCCCTGTGGCTGGATTTTACTCCGGCGTTGACAACGGGGTAGAATCGAGCACCGAGGCTCCAGCCAGTGAAATGACCCGGTTCAACTCTTAGGCCTCCATGCCAGAGGCGCAGCTGTTCTATAAGCGCGTCGAGGCCGCCATTAGGCCCCTCTAATGCGGCCAGATCCTGGTCGATGACCGTTTCGGTTGAGCCCGAGAAGCGGCCCCACATCCCAGCTTGCGCGAACCAGAATAGCAGTTTGTCGCGTTCTTTCGCGTCTAGGCCGCCGTTCTTCTTATCCATATATCGGACCATCACTGGAACGCCGAAACGGCCGAAAAACACTTGATCGTGGTCGAGGCCGAGGCGTCCGGCAATCAAGTTCAAGGATGTGTCGATATGCTTTGAGGATCGTTTCAGGCCGTCCTGAATGTCGATCGCGTCCTTGTCGTGAAGATAGCTGAACTTCGCTTCGCCCGTGAGAATGGTGTTCACCGACCGCAACAACCAGTCGATGTTGAAATGGTATCCTGCGTCCGACCAGTCCTTGATCTTCGCTTTCATGGTGTCGCGGCCGTCGGGCCATTCGGCGCAAATCTTGGCAAGGGCGAGATCGCCCTTCGAAAGCTTGGTACCGCCACTGTTTACGCGATTGAATATGTCGACGACGATGTCGAGCGTCTTGTCAGCACCGGTGACCTCTTCGATGTGCAAGTCGATGTCAGTGATGCTGAGCAGCTTGCTCAATCGGCCCACGAAGTCACCGACGTTTGCGACCTGTTCAGGGTCAGCAGAGAGCTTCGCAACAAAACTGCCAAGGCCAGCAGTGCCAGCCTGCATCAAGGCCGTAACATCGATCCAAAGCGGATCGTCCTGCATCTTGATTGGCTGGTAGAAGGCGAAGGTTTCCGTTCCGAGGTGGAAACGAAGTCCCGTAAACGCTTGAGGATTGCCGTCGAAGAATTTCGGCGGGTGCCCCCTCACAACACCATAGAGCGAAGTCATCCTCTGCTGCCCATCCAGCAACAACTTGACGATACCTGCCGCGATTGGGCCATCGCCGCGATGGGCCGCAGTCTTTGCTTCGGTTGCCCAGACAAGCAGCCCGCCGACCGGGTGACGTCGATACATTGAATCGAAGAGACCTCGGACCTGGTCACGGTTCCACACATAGCCGCGCTGGAACTCTGGCAGCGCCATGTGCCCACTATCAATGTGGTCAAGTATCGTCGAAATTTTCACAGCGCTTCTCCATAAAATCGGTTGCTCATACGCTGGCTCGGCCAGTGCCCTTGTTCATGGGACGTCAGAAATTGCCTTCAGAAGTGCGTCACGGGCATCTGAATAAAACTGAATATCAACCTTGGTTGCCATGTCGTCAGACAAGTCGAACAGCTGACGCCTGCATGCAACCGGCATCAATACTGCCGTCGCTCCCTTTTCCACCGCGATCTCCACCATCTCCACAGGGTTGTGAAGGGTTTCGATCGACCCGCCGAGATTGACCTCACCGACAATTACAAGTCCGCCACGCGTGGTTTTCTTCAATAACGCCGTGCACAAAGCCACTAGCGCCGCAACGCCTGTTTTTGAGCCAGTCTTCGCTGCGTCAAAGGCCCTAAGTTGAACTGAGAACTCGTGATGACGTGGATCCTTGTCTCCAACTAGCTGAGCCGCTCGCGCATACAGGTTTTGTTCGGCATAACCGATGCTCTCCTTGAAGGCTGCAGGGACCGGTTTGTTGAGAATCCGCACTCCAGAGCCTGGGCCTTCATTGACTTCTATTCGGAACAACCCCGGGTGTTCGCCTTCGCCTCCCGGCCCAACTGTCCAAACTTGGCCGGGTTCGAGGGGATCACCTGCGATACTATTGTCATTCTGTAGCTCAGGTGTTGAGACGAATTTTTCCACACCGTCGTCGCCCATAGTATAACTGAAGTGGGTGTTTCGGAATTCCGCTGCGCCCACGCGCTTCTGCTGCTCTTTCACACGGCGACGCGCTTCAAGCGCAATCCGCACAGCCCACTCGATATCCTCGTCACTCACGTCATCGGCGGTCGGATAAAGAAGTTTAAGGAGACCGCTTGCCGTCTTATTTACGGCATTTGTGTCGCGCCCCGATAAGGCACCACCAAAATAAACTCTTCCCTGAAGCAAGCTAACGCGACTTTCGTTACGCAGCTGGCTCCAACATTCCGATAGGAAGTCGCTCACTAGGCCAAAATGTGAAGTCAGTAGTTCCTTGCTAATTTTGGGCACGTCCCAACCGGGCAAGAAAGCATGGATTCGATCCATGAAGGCTGTGTCGTCTCGCATCTCTGGAGGCATCGGACCAAAGAGGTGACCGATGCGTTGTTGATGCTCAACATCGACATCGAAATTCCCGACCAGCACGATGCTTCCGTCCGCGCGAATGCTTTCTTTACCTCTGCTAAACTCGCCTGACTCCATGTAGCCTTTCATAATATTGACGCCGTCTTTCTGATCGAACGATACTCCTGAGACTTCGTCGAAACAGACAACATCGTACTGGCAAACAAGGCCACGTTGCCCATTGGAATTGTTAACGAACATTTTGGCTACAGTGGCTTTTCCACCTGAAATCAAGTGGGCATATGGTGAGATCTGTTGAAATAGGTGACTTTTCCCGGTGCCTCTTGGGCCAAGCTCGACCATGTTGTAGTTTCGCTCAACGAATGGCACCATTCGCAGCATTATAGCATCCCTTTGGCGAACCGTGAGGTCGCTAGGCTCCAGTCCAATTGAACGCAGGAGGAAGTCTTTCCACTCTGCCGTATTAAAGCTCTGGCGCGCTTTCGTTAGGTCGCCAAGTACGTCACGCTTGGAGAGCTGAATTTCCCGTAGCGCCGCAATTCCGAAAGGACGGCCCTTACTTTCCTGTGCGATTGAGGCGTCATAATTAAGGGTGACCTCGGCGTAGAACCCGCCGGTCAGCATTCGCTCATGTTCCTGAATTTGCTCAGGATTGATCCGGACGTCTGTCAGTCTCAAGCTTGGCAGTGATGCGACATAGGAGTCTGTTTTAGCGTCGAGCCTAGCGGTGATGATATCAATTATTTTAACGCTGCCTTCTTCACGGGCCCGAGCCTTAAAAAGCTCTTCTTCACCGGCACGAACCGTTCGCGATTTCAACTGTCGCTCAACAATTTCTAGACCTTCTTCGATTTCTTCTGGATCAATGCTGGCGCAATATCGGCCCAGCAAGAACTCCACCACGTAAGTCGGGACCGGATACTGTCGGCTGAAGGTTCGGACCAAGTCCTTTCGAACGAGGTAACCATCGAGGTTGGCTGCCGCCTTTCGGTCAATGTCATCAAGCTCGATCATGCCCCAATTCCACCAATGGCTATTGATACTTGACCGACAGTTGCACCGTTTTCGTTGATAATGACCAGTGTTGCCTCGGTCCCTTCGAGGTCCTCGTTGTCGACTACGACGGATGCTGACCCTGAGGCTGAAAAAGGCTTTGGTTTTACGACGACGGTGCTGCTCGGGTTGGCCGGCTGAAGGCGAATATCAAGCGTTAGAGTCTCATTGGGAACAGCGAGCACAGCCGTGCAGCGCAGTCCCTTCCAAACGACATCTGAGATTTCCACGGTTGTCGCAAGAATGCTCGATGACGGGCTCACTTGCAGGTGAACGGTTAGGCATTCTTGGAGACTTAATCCTCCGTGAGTGTATTCCTGCCCCGAGCGGAAACAGGCAATGCCATTGGCAAGGGCGAAGTGATGGGAAGGGTTCCAAAACCATGGGAACACGGGGGTATCTGTCTGCGCTCCAGGCTTAATTGCTGCGCAACGACCCCATTTGTTCACTGACAATGCAGTTGGTAGTTCGGTTTTAGGCAACCCTCCTGGCATTAAGAGCCACCCGTGGTCGGTGACAATTCGTACGCTCTTCCACCCGCCTTCTAGGAGCTGAACGATGCGGCTTTCGACCTCCGCGATCAATACGTTGAGGTGGCGAGCCAGTTTCCAACCGCGTTCGTGGCCTTCGTGGTCAATGTCACCCAATTCCGTCCAGGCTGTTCCAGACGGATCGCCAACTTCACTTCGAGTCAGTATTTGATATCCCGCATCGGTTATCAGTTTCTTGAAATGATAGCCGCCCCTGAGAGACTGCCCGGATGCAGCGACGGAGGGATCGAATTCTTCGCTCTGGTCGCGTCCTGCGATCTCATGCAACACCGGTGACACTGCAGGTTTCGCTGTCGAGGTAACGCTTGGCAAAGCCGACCACACTGGGGCTTCGATCACCTCCAGTCCGGAGCTATCTAGTTTGGATGATAGCCGTTTCCCAAGGTCAAACCTCAATCCATCAACGAACAGTATGCATTCGGAGTCTATCCGGCTGGTTTTGGGTTTTGACGCAATTGAGCCACCAGGATAGCCCTCACTTTCAACCAGCTTCTGCACATGACGTGCGGACGCTTCTGCCCAAGGCAAGTAGATCGACCGTAGCGCGGCAATCACTGACGCAGCGTTGGCGTCGGTATTGGCCTCCTGTAAAGCGGACAGTACTGCATCGTCTGCCTTCCAGCCTCCTTTGGTGTAGCTGCTTTCAACATCATCCAGCGTCCCGCCAGCCAGGGATTGCTTCGTGATTGCAGCCAGAACAGCAAGATGCTTGAGCGCCTTGGCAAGCGGTGCTTGCCCCATTTCAGCCCAAACCAGAGTTCGCCTCGCCGAATGTGCTTTTTCAAGTTCCTTTAAGACCGTTCGCGCTTGCGCATCGGTCGACGTCCCGAGTGCCAGGAGTTTTTGACGCAGCGCCCCTTCTTCGGCATCGTTCCATTGCGGCCACGCGCCCTTTGTTGAAATATCGCTCAATAAATCAAAGGACGGCATTTGGCATTTGCGAAGCGTATCGGGGATGTTCGGGTATCGCTGCGGGGCTTCGCAGAACCGCTCCCAGACAGCGCTCCACTGACCTTCCCGGCTCGCAAGCTTTTCAGCACCTGTCAGAACGCCAGCGGTTCTGGGGTCGATGCCGAGTTGGGACGCGCAGATATTGCTGAACGCCCCCCAAGCAGCCGAGCCGATGCGGTCAGCGTAGGCGTCGCCTTGGTCGATCCAAGTCAGCACATCGCGCGTCAGATATCCACTAGTCAAAAGGCCGTTGAAGAAATCTCGGTCCAGCCTTTTGCCCTCAAGTGCGGAAACATCCTGCTCGAGCACTTCGTTCAGCGCAGTGATCATGGCATCGCGGGTGTCGGCGTCGGCGGTTACCTCGAGGCCGAGGCCTCCCTGAGCGGATTTCAGAAAGGCTAGGACGGTCCAGTCCTTGGCACTGATCTGTGACCAGATCGTGCCGCGATATTGCAATTCGGCGAGGGGTTTGAGGGCGTCGGGGCATTCGGTGACTGCGCGCAGGTCGGTTCGCGCGACACCTGGCAGGTACAGGATCGGGACGCTGCCTATCGGAAAGTCGATGTTGTCGAGGGTCCCCGCAATGGCACAGCGCAACCAGATCGCAGGGCCGGTGCGCCGATCTGGAGCGTATTCGCCAAGGACCACCATTTCCGGCAATGCGTCCTGAAGTTGCGGCACAACGGTTTCCCACTGCCGATCCGGATCAGGCCAAAGGATGCAGGCAGGTTTGACTTGTACCTCCGAATTATGGGCCGCCGCTCCACGGACAGCGTTCTGCAGCCGGTCGATCACTTTCACTTGGCGGCCTCCCGCGCGGCTTTCTTCTCGGCCAGGCTCAGATGATGATCGTTGATGCGGTCACCTTCGAACGTATCGAACCATGGGGCAGAGGAGACATCCTTGCCGCGATCCTTGGTCCATTTGACGTTGGGCTTGTCGCGCAGGACGCCGGCATCACGCTTGGACACATCGCCCACGGTCATAAAAGGACGGATGTTCAGGCGCACACCATCGTTCAGATCAGGGTCCCAACCGATGGGCTGCTCCTCCAGCGGCTTCCATCGCACGAAGATGTCGTGCGGGAATTCCCCCTCCAGGATTAGCTCCAGCTTTTTCTTCAGCGCTTCGGCGGCGGCGAGCTTTTCCTGTGCGCCGTCGGCCCCACGGGCGATGTCGTCGCGTTGGGTTTTCATCCAGTCGCCGAGATAGGTGTAGATCAGCGTCTCGAGCGTCTTGCGGTCCAGCTTGTGATAATTGACCAGCGCGGCAAAGCCGTCTTTCAGGCCGTCCCAGATGTGCCAGATGAAGGGGCGATGCTGGAACAGCTTGCAGTGCTGCGCAAAGAACTTGTCACGTAACCAGCTGTCGAGCGATTTGCCCGCGTGGTCGGCGCTTGCCAGCAGCTGCGGCAGCGTGCTGGTCGTCCAGGCGTCGCCATAGGCGGCGGCGAGCAAATTCAGCAGACGGTCTTCGGCCTTTGCCTCGCCACGGATTGGCGGGATGCAGACAATGCCGTCTTCATCCGCGTGGGTCCGCAGGGCTTCGCAGCGGTCCACCCATGCGCGTTGCTCGTTTGCAAGTTCCATGTCCGGATCGAGTTCTGCTGGCCAGCGATAGCCGAGCAGGCGAGCGACCGCGACTTGAAGGACCGTGTCGTCGGTGCGCAGTTTTTCGGCAGCAGCCCAATTGCTATCCTCATCTAAGATAACAGAACCACAAGGATGGCCGTGGAATATCCATTGATTGGTTTCATTCGTAGCGGCTTCGACGAGGCTATTGCCGGAACTAGTCGAAGGGATCTCTGCGGGATCAAAGGGGACTTTCGTAAACGTCCCCGCAGTCACAGACATCTTTTTGTCCAGCATCCTAAGCAGTGTCTGCAGCTGTCCAGACACGCAAAATTGCCAAACGGCATTAAAATCATCTTGCGCGTAAGGCCGTATTACCGCCACGTTATCGTCGAATAGCTCGCCACTGTAGGGTGTAAAGCGCAGTGTTCCCGCTTTTCCAATCGCAATCCCTCGTTTTCCAAAGACACGTTGGCCACGATGAGCAAACCCAAGTTCTTTCTCAGGGTTATGTCCGTCTTCCCCCCAGAGTATAATTTCTTGCCGACCGCTCCACGCCAAACTTAGATTTGGACTGTTCAGCCAAAGTTGGTGTCCCTCTGCAAGTTTTGAGAATTCCCAAAATTGACGGAGATAATGAGGCCCATCACCGGAAACACTGCCCTTCCCAAAATCTACAAATTCGGAAAGTCGACTGCCAGCGTTTTCTTTCAGTTCAAATGAAATTCTAAAGTTTGGGTTCTTTAGCTGTGAAATCTGAGAAGTTTTGAGTGGCGCAGATTCAGATATATGACGAATCTTGTCACTTAGGTTGCTAATTCCATCTAATTCAAACCCAAAGATATTACTATCGGCATTTGGCTTTTGGGCGTGGGTTATCTGAAGGCAAACATTTACGACTTCTCCTGAAATGGTCTCAAACGCGCCTGGTCCAAGTCTTGCAATAAATGAAATTTGCCTTTCAGCTAACAGTTTTGAGCGCAACCCTTCATAATACTTTAGAAATAGCCAGTACTGTTGGGTTACGACCGCAAGAGTACCTGCTGATGACAGAAAGTCTTGGCATCGTTCGATGATAACGGTCGCAAGGTCATACTTAGATTTTGGGTAATCTCTTTCACAGAACGCCTTCAGCTTTTCAGAGTGATCGCCGCCCTTCAGATATGGAACATTGGTCATTACTAAATCAAAATGGCGGGACAATAGCGTTGCCGCTTTTGCAATGCCATGCGCGGCGACTGCTGCCTCCTGCCTTTCAGCTTGGGTCTCTTGATTAAGCGCTTTGTCGAGCGTCGCAGACAGATCATCCCAATCCACTAGCTTGGATGCAACTGATTTCGCCGGGTTCAGAAGGCTCCCAAGCACCGGCGCATCGCGGAACGTGTCATGCATCCAGTCCAGCGCGATGCTGAGGTTATGCTTGCCAAGGCCAAGCTGCTTCCATTCCTCCTTGGCCACGCTGACAGACAGTCCGGAGCAGGCGAGGTTCAATTCCGGCAGCGCCCGGTAGCCGCCCGCGCCGGGGTATTTCCATGCCGTCAGCGCCAGCGCAAAAGCCGCCAGTTCGACACAGCGCTGATCGATTTCCAGCCCATGGATGTTCTCGCGCAGCACGGCATCCACCGCGTCCTGTGCGCTCAGGCCATCCCGCTCCATCCGCATCGGCACCAGCATCAGGAAGATCGACACAAGAAAGTGCCCCGATCCGCAGCAGGGGTCGAGCGTGGTGAGGTCTTTCAGCTGTTCCGGCCAGCCATCAAAGGTTCCGGCCGCCGGGGCCCAGGTGCCGTCATCGTCCTGCACAAAGCGCAGGTAATCCAGTGGCAGGCTGGGGATAGATGCTTTGCGCCGCAGTTCCTCTTCGCTGGTCGCGGTTTTCAGGTCCTGCTCCGTCAAACGGCGGGCGGCCCACCATGCCCCCAACGCGTTGTCCAGCAGGAAGCTGACCATATAAGGTTCGGTGAACAGCTGTGTGACGGCGGGCAGTTCCCGCGCGCCGATCTTTACCTCGGATTTGTTGATCCGCTCTTTGTTGTCCGCCTGCCAGAACTGGTAGACCCAGCCGAGCGAGTCCGACGCCGTGAAGACTTCGGTCGGCAGGCTTTCCACATGCTTTTCCAGCCGCTGCTGGTATTCCGGCGGCAAGGACAGCTGGAACACAGGGGAGTCCAGCCGGAAGATCTGCGGCAGCATCCGGGCCGCGTACTGCGCCGCCAATTCCCAGCCGTTGGCCGCGCCCTCATCTGGCGCAAGGTCTTCACATTCCTCGAGCGAAACAGGGACCGGCCCGCTGGGGTCGGGGTACATGAGCAAGTTGTTCTCGGCCAGGAAGCGGGCAAAGAGCATACGGTGCCAGTGCTCGTACCCGACTTCTTCGATCAGCCGATCAAGCTCCTGGGTTCTTCTTTCAGAATGGCGCTTGTCACCTAACTGACGTCCGTGAATACGCAAACGTCGCCGAAGATCGGATTCTTCATCCGACATGTGTGCGAATGCGACTGCTTCGCCAACGCCTAATTGCTGCAGCGCTGCCTCGGCAGCGTCTTCCGCCACTGTCCGCGCCGCTTTTACAGTGCGCTCTAGTTGGTTTCGTAGGGTCTTTTCAAGCGGCTGCATTCGGGCGTCCTATCGAATAATCACGGGGCCCTGAGCAAGGGCTGCGGCAAGGTCTTTGCGGGCTTCGTCGAGCCAGGCTTCGAGGTCCGCCTCGGACTTCAGCGTGCGGCTGGGCAGGTGGATGGTCTTGGCCGTTGGCTCCATCATCTCAGCCGCTTGGGTCTGAACCTCATTGAAGCGGGATGAGAGCGACTTCACGCGATCTTCAAACGCGGACAAAGTCAAAGTCTGCAGCGTCTGAAGGACCTCAGCAGCGCTGCCGACCTTCACTTCCGGCATGTCGCTGTTGGTCAGTTTCTGTTCGGCGAGAAGGCGATTACGTTGATCAGGCTGAAGTTTCTGCCAGTTGTCGTCGGCCTTTAGCTTGGCCATTCCAGCTTCGTGCTGCTGTTTGTAAGCCTCTACGAGACGATTGAGTTCGTCGCGAAGCATCTGCGTGAAACTCGCGACCAGCGGCTTCATTGGATCAGGATCGGCCAGGAGTTGACGCTGATCCTCGATTGCTTGGACCGGCGTCCGCAACACTTCAGCGTCAGTCAGGCCGTTCGCCCTTTCCGCAAGGCGTCGCAGGGTCTCCCAGCTCGGCCAGCGAGCGTCGATTTCTTTTGCCTGTACGGTCCAGTCATCAATAGAGGATGTGAGTTCGTCCCTGCTGTTGTAGATGGACAAGAGCTGTTCGTTGCCAGAGGCTCGTCTAATATCATCGACAAATGACAGGTCGGGGGTCTTAGGCTTTGGAGCCTCGCCCCCCGCACGTTTGGCGAGATCCGTGATACTTTGAACAAACTGCGGAATCGACGAAAGCTCCTCACCTTGTTTCGCGGCAATTCCGACCTTCTGAAGAACCTTTCGAATTTGAATGCGCTGCGGAGTTGAGATGGTCGTCGCTTCGACAATGAATGACGCCTTGCCAATCGATTTGCGTTCCAATGTCTTCGCATCACAAGCGCGGTGCTGTTCGTCCTCTGCTCTGATCAATCCGGACACAAGAAGTGCTAGTAGTGCGCCATCGACTGCATCGCGCGACCAGCCAAACGGTGGACCCTCAAAATGATCTCGGATGTCCGTTCCCTTTTTCCCTCCGGCGATGAACGATAGGACAGCTTTGCAGACAGCGTTCTTTTCAGGCTCCCCTTCATGGCCGACTGCTTTCAGGGCGTCCGGCGCTCCCTTGTGGGCGTTATCATACACCTTGGACCAGCCAGTATTGTCCGCGACCGCAAACTGGGGGTAGAGCCTGGTGAGCGAGTTCTCTGCCCCTTCAGTAACTGTTGCCTGCAGCTCATTCCCGGCTAGCTCGTTACCCCCACCTTGGAATACTCGGGCACCGGACATGGCCTCCAAGATCAATTCGTTGATTTTCGCTTCGGCAACCTGACGTATGGTCTCCATCGCGCCACGCGCTTCCTTGCCTTCAGGGGTGTCTGGAGCGCCACGCTTATCGAGAGTTGCACTAGCTGCCTTGAACTCAAGAATATTGTTTCGCAGATCATCTGCAGAGCGTCGGGGGATAAAGACAAATACCGTGGGGGATTGATTGCCAGCCTGACGAGCGTCTGCGCGAACCGAATTGTCGTCAGTTGCCCAACCATCACGTATCCATACGTAGGTTCGCTTGCTCGCATCAGGCGGAAGCGTCGGATCGAAGATCGCGCTTACATCCCGTGTCACTTTTGAGTTGCCATGAAGCAGCGACACACGCCCAACAAGAGCACCAAATTTCTTCCGGATGAGGTCATCGCGTTCTGCTTCGATACGATGCGATTGGTTTGCTAACGTCGCTTTCTGACTGAGGAATTCGTCGTTCCAAGCCGAGCTTTCTTCTGTCTGAATTCGATACTCATCGCCAACACGCATGATGAGATCGCATGCGCCGAGAAGCTTAGGCAGCTTGCTTCGAAGCCCAGAAGAGCCCGTTGGAAGATCGTCGACCAGCAGATCCGCGATCGTATCAATCGTCGCTTTAATCCCAATTTCCGAATTATTGCTTCCGATCTTGTTGATCAGAAAAATGATGCCGCAAGCGCGAGCCGTTAACTTCTGATCGTCACTTCCATATATCCAAGACATCGTCTTTTCATGCAGCTTTCGCGGCAGGATTCTGGCCTGCAAAAGTTTATCTGCACCATCAAAATAGAGGAAGTCGGCCGGGACAGCGAACCCAATTTTTTGATCAGCACTTTCCCTTATCGCCTTATGAATAAGGCTGAGCTGGTTGCGAAGCTGACTATCGGTACCCGACGCATCCAGAACTCGATTAGCGGCTTCCCAGAAGCGCCGACGAACAGGAAGGATAGGGTAGTCCTGTGTAAAGAAAGCGACGTCATCTTGCCGGTGGCCGATGTTGGTTCCACTCAAGTGCCGTGATATCTCCCCGATATTTTCTTGCATCATAGCTTCGATATTGGGCTTGGACTCGGCGTTCTTGGCAAGGATAACTTGCCTCACCACTGCATCTACGTCCGTATCTG
>Ga0307970_1001625_pt1 | contig 11739 bp, 10 predicted proteins | sample OrgLakmetagen712_FD_202093 | JGI IMG/M metagenome (GOLD analysis project Ga0307970, IMG submission 202093) | Saline water microbial communities from Organic Lake, Antarctica - #712 | ecosystem: Environmental > Aquatic > Non-marine Saline and Alkaline > Saline | place: Antarctica: Organic Lake... | reverse complement strand
TGCCCAGATGCCCCACGCCGACAAGTTCCAACTGCATGTTTACGCTGCTCTCGCCGAGCAGGAACGTGACTTCATCTCGAAGCGTACAAAGGCGGCATTGGCAGAGGCCAAAGCGCGAGGACAGAAGTTGGGTGGGCTTCGAGACAAGACCATGAAGCGGAACGATGCGGTCAAGGCCAACGCCAACGCAAGAGCTGAGAAGATCGCAGGCATCGTGGTGCCACTCAGGGAAGCCGGAAGAACCCTCCGTGAGATTGCTTCTCATCTAGATCGAGCCGGTGTCGCAACCGCGCGTGGTGGACGCTGGAACGCTTCACAGGTTCAAAGGGTGCTGCGCAGGGTTGCGGAATAGCTCGAGTTCCGATCCGTTTCGCTTGGTTCTGCGTTTCTGGCTTTTCCTGTGTTCTGTCATCAACCAGTAGAAAACTAGGGATTTTGTATTAGGAAATCGCCATGCAGAGAATGAGCCTACAGGCCAATACCATCCTCCAGACGCTCCACATCCACGACAAGGACGGACCCCCGAAGCAGATAGAGATCACTGAGGCCGCGTACCTTGATGGTATGGAGGGCGACACGCGAACCAAGAAGGATCGCAAGAGATCGGCCCGTCGGTGCTGCCAGAGCCTCCAGAAGGCAGGGCTGGTGACACTCGGATGGGGTTTCTACTGCAACTTCCACCCGTATGAAGAATACAAAACACTGGCCAGAATGACAGGTGGCAGGGTCGGGAATGACATCAAGGAGATGTACGACAGGGGCCGCGAGTTCACTCGGGTTCGCGTTGTGCGCCTCACGGATGCAGGTAGGGAGATCGCCCAGCACCTTGATGTCCTCCCATGAAGGGGGACAACAGGGCTTGTCACGCCTGCTCTTCCCCTCTTAACGGGAACAAACTCTACCATATCCCGAATCCCCTCAAGTACCTTTTTTATAGGGCTCAAAAAATTCCACCACCGACATCGTCGCCCTAGAGATAAAAATGACGTGGCGGTCACACCGAAAAGGACACGAACCATGCCCGAGAAGAAGACAAAAGACTGCGCACGGTGTGGCCTCGAGTTCACCTTTGAGCGCAGCACAGCGAAATATTGCTCCGAAAACTGTCGCCGCTATGTGAACATCACCAAGCAGCGCAAGCGCATCAAGCGCAACACTGATCGCCGCATCCTGCGTGACCTTCAGCGCCGCTGGGATGATCTCGAGGGACGCCGTGCGCAACACGACTGCAAGCGATACGATCTGATGGTTGATGCTGAAAGTGGCTGCTCATTCGCAAGAGAACGACTCGAGCAACTCGAGCGCACCCTGCAAAACCTCAAGCCATACTGGGATCGGGATGAACGGACGCTCCGCAAGGACGCCGAGAAGCTGGGCGTCGAGTGGGGCCGGGTCACAGGCAAAGACACGCCAGTGAAGAAGCCCAAGAAGCAGCCTTCACCTCCGACGCCTGCACCTGAGCGTGAGCCGACCCATGAGGTGACTGCAGGACCAAGGACCATGTCATACACCCCCGATCCTAATAGGAAACCGATGGTGCTGGTTGCAACCACAAGGAAGCGCAAGCGCGTCACCTTTGATCAGTGAGTACCAGCAGATGAGACCAACCCATGGCGATGGTCATGGGTGCAACTCATGGGTGGCTCGAGATGAAGACCGAACAGGATTGACCATTAACAATTCCCATTTGGTCTGATGCTCAAGCGACCCCCAAGTACCCCATCAGGATGCACTGCGTACGCGGTCGAAGCTGATGCAGGAATTAGCATCACTCGAGTGAAGACTGATCAGGTAATTCCAATTCCAATCATCATTGGTCTCCAACACTGACAGCACCCTGAGGTGATCGCCTCAGGCAGGCCCAGTGTACCCCATCTCAAGTACCTCGCTCTCGCTCCCACTACGTGTGCGGAGGGCGGATTAGCGAACGCTCCACTGAACACCCCCAGTCCATCTCGAGATCGACCGCAAGTCTCCCCACTACGTGTGCGGAGGCGGATTAGCCGTGACTCGACCCATCCCCTGTAACAGCGCCAAAGAAAGCGAATGCCGCCATGCTCGACAGCCTTATCGAAGACGAAACCACCACCAGCGCCGCGCTCGATGCTGAATGCCCCGCATGTGGCATCCCGTTCATCCCCGGTCGCAAGAACCAAGAATACTGCTCACGCTACTGCCAGAAGAACGCCAGCCGTGGCTTCCGTCACCTCGAGAACTTCACCCGAGATGCACATGAAGCAACCCGTACGAGAGACCTTCGGGAAACGCTCTATGCTGCACCCCCGAGTGAACGCTTGGGGGTCATGAAGGACATCCTCGATGCAGCCTACCACGATGGTAGTCTTCGCAATATCCTAACCAGACCAGAATTGCTATCGGACAGCCCCTATTCCGCTGGTCGTGGCCGCATGAACATCGCCAAGGCGGCTGATGCCTACTGCAGGAAGTTCATGGGGATGTCTGTTCGATCCTACGTCAGGCATTTACGTTCGCAACTCGATGACAATCCCTCGGGTGAACCCTTAGATATCCACATTGAGGTCGTTCGTGACCGCAATGACCATGGGTCTGTCCCCAAGCTGGACAGGCTGACCGCGAAGAACGTGAAGTGTATTCATAAGGTTCTCCCTGAGGGTGACCACGGGGATGCTCAAGCGGACCTCGAGAGGGTTAATCGCATCTGCAAGGAAGTGGAGGCCCGCATGGTGAACACTGCGCCTGTGGATGTCCCTGAGCAGCAGGCCGTGGACCAGCACAGCGACAAACGCAGCGACAAGCGAGAAGCCAAGCGCAAGATCGCACTGTCTCAGGTCTGCTTCGACAAGGGCGTTAGCGCCTACAGCCACATGGGCAGGACACTGGCCTCGAGCATGGGCATTCAGAAGCTTTGACCTGAACCGGTCACGCTCATCACCGAACACTCTGACCCACAAAACTGAACGCCAGTGGCTGAGCGCAGTGGCTGGCCGCGGCCACCAGCCTGATCATCACAAGAAAACCTGAGACGCCGCTGTCGTTGCTGTCGGCAGGACAACCATGGGCGGGGGTATCCATCAAGATACGATTACACCCCTGCCACAGCCTCATGCCTGAGAGCGGCAGAAAGAACCTGAAGTGCTGGAGCGGACATCACATGTGTCTGTCTTCCAGCCTTTTGTGCTCATTGGTCTGCCTTCGGTGCTGTTGATCCCTAGAAGGAGCCGGATGACCTCGACCATGCTCTGGCTTTCGGGGCTTTTCAAGGTTACCAATAAAAGGAAAGAATAATAGGCGAAGACCGATGAGATGTTGAACGGCGATATCGACATGAGTGGCGCAGTGGCGGCACTGGAGGCGGCGGCATGATTATGGGTGAGACCTTCGGGCGCACGATCCAACTCTTTCTGGTGGACGGCAAACCCACCGGTCTACGCAAGGCGTCCATCCACGGCTGGACTGGCGTGCTTTTCGTCAGTGGCGCGTCGGCCTTCGGCGATCTCACCAAGCGCAACGAAGTGGACCGCACCGGCGTCTATATACTTTCCGGCCCTGATCCTGACAAGCCGGGCGGAATGCGTGCCTATATCGGGTCGGGCAATTCTGTATCCGAGCGGATCGAGCAAAGCGCCAAGAAGCGCGACTTCTGGGAAACTGCGATCACGGTCACCACCAGTGATGACGACCTGTCCAAGGGCCATGCTGAATACCTCGAAGCTCGGCTGATCGAGGTAACAGGGCAGGCGGGTCGCGCGACGCTCGACAACGGCACCAAGCCAGACACGGTACGCCGTCGCCTGCCGGAGGCCGACAGGGCAAACATGGAGCAATTTCTCGCCAACCTGCGGATCATTCTGCCGGTGATCGGACTCGACATGCTCAAGCCTCAGCCACGGGCGGTCACGCAAACTGCAAAACCTGTGGAAGAACGTACAGCCGGGGACGTGCAGTTCGAGATTCGGCACAAGAGCGGCGTTCAGGCCACGGCGGTAGAGGAAGACGGCGAGTTCATCGTGCTGGAGGGGTCTGAAGCATTGACTGGCACAGGCTATGTCCAGCAGAGTTACGGCGGGCTGAAAGAGAAGCTGATCGCCGAGGGAGTGCTGGTCCCGCAGGATGTCCCACCCGGGACGAACAAGTTTCGCTTTGCCAAGCCATGGTCCTTCAGCAGCCCCTCGGCGGCGGCCGCAGTCGTGCTGGACCGCAACAGCAACGGACGGACCGAGTGGAAGGTGAAAGGCGCGAGCCAGACCTACCACGACTGGCAGCAGGTGCAGGCGGAGAAGCAGGAGGCTGCGGAATGAGAATGTCGCTGGCCCAAAGTGGGTTTCCAGCATTCGTCAAAACCATCGAGCAGGCCAAGAGGGAACTCCACGAGAAAATGGTGACAAACCCGGCAGAGCCTCACAAGATCTGGTCTGAGATAATCTTCATGGACGCCCTAAAGGACTCCAATGCAACCCTCGAGCCTGACATTATTCAGATCGCTTGAGCAAATAGCAGAAACCTTTAAGGCTGGAAACTGATACGGGTTAAGTACGGTTTCTGCCTGATGTCTGTGCATTGCCAAGATTGCTCAAATACTTAAGACGTGGAATGCTTTAACTAATCAGGGATTGGGCGACCGGGCATGTACGAAAACGCATTCAACAAGATCGAGCGAGACCTTCGGGCCGAAGAAGGCATCGCAAATGAGCTGGACTACGTCGAACAGACGTCATGGGTCCTGTTCCTCAAGTACCTGCATGATCTCGAAACCGAACGCGCCGACCGTGCCGAGCTGGACGGCGAGGACTACACGCCGATCATCGCCGGGGCCTTCCGTTGGGACAAATGGGCAGCACCCAAGGCGAACGGTGAGTTTGACCACAACACTGCCCGCATTGGCGACGACCTGATCACGTTCGTCGATCGGGAACTGTTCCCCTACCTTGCGGCCTTCCGCCAGTCTGCCACCAGCCCCGACACGATCCAATACAAGATCGGCGAAGTCTTCACCGAACTGCGCAACAAATTCCGCTCCGGCTATATCCTGCGGGATGTGCTGGAGGCCATCGACAGCCTGTCGTTCAACACCCAAGCCGAACGCCACGAACTGTCGCAACTCTACGAAACCCGTATCCGCCGTATGGGCAACGCAGGCCGCAACGGTGGCGAATACTACACCCCCCGCCCGCTGATCCGCGCCATGATCCGTGTCACTGACCCCAAGATTGGCGAGACGATCTATGATGGCGCGGTAGGCTCGGCGGGCTTCCTTTGCGAAGCCTATGACCACATGCGCACCGACAACCTGTCGGCGTCTGACTTCGAGACCCTGCAAACCAAGACCTTCTACGGTCAGGAAAAGAAGGGTCTCGCCTATATCATCGGCATCATGAACATGGTCCTGCATGGCATCGAGGCCCCGAACCTTGTCCACTCCAACACGCTCAATGAAAACGTGATGGATATTCAGGAAAAGGACCGCCACGACATCATTCTCGCCAATCCCCCCTTCGGAGGTGGCGAGCGGCGCGAGGTGCAGCAAAACTTCCCCATCCGCACGGGCGAGACCGCCTATCTGTTCCTGCAACACTTCATCCGCAAGCTGCGGGCCGGGGGCCGCGCGGCTGTAGTCATCAAGAACACTTTCCTCAGCAACACTGACAACGCAAGCGTGGCCCTGCGCAAGGAATTGCTGGAGGCGGCTGAGCTGCACACCATCCTCGATTGCCCGCAAGGCACCTTTCAGGGCGCGGGCGTCAAGACTGTGGTGCTGTTCTTTGAAAAGGGCGCACCGACGCGTGACATCTGGTTTTACCAGCTCGATCCGGGGCGAAATATGGGCAAGACCAACCCGCTGAACGACGACGATCTGGCCGAGTTCGTCGAATTGCAACGCACCCGCGTGGGCGGGCTGAAAAGCTGGATCGTCAACCGCGCTGATCTAGACGAGGACACCTATGACCTCTCGGTCAAGAACCCCAATACGCCCGAGGCCGAGGCGTTGCGAAGCCCTGAAGCGATCATCGCCGACATACTGGCGCGGGATGCCGAGACAGCGGGCATTCTGGAGAATATCCGGGGTATGCTGTGAAGACGGGGTGGGAAACTGGAGCGCTTGCGTCGATCTCGGAAGTTTTCACCGACGGTAATTGGATTGAATCTAAGGATCAAGCAACCGACGGCATCCGACTTGTCCAGACGGGAAACGTAGGCGAAGGCGTCTTCAAAGAACGCCGGGATAAAGCACGTTGGATAGACGAGGACACATTTGCGCGGCTAAATTGCTTTGAAGTCTTGCCGGGCGATTGTCTGATTTCGCGCCTACCCGATCCAGTGGGAAGGGCGTGCTTGATACCGGATACTGGCGACAAGATGATCACGGCGGTCGATTGCTCGATTGTTCGTCCAGACGAAACCAAGATCGACCCGCGCCTCCTGGTATATTTCACTCAGTCGCGAGTATATCTTCGCGATGTAGACGAGCGATGCTCTGGGACAACTAGACGACGTATCAGCCGGGAAAACCTTGGCAAGGTTCCCATCCCCCTCCCGCCGCTCGAAGAACAACAGCGGATTGTTGGGGTTCTGGACGAGGCCTTCGAGGGTCTGGCCTGCGCCCGGAAGAACGCCGAGGTGAACCTGCAGAATGCGCGGGAGTTGTTTGAGAGTTATGCTGGATCAGTATTTCGACCCCACGATGACCCAGAAGAAAGTGCTTATTCTACCATGGTTGGGGCGGTCTGCGATATCCAGTCAGGTGCGGGTTTTCCTCTCCAATATCAGGGGGAGAAGAACGGCGATTTTCCATTCTATAAGGTAAGTGACATGAACCTCCCCGGCAACGAGTGGGAGCTTCACTCAGCAAATCACTATGTCTCGGATAAGGTCAGACTTGAACTTCGAGCACGCATCTTTCCGCAAGACTCGATTGTCTTTCCAAAGGTTGGGGGCGCGATAGCAACTAACAAGAAGCGCATCATCCAAGTCGCAGGTTGCGTTGATAACAACGTTATGGGCCTAATTCCTGATCAGGCAAAGGTTGTTCCCGAATACCTACATGAATGGCTGCGAGCCTTTGACATCTATGAGTTTTCAAATAAGGCCAATCCGCCTTCCATTACGCAAGGAACCGTCTTTGGTTGGCCGCTCCGGGTCCCGTCGCGAGATGAGCAAATGCAGGTCGTAGCCACAGCAGTGGAGCTCCGGGAGCATACAGAGACACTTCGCAAGAGTTATGAGGATCGCATGCAAGACCTTGATGACCTCCGCCAATCCCTTTTGCAGAAAGCCTTCGCGGGCAAATTAACATGAATTAACGAGTTTTTCAGATGAGCATTCACAACGAAACCGAAGCCGATACCCGCGCCGAGCGCATAGACCCCGTTCTTGCGGCGGCTGGCTGGGGAGCGAACGGCTCCAAGGTGCGCCGTGAGGTAATCTGCCCCGGTCGCATCCAATCAGGCGGCAAGCGCGGCAAGGGCCTCGCCTGTGACTACGTGCTGGAGTATCGCGGCCACAAGCTGGCAACTCTGGAGGCAAAGCGGGCAAGCGTCAGCCACCGAGAAGGAGTTGGGCAGACCAAGGACTACGCACAGCGCCTCGGGTCCCGCTTTGCGTTCGCCTCAAACGGCCTCAAGTGGTTCCAGTGCGACATGGAGACAGGCGCTGAGAACGACGACATCTCTCTCCCCTTCCCATCCCCACAAAACCTCTGGGACCGCACCTTCGGCGACCATAACAAGTGGCGAATTCGCTTCGGAGAAGTTCCATTCGAGACTGACAGCGGCAAATGGGAGCCACGCTACTACCAGCACAAGGCCATTTTGGCGACGCTGGAGGCCATCGCTCAGGGTCAGGACCGAATTCTACTGACGCTGGCCACAGGGACCGGCAAGACCTCCATCGCCTTCCAGATCGCGTGGAAACTGTTCCATGCTAAGTGGAGCCTTGAGCGGGAACCTGTCCGACGCCCCCGCATCCTTTTTCTGGCTGACCGCAACATCCTCGCTGATCAAGCATACAACGCCTTCTCCGCCTTCGACCCAACAGCAGTGACGCGGATCGACCCAGCGACACTCCGAAAGCGCGGAGGCAAGCCCCCGAAGAACGCCAGCGTTTTCTTCACAATCTTCCAGACCTTCATGACCGGTGAGGAGGAAGCGACCTACGAGGGCTACCCGAGCGACTTCTTCGACTTCATCGTGATCGACGAGTGCCACCGGGGTGGAGCGCAGGACGAAAGCCAATGGCGTGGCATCCTCGACCACTTCTCCCCAGCGGTGCAGCTTGGTTTGACCGCCACACCGAAGCGCAAACACAACGCTGACACCTACGGTTACTTCGGTGAACCGGTCTACGAATACGCTCTCAAGGACGGCATCGAAGACGGCTTCCTCACCCCATTCAAGGTGCGCCAGATGGCCAGCACCATCGACGAGTACGTCTACGACCCCGAAGACGAGGTGATCAAAGGAGAAGTGGAAGCAGGGCAAACCTTCACCGAGAGCGACTTCAACAGGGTCATCGAGATACCTGAGCGTGAGAAGAGCCGGGTCGAAGAGTTCATGTCGCAAATCGACCAGAGACAGAAGACACTGATATTCTGCGCAACCCAGCGCCACGCAGCTCTAATCCGAGACCTGATCAACCAAGTAAAGATCAGTGACGATCCTAACTACTGCCACAGGGTCACTGCTGACGATGGCAAGATCGGTGAGCAGCACCTCCGTGACTTCCAAGACAACGACAAGACGATCCCGACGATCCTGACGACTTCCCAGAAGCTGTCTACCGGGGTCGATGCAAGAAATGTCCGTCACATCGTCCTGATGCGTCCGATCCGCTCCATGATCGAGTTTAAGCAGATCATTGGTCGGGGAACGCGTGTCTATGATGGCAAAGACTTCTTCACTATCTGGGACTTCGTGAAGGCTCACGAGAACTTCCAAGACCCCGAATGGGATGGACCACCGGAACCACCTGATGAGCCAACGCCACCGAGACCACCAGAGCCTCCACGACCCCCAGAGGACCCACCGGACGACCCACCAGACCCACCGACACCTCCAGAGCCACCCGAAGAGAAACTCGTGGTGAAACTGGCGGACGGCAAAGTGAGGCGCATCCAATACGTGAGGGCCACATCTTACTGGGGACCCGATGGAAAACCCATGTCAGCTCGGGAGTTCCTTGAGCGTCTCTTTGGGGACCTGTCGAACATGGTGGCCGACGAGGATGAACTCAGGAGCATCTGGAGCGACCCTGATAACCGTGAGCGTTTTCTGACGCAGCTCGATGAGCAAGGCTACGATCAGGATCGGTTGGAGGATATCCGGCAGTTGGTAGATGCTCGGGACAGCGACCTATTCGATGTTCTGGCCTATGTGATGTACGCAAGTGACCCGAAGACCAGAGCAGACCGTGCAGACCATGTCAGAGAAGACGGGCTGGGCGACTTCCAAGAGGAAATGCGGGACCTACTCAGGGGTATCCTCACGGCATACGAAGCGAACGGCGAGAGCGAACTGCGGACGAAGAAACTCGGGCAGTTCCTGACAGCTCGCTATGGGTCAGTCAGTGAGAGCAAGACGAAGCTGGGCGAACTGGGTGCTGTGAAGGAAGCATTTCGAGCGGTTCAAAGAGGGCTGTACCGTTCGTGACCGCTGCCGCAGAGCAGCTTTTTCGGTTATTGAGACATTTTTTCTAGGTACAAAGTTAGGTACAAAACGAAGTCAAAAAACGTGTAAGTATCTGTTTTATAGATACTTTCAAATCAGTGCCGCCCTTCCCCTACGGGCTGCCACTCCCCCCTTTTCCCCTTATTTCCTTGATTTACTGGCCTCTAGGGTCCAGTTTCAGGTATAACTCTAGGTACAAGTGGGTCGCCAAGCCGTGTCAAACTACCTCATTAAACAGGGCCAGAAATGGTCGGTTAAAGTCACGATTCCGGCTGACGTGAAGCACATCTTCGGAAAGCAGGCTTTCAAACAGACGCTCAAGACGTCTGACAAGACGGTTGCCATCGCCCGCTCTGGCCCTCTGATCGCTCAGTTCAAACACTCCATTGAGGAAGCGCGGGGAAACCCAACGCAACACCTCGACGACTACTTGGCCTACACCCAGTCGCAATTGCGAGACGCCCGCAAAGACCCCAACGTCCAACCCGCTGCCATCGACGGCATCGAGGAGGAAGCTCTTGGACGTCTTCTGGCAGCACACGGCGTCCAACACACTGAGCAGCTACCGAAGAAAGCCGAAGCTGAGGTTGTGAGATCGTACAAGGTGGTCACCGGGCAACAGACGCTCTTCGACGGGCCGCTGGGCGAGTACGTCAGAAGCCGCAAGGTGGAACCCAAGACGGAAGCCAAGGATCGTCACGCGGTCTCCAAGTTCGCCTCGAGGGTATCCACGGTCGAGGAAGTGGACCGGCAGGCCGTAAGAGACTTCGTGAGCTGGCTTTCCAAAGATGAGGGTCTCAAGAACCGGACCATCAAGGACAACCTCAGTACACTTCGGGTGTACTGGAACTGGCTCGCTGATCATAACTACGCACGAGAAGACCGCGCCAACCCATTTGAGAACGTGAAGCTACCGTCAGAGAACCGTAAGGCTGCAGCTGAGAAGGTCCGCCTCCCCTTTTCGGTCGAGGATATCCAAAAGCTGCACAAAGTCATTGAGGCAGGCCACAGTGACATGATGCGGGCCACGTTCATGCTGGCGATCTACACCGGGTGCAGGATCGAGGAAATCACGTCGCTTGAAACCGCCAACGTGACCGAGGAAACGATCCAGATCGTCCGCGCGAAGACCGCCGCTGGGAACAGGACCATACCGATACACCCAGCGATCAAGTCGTTGGCGGCTGACCTTAGGGCGCGAGGCGATAAGTACCTCCTGCCCGATCTTGTGGCGAATAAGTACGGAGCGAGATCGCCCGCCATGTCTAAGCAATTCGGCAAGGTGAAGAGCAGGCTTGGATATGACAGCAAGTATGTATTCCACTCACTGCGGAAGACCGTGACGACGCTGTTCGAGCAAGCTGGGGTGCCTGAGAGTGTCAGCGCGGACATCTTGGGGCACGACAAGAAAACCATGACGTACGGGGTGTATTCTGGCGGGAGTTCGATGGAGCAGAAGCTTGAAGCGGTCTTGAAGTTGAAGTATGTTTTTTTGAGCGAGAGCGACCATCTACGCGAGCAGCAGCGGATGTCCGGCCGGTAGCTGAAGGGGACCCACGGCCTTAGATACGAATTTTCAAGAGCTGACCTTCGCCGGGTGATGCAGTGGATGGGACACACCAACATCAACACCACCATGCGATACGCCAAGCTGACGCCGGGTGACATCTTTGCACTAGGAGATATGCTATGAAGAAACCATTGATCATCACAGGGTTCGCCCTTCTCTTTTTCTGGGGCTACGGTCACTTTTCTACTTCTTGCGATATTCGCGGCGGCGAGATCAAATACTTCTTCACCTGTGCAAAGAAGGAAGACCCCGGGCGGGCGCAACGCATCAAGGAAGTCAAAGAGAGCATTCGTCGATTGTTCGCGCAGAGGGAAAAATTTGACCTAGACCTAACGGAGGTACTGAAACGCGACGCGGAGTTCACCGAGTGGCTCGAGGATGGCGACGTGCCCTTACCTAAGGAACCCGCCGATCACTGGCATCGACCGTGATGCAGCCTATGCCTATCGTGACAGCCTCTTTGCCAAAGGAAACAGCATCGGCACGATCCGACGCCGTGTCACCACAATCAAGGCCGTATTGAATGCC